>CEUA01151539.1_pt1 | contig 39355 bp, 33 predicted proteins | sample 361541 | NCBI WGS metagenome assembly CEUA01 (sample SAMEA2623079, study PRJEB7988) | marine metagenome | isolation source: saline water (ENVO:00002010), including
ATTTTTGTAAGTAATTTTATAAATCCAACCTCTAAACATCCACTCCTCCGTGAAGTTCGGTTTTAACTCTCATCACACCCTCGCCGAACTTCATCTCTGTAGTAAGAGAATTACTTATTTCATCAGTCAGTAATATAAATTAATATAAAAAATTTTATATAATAAATTCAAGATTTTACTCTACAGTCACTGACTTAGCCAAATTCCTTGGCTGATCAATATCGGTACCTTTAAGTAGAGATACATAATATGCTAAAAGCTGAAGTGGAATAGTATAAAGTATGGGCGCTTGAAAATGCTCTGAATGAGTTGGCATTCTTATAACTTTCAACCCATCCTCATCTTTAATTTTCGATTTCTTATCAGCAAAAACAAATAATTGTCCTCCTCGAACTCTAACTTCCTGCAGATTAGATTTAATCTTTTCCAGTAGTTCATCATTTGGCGCCAAGCTGACAACAGGCATATTATCATCAACTAATGCTAAAGGCCCATGCTTTAATTCTCCAGCTGCATAAGCTTCTGCGTGGATATATGATATCTCCTTTAGCTTTAAGGCTCCTTCCATTGCTATTGGATTCAATGCGCCTCTACCTAAAAATAATGCGTGGTGCTTATCTGCAAACTGCTCTGCTAATAACTCTATCTCAGCTTCCAGCGTAAGGGTCTTATCGACAAGGCTTGGTAAACTAACTAAGCTTTTTACTAACTCTTTTTCAGCTACCCTAGTCAGCCCATTGTTTCTAGCCATCAATATTGTGATTAACTGAAGCGCAACTAATTGAGTAGTAAACGCTTTGGTAGAAGCAACTCCTACCTCAACACCTGCCTTTGTTAATAGTACTAAATCTGATTCCCTTACTAATGAACTCTCAGCCACATTACATATAGCCAAGGAAGCTTGATACCCCATGTCTTTTGAAACTCTAAGTGCTGCTAAGGTATCAGCAGTTTCACCAGATTGTGAAATAACAATCATTAATGTGTTATCTGGAATTGCTGGTTTTCTATACCTGTGTTCACTAGCTATATCAACCATGCAGGGTAACCCTGCTAATTCTTCTATCTGCTGCCTTGCAACAAGACCCGCATGATAACTAGTACCACACGCAATTATATGAACCGCTTTCACTTCTTTTAGCAAAGTTTCAGCTCTCTCTCCCAAAATACCTTTCACTACTTGGTTATTATTCACTCTTCCACTTAATGTATTCTTTATAGCTACACCCTGTTCATGGATTTCTTTCTGCATAAAATGCCTAAACTCTCCCTTTTCCGTAGAATCGGCTGTTAGACCACTTTCTAAAACTGGTCTGTCTGTCATCTTACCTAGAGCATTAAATATCTGAACCTCGTGTCTATTAACCAATGCTATATCTCCTTCCTCTAAAAACTGAAACTGTCTTGTTACTGGGAGCAGTGCAGAAACATCAGATGCAATAAAATTCTCTTTAATGCCATTACCAATAACAACTGGGCAGCCACTTCGAACAACTACTAGAGAGTCTGGAGATTGTTTATCTATAGCAACAATAGCGAAAGCACCTTCTAGTTGGTTAAATATTTTTCTAACCGCATCTAATAAAGATGTTGCGCCTTCTTCTAGATGTAGAACAATTAAGTGAGCTATTACTTCCGAATCTGTCTCTGATTTAAAAGAAAAACCTTTTTTAATTAGACTAGACTTTAAGTCTTCATAATTCTCTATAATGCCATTATGAACAATAGAAATTCTATCGGATGAATTATGTGGCTGGGCGTTATCTTCACTAGGCTTGCCATGAGTAGCCCAACGTGTATGGGCAATACCAATTTGGCCTTTGATTTTTTTTGAGATAGCTGACTCAAGATTAGTTAGCTTGCCCTCTCGTCTCACTCGATGAATTAAATCTTGTCCTATTACAGATAAACCTGCTGAATCATACCCTCTGTATTCAAGCCTTCTAAGGCCCTCCATCAATATTGGGGTGACATTTCTTCCGGCTACTGCTCCAACAATTCCACACATAAATAAACCTATTTATTCTTCTTGGGTCTCTTCCAACCCTTTATATCAATCTGTTTTCCTCTTGCAACGGTAAGCTGATTTTTTGATACATCTTTAGTAATGGTTGAACCAGCACCAATAGTTGCTGACTCCCCTATGTCTATCGGCGCAACTAACATAGTGCCAGAACCTATAAAAGCATTATCATTTATCTTTGTTTTATTTTTATTAGCGCCATCATAGTTACATGTCACGGTGCCAGCACCAACATTAACATTCTTGCCTATATCAGCATCTCCAATATAGCTTAGGTGATTAATTTTTGATTGGCTGGATATATTGCTCTTCTTTATCTCAACAAAATTACCTATCTTGACCTCTTCTTCTAACTTTACTCCTGGTCTAAGTCTAGCAAAAGGGCCTATAGTACAATTATTCTCGGCAATAACACCATCTACAACACTGTTCTCTAGCACTTTACAATCAGCGCCAAGAATAGTATCTCTAACTATTACATTTGGACCAATTTTTACTCGATCTTTTAAAACAACGTTTCCCTCAAAAATAACATTTGCATCAATAACTACATCTTTACCAACTGTAAGCTCTCCTCTCAAATCAAACCTATCAGGGTCTATTAAAGTTGCTCCAAAATCTAATAGCATACTAGCATTCCTTGCTTGGATGATCCTCTCAGCTATCGCCAAATCAAAACGGTCGTTAATTCCTAAAGCCTCATGTTCATCATCTACAACTACTCCATTGATAGTAATGCTATCTTTGACTGCAAGCGAAACAACATCAGTCAAATAAAATTCTTTTTGATTATTATTTGAATCTATTTTATTTAGCCATGCTTTTAACTTATTTCCAGGAAGCTTCATAATTCCTGTATTGACTTCATTTATTAGCTTCTCTGAATCTGTTGCATCCTGTTCTTCAACAATGCTAATGATCGAATTAGATTGATCCCTAATTATTCTTCCATAATTGGTTGGGTCTTGCATTAATGATGTTAGTAAGACAATTTGATCATCATATTTTTTATCAAAAAGATTCTTTAAACTTGAATAAGTAATTAGAGGAGCATCTCCACACATAACTAATACGTCATGATCATCGGGAATAGATGGGGCTGCTTGTGCCAACGCATGCCCTGTACCTAATTGTTCAGACTGATGGCTCCAAGATAGATCAGGAGTAGTATATTTCTCCTTTAATTGATCTCCCTGAAATCCATGAACAATGTTTATTTGTTCTGGCTCTAACTGTCGAACAACATCAATTACATATCCAAGCATGCTTTCTCCTGCTATAGGATGAAGCACCTTTGGTATATCAGATTTCATTCTATTGCCTTGGCCTGCAGCCAAAATAACTACGGTTAGTGACAAATCTTACCTCTCAAATGCAGAATAAAAGAAGAATAATAGCGTGAGATTATTGAACTAGGTAGAAAATTTTACTTTCTCTTACCTTTTAACTTCTGCGCTGCTCGAAAACGAGCCTCAGCTTCAACTAGCTCTGCTTGTGCTTGAGCAAGATCAATACCTTCTTGATTAGACTCTAATGCATGCTTAGCTTTTTCCTTGGCTTCTAAGGCAGATTGCTCATCTAGCTGATCTAATCTTAAAGCACTATCTGCTAAAACTGTGACTAGATGTGGCTGAACCTCAAGTATTCCACCAGTTATATAAAAAGATTGTTCATCTCCTTCAGAGCTCTGAATCCGAACCTCTCCTGGCTTAAGATGTGTAAGTAAAGGTGCATGTTTGGGGGCTATACCAACCTCCCCCATCTTTGCAGGAGCAAACACCATTGAGGCTTCACCCTTATAAATTTCTCCTTCTGCACTTACAATATCTACTTGAATATTTAACAAAATATTTTCCTTTATTTAAGGCTCTTTGCCTTCTCTTCCGCTTCTTCTATCCCTCCAATCATATAAAATGCTTGCTCGGGTAGGTGATCATATTCGCCATCAACAATCTGCTTAAAACTTTTAACTGTGTCTTTTAAAGGAACATACTTTCCTGGCGTGCCTGTAAAAGTCTCTGCTACAGCAAAAGGCTGAGATAAGAATCTCATAATCTTTCTAGCTCTCAGAACAATAAGCTTATCTTCTTCTGAAAGCTCATCCATTCCTAAAATAGCAATAATATCTTGAAGTTCTTTATAGCGTTGAAGCACTGCTTGAACTGAACGCGCAGTAGAATAGTGCTCATCTCCTATTACATTTGGATCAAGTAGCCTACTAGTAGAATCTAATGGATCAACAGCAGGATATATTCCCAACTCTGCAATCTGCCTTGATAGAACCAAAGTAGCATCTAAGTGAGCAAATGTTGTTGCAGGGGAAGGATCAGTTAAATCATCTGCAGGAACATAAACGGCCTGGAAAGAAGTAATAGATCCTGTTTTAGTTGAGGTAATTCTTTCTTGCAAAACTCCCATTTCTTCTGCCAGTGTTGGCTGATAGCCAACAGCAGAAGGCATTCTGCCTAAAAGCGCTGATACTTCTGTACCAGCTAGAGTATAACGATAAATATTATCGATAAACATTAAGACATCTCTACCTTCATCTCTAAAGTTTTCAGCAATAGTCAATCCTGTCAAAGCTACTCTTAATCTATTTCCAGGAGGCTCATTCATTTGACCATATACTAGAGCTACCTTATCAATAACTTTAGATTCCTTCATCTCATAATAAAAATCATTTCCTTCTCTGGTTCGCTCTCCAACTCCTGCAAAAACAGAATATCCTCCATGCTCCTTAGCGATGTTATTTATTAATTCCATCAAAGTAACTGTTTTACCTACACCAGCGCCGCCAAAAAGACCAATCTTACCTCCCTTGGCAATAGGCATAATTAAATCTATAACTTTTACTCCTGTCTCTAAAAGCTCTGTTGATGATGCTTGTTCTTCATAAGTTGGCGGATCACGATGAATAGGCATCACTTTTTCTGCATCAACCTTTCCAGCATTATCAATTGGTGTACCCAAAACATCCATAATCCTTCCCAAAGTTTTTTCGCCTACAGGCACAGAAATTGGCTTACCCGTATTTTTTACAGACAAACCTCTTTTTAAGCCTTCGCTAGAGCCCATTGCGATAGCCCTAACTATTCCATCACCTAGTTGCTGCTGAACTTCTAATGTTAATCCCTGATCTTCTATATGAAGAGCATCATAAACTTTTGGAATTGCATCATTAGGGAATTCTGCATCAACAACCGCACCAATAACTTGAACTATAGTTCCCATACTCATGTCTTAATTTCCTTTCTTTAAATTAAAATTAAACAGCTGCTGCACCACTAACGATTTCTGAAATCTCTTGGGTAATAGCGGCTTGTCTTGCCTTGTTATAAATTAGTTGTAATTGATCTATAAATTTACCTGCATTATCAGTAGCAGACTTCATGGCGACCATCTTAGAAGCCATTTCACAAGCCACATTTTCAACTGCAGCACGATAAACTTGAGACTCAATATATCTCTCTAATACACTATCTAATAGTTCTGATGCATCAGGCTCATAAAGATAATCCCAATGCTCTTGTAGCTCTTCTTTGTCTTGGGCAGAGACTGGTATAAGTGTATTTATCTCAGGAGATTGTGTCATAGTATTTACAAAGTTGTTATGAACAATAAATAGTTTATCTATTTTATTATCTTTATATGCATCAGTCATTATCGCTATTGTTGCAAGCAAATCAGAAACTTTTGGCTTGTCACCAAGATCATTAACTGAAGCAATAATATTTAAGTTAAGTCTTTTAAAAAAAGAAATACCTTTCGATCCAAGTATGCATGCATCGATATCAACACCTTTTTCTTGCCAATCCTTCATATGATTAATGACGCTTCTGAATAAATTAACATTTAGTGACCCGCACAACCCTCGATCTGTTGTAACAATAATATAACCAACTTTTTTTACTTCTCTATTCTCTAGAAAAGGATGTCTATAATCTGGATTAGACTCAGAAAGATGGCCTATAACATTTCTTATTCTCTCAGCATAAGGTCTAGATGCCTCCATGGCATCTTGAGTTTTTCTCAACTTTGAAGCAGCTACCATTTGCATAGCTCGTGTAATTTTTTGAGTATTTTTCACACTATTAATCTTAGTGCGTATCTCTTTGCCAACTGCCACTGTTAATAAGCTCCCTTAGAGGAAAATTCCTCCATCAATTTCTTCATCTGGCCTTCTACTTCATCGTCAAAAGAACCTGTTGATGAAATTTTTTCAATAAGATCAGATGCATTCGCAGAGGCATAGGCATGCAAGGCCGCCTCAAAATCAACTACCTTTTCTACTGGCACTTCATCTAAATAGCCCTCATTAACGGCATACAGAGAGATGGCCATCTCTGCTACAGAAAGTGGTGAGTATTGTGGCTGCTTCATAAGCTCAGTAACTCTTTGGCCTCTATCTAACTGTTTTCTAGTTGCTTCATCCAAATCAGATGCAAATTGAGCAAACGCAGCTAATTCTCTAAACTGGGCCAATGCTAATCTAACGCCTCCTCCCAACTTCTTAATAATTTTGGTCTGAGCCGCTCCTCCAACCCTTGATACAGACAAGCCAGCATTTATTGCAGGCCTTATGCCAGAGTTAAATAAATCAGTTTCTAAAAATATCTGTCCGTCAGTAATAGATATGACATTGGTTGGAACGAATGCTGAAACATCTCCAGCCTGAGTTTCTATTATTGGCAATGCCGTCAAAGATCCTGTCTTTCCTTTCACTTTTCCATTAGTAAAATTCTCTACATAATCTTCACTTACTCTTGCAGCTCTTTCAAGCAACCTTGAATGAAGATAAAACACATCTCCAGGATACGCCTCTCTTCCTGGCGGGCGACGCAGCAAAAGCGAAACCTGCCTATAAGCCCAAGCTTGTTTGGTTAAATCGTCGTAAATAATAAGAGCGTCTTCGCCCCTATCTCTAAAATACTCTCCCATGGCACATCCAGAATAAGGGGCAATATATTGCATTGCTGCAGATTGGGAAGCTGAAGCAGACACAACTATTGTGTGTTCCATAGCGCCAAATTCTTCTAATTTTTTAACAACATTAGAAACTGTTGAGTTTTTCTGGCCAATAGCAACATAAATACACTTAACACCTGTGCCTTTCTGATTAATAATTGTATCAATTGCTACGGCGCTCTTTCCTGTTTGTCTATCTCCAATAATCAATTCTCTTTGTCCTCTACCTATAGGAACCATAGAATCAATAGATTTCAATCCTGTCTGAACAGGCTGATCAACAGACTTTCTATCAATTACTCCAGGTGCTACCTTTTCTATTGGTGAAGAGTGGGCAGATTTAATTGGGCCCTTTCCATCAATTGGATTTCCTAATGAGTCAACAACTCTTCCAAGTAAAGATTCACCAACTGGCACCTCTAATATCTTACCAGTAGTTTTAACTGAATCACCTTCAGATATTTTTTTGTAATCTCCTAAGATAACTGCTCCTACTGAATCTTGTTCGAGATTTAGAGCTAGACCAAATGTATCTCCAGGAAACTCAATCATCTCACCATACTGGACATCTGAAAGACCATGTATACGAGCTATGCCATCAGTTAGCGCTATTACCGTTCCTACATCTGATGCATCTTCCTTGGAATCAAAATTTTCTATACGTTGCTTTATTAATTCGCTTATTTCTGAGGCTTTAATTGCCATAAATACTCCTCTAAGAAGACAGTGATTTGCCTAATTGTTTTAAATTATTTTTTATAGAGCCATCAATAACCATATCATCTGCTTTAATTATTGCTCCACCTAATAAATTAGAATCTATCTCAAGCTCTAATTCTATTTTTTTATCGAATCTTTTCTCTAAAGACTTAGTTATTTTTGTAACTAGTCCTTCGTCCACCTTAACAGCCGAAACTATCTTTGCTTTCACAATATTTTCTTTATTTGATTTTAATATATCAAATTGGGAAGAAATATTTTTAATAGAAAGTAGTCTATCATTCTCTGCTAAAAGCTTTATTAAGTTAATAAATTGAGGAGAGTTAAAAATAGATAAATCTTTTATAGATTTAGCAACCTCAATCATAAAATTAACTCTAACTTCATTTGTAATATCAGGCCTACCCAAGAAAGAAACTGTATCTTCGTCTAATATTATCAATGTCAAAATACTCAACGATTCTGACCATGAAGAATAAGCATCATCTTTAGAAGCTATATTAAATATAGCCCTAGCGTACGGTCTACCAATTGTTGCTACATCCTTCATATCAATTAATACCTGGCTATAGCCTTTGGGCTAGCTCCTCTAAAAGCTTCTTATGATCGTTTTGATCAATCTCTTTCTTTAAAACTTTTTCTGCTCCAGCTACAGCAATAGATGCAACCTGCTCCCTAAGCTGATCTTTAGCTCTATTAATTTCTACTTCTATTTCTGATTGAGCAGCCTCAAGCTTTTTCATCATTTCATTTTCAGCGTTAGCCCTTGCTTCTTCAACTATGTTTGAAGCGCTTAAAGAGGCTTGATCTAAAACCTCTTTTGCTTGGACCTTTGCCTCTAATAAAATCTTATCTGATTTTTCCTTTGCTAAAACTAAGTCGCTCTGACCTTTCTCTGCAGCTGCAAGCCCGTCAGCTATTTTATTCTCTCTCTCATCCATTGCACCGCGTATGATCGGCCATACATAAGTCATAGTGAACCAAACTAACAAGATGAATACGATCATCTGAACTAATAAAGTGACATTAATACTCACTTATGAATCTCCAATAAGAATTAACGAATTATCCGCCAACAGCAGCTTGAACAGGCCCTAAAAATGGGTTAGCAAATGTGAAGAACAATGCCACACCTACTCCTATCATAGTTACAGCATCCAGTAAGCCAGCAACAATAAACATCTTAATCTGAAGCATTGGTGCTAACTCTGGCTGCCTTGCGGTGCCTTCTAAAAATTTACCACCTAATATTCCAAAACCTATTGCCGTTCCCAAAGCCCCCATACCAATCAAAAGTGCAACAGCGACTGCTGTTAAACCTTGGACCTGAGCGATTAAAGTTGCAAGTTCCATATCTTCTCCTCAACATAAAATTAAAAAACTAATGGCTTTCATGAGCCATACTTAAATAAACAATCGTTAACATCATAAAAATAAAAGCTTGAAGCGTGATAATAATAATATGAAATAACGCCCAAACAAGCCCTAAAACTAGTTGAATAAGAAAAAATACTAGTGTTTGAGCATGTAAAAGATTTGCTAATGACTCACCCAATGTATGAGCCCCGGCTGAAAGAGTAAATAAAGCTATGAGAATAAAAATTAATTCTCCAGCATATAAATTTCCAAATAACCTTAACCCTAGAGAAACTGGTTTAGCTATCTCCTCAATAACTTTTAATAGAAAATTAAAAGGCAGCATCCACTTACCGAAAGGCTGAAAAAATATTTCTTTTGCGAAGCCGCCAACTCCTTTTATTTTAATGCTATAAAATATCATCAGAAGAAAAACTGTAATTGACATGCCAAAAGTAATATTTAAGTCAGTTGTTGGAACAACTTTCATATACTCAATACCCACAGAGGCGCCTATAGCAGGTAATAAATCAACGGGTATTAAATCCATAAAATTCATCAAGAAAACCCAACAAAAAATAGTAAGCGCGAGAGGAGCAATAAGTTTACTAGAGCCGTGATAGCTATCTTTAACCTGCGTATCAACAAACTCTACTATTAGCTCTATAAAGCTTTGCCATCTTCCTGGCACTCCTGAAGTTGCCTTTCTAGACACAAAATAAAAGGTCCCTGCAAAAAGAATACCTAAAAAAATTGAATAAAAAATACTATCTAAGTGAAGCTCTGTCCAAAAAGTCCCGCCACTTGTATGAAGGTTAGTTAAGTGATGGATTATATAATCTGTAGATGATTCTGGTCCTTTATGAACTTCTTCCATTACTTACTCTCTAATTCCATATGATTCATGTTCAAAAACTAAAATGCCAACCGCATATATAAGGCTAACCTATAAGACATAAGGGTTATCAAAAAACCAAACATTAAAGCTAAAAAATTAACCTCTAAAGTAATAAATATTATTCCAAAACAAAATGCTGTCAGTGATAACTTATAAAACTCTGCTAGATAAAATCTATTGAGATGCTTTATGGGCTGTTCCTTTGCTGAAGCCCTAAAACTAGTAAGAACCATTAATAGGCTTGCTAGAGATCCTGTTCCGCCGCCCAAAAGGAGAGATAAAAAGATTTTAAAATTTACAAAGACAAGTCCAAGAAAAGAAGAAACTAAAGTAATAGCTAGCTGCATTAAAACAATAAGTAGCGCAGACCTTCTTACAGATAACCAGTTTTTTTCAAGCTGTTCCACAGGAGTAATTCAAATCCTTAATAGTTTGGGCAAATAAAAAGCCACATACTAAGTGGCCCTAGAATACTTATATATCATTATTATATTATCTAGCCATCATTGGTTCAAGAACCATCATAAAAAATGATTAATAATACCTTCAAGCTCATCGACACTATGATAAGCAATAGAAATTTTTCCACCCTTCTTAGAATGTACTATCTCTACCTTAGCGCCGAGCCTATCTGCTAATTTCTTTTCTAATTTAACAATATCAGCATCTTTAGTTTTTCCAGCTTCTGGTTTTTTTCGTTGTTTTGATGACAGCTTTTTAACTGCATTTTCAAGCGCCCTAACACTCCACCCCTCCCTAGAAGCTTTTTGTGCCAATGTTATTGCTAATTTAGCATCAATATTACTGATAGGTAATATGGCCCTAGCATGTCCCATACCTAAGCTCCCCTCATTAAGCATTACTGATATCTGCTCTGGCAGATCTAATAACCTCATAAGATTGGTGACCATAGATCTTGATCTTCCAACTGCTTCTCCAACCTCTTCGTGAGTCATAGTAAATTCTTCTGCTAATCTCGATAATGCTTTTGCCTCTTCTATAGGACTTAAATCCTCTCTTTGTATATTCTCAATTAGAGAAATTGCTATAGCAGACCTATCAGGAATATCCTTAATTATTGCTGGTATGCTATGTAAACCAGCTAATTGCGTTGCTTGCCACCTTCTTTCTCCAGCTATTATCTCATAGCGTTGTTCCTTCGATTCGCTTTTGATGGGCCTAACGAGTATTGGCTGAATTAATCCTTCGCTCTTTATAGAGTCAGCCAAGTCTTGCAGCTTATCTTCTTTCATATCAACCCTCGGCTGATACTCTCCTCGTTGAAGGAGGTCTATAGGCAATTCTTTTAGGGCTTGCGAATCTTTTGAGCTTACAGATACTGGGCTTGCACTTAATAGCGCATCCAGTCCTCTACCTAAAGTTTTTCTCTTTGTCATATTGAATTACTCGCAAGCTCTTTCTCTCTTCTATTTACTTCTCCAGCTAAAGCTAAATAAGCTATCGTACCCCTAGAATTTTTATCATGATGCAATACAGGTTTACCAAAACTAGGCGCCTCGGCTAACCTAACATTCCTTGGAACCATAGTGCTGAAAACAGTATTTCCAAAATGTTCTGTTAGCTGATTAGAAACTTCAGAAGAAAGGTTGTTTCTTGGATCAAACATAGTCCTTAAGATACCATAAAGCTCAAGCTTAGGATTAACTCCTTCACTAATCTGCTTAACGGTTTCTAATAGGGCCGTTAATCCCTCTAACGCATAATACTCACACTGCATTGGGACAAGAACGCCGTTTGCTGCAGCAAAAGCGTTAACCGTTAAAATATTCAAAGAAGGGGGGCAATCAATCAGAATATAGTCAAATTTTTTTTCTATTAATTCAAGAGAAGATGCAAGTCGATACTCCCGCTTCTCTAAACTAAGTAACTCTACTTCGGCATAAGTTAAATCTTGGTTGCTCGGCAATATGTCTAGAGTATTATCAAATGCCTTCAAAATTGCTTCGTCTGCCGTAATATTATCTAGCAAAACATCACATACACTATGCTCTAAATTATTCTTATCAATTCCGCAGCCCATAGTAGCATTTCCCTGAGGATCAAGATCAACCAGAAGGACTCTTCTCTTTGTTGCAATTAGCGACGCAGCCAGATTTACACATGTTGTGGTTTTTCCAACTCCCCCTTTCTGGTTAGCTATAGCTATGATTCTACTCATTGAGCTCCATCCTAATTGCTCCTCTTAATTCTTATTAAAGAACCTTTTAAACGATCAATCAAAGGATCTTTAATATCAATTAATTCAAATTCTTTTTTTTTAGAAACATCATCATCCAATAAACCATCTTTTGCTAGAACTAATATTATCCCATTATTATTAAGCAAATGCTTAACTAGGCTAAATAATTTAAATGGGTCAGCTACAGCTTTAACTACAGCAGTGTCAAAATATTTAGTTAAGCTTACTCTTTCTGCCCTTGATTCCTCAACCTCTACATTGCTTAGGCCAAGCTCACCGGAAACATGACGCAAAAACCTTGCTCTCTTGGCCCTGCTTTCTATCAGTACAAAGTTTTTGTCAGGGTTAGAGATTGCTAATGGTACACCAGGAATTCCTGCTCCACTTCCAATATCTACTATATTAGATCCACTTAGATAGGGTCCAAAAGCCAGGCTTTCAACCAGGTGTCTTTCAATCATATCTTTTGGGTTCAAAATACTAGTTAAATTAAAGGCTTTGTTCCATTTTTGCATCAATAAAAGAAAATTTTCGTACTTATGTATATCATAAGGGTCATAAGTTAAATTTAGGGGCTTAAAATGATCAGCTATCAGTTGTTGCATATATATAGTATACGAGGTCATTAGAAAACAGTAACCTACTTAATTTAAAATTTTAGTTTAAAATAGATTTTAAGAATATGTTTAGAATAAAAAAAGGAGCAGAAGAAAATTTTACAAAGGTAGCTGGAAAGCAGCTTCTTTTACTTATGTTATTAGGCTTTAGCGCATTTATAGCACTAATGATAATCCTAAGTTGGGTTACTAGTTTAATTAGCGAAAACAACCAAAGAGTTGATGCTATTGATCCTGAATCTAAAACAATTACATTATTACTTGGCTCAGAACCACCACAGTTAGATAGCACCAGAACAACAGATTCAGTGAGTATAATGATATTAGGTCATGTCATGGAAGGCTTACTTAGGTACGATGAAAATAATAATATTGTAGCCGGTGTAGCTGAAAAATGGGAAATAAGAGACGATGGTGCAACTTTTTGGCTTAGAGATGACGCTAGATGGAGTGATGGGAAAGCAGTAACTGCTAATGACTTTATTTTTGCTTGGAAAACTACCTTGGAGCCAAGAACAGCTTCTGAATATTCATTTATTCTCTATCCTATAAAAAATGCTGAAGCAATAAATACCGGCCAGTTAGAAAGTGATCAGCTTGGTGTAACCGCAACAGATGAGCTAACTTTAGAGGTAGTTTTTGAAAGGCCGTTGGCCTATTTTGAAGAGCTAGTAGCGTTTCCTACTTATAATCCAATAAGAGAAGATTTTTTTAATAGCACTAATGGGAGATATGGAGCTGATGTAGAGGACCTTATATATAATGGCCCTTTTGAGATGTCCGTCTGGATCCATGGAGCACATGTAAGGCTAGATAAAAACGAATATTACTGGGATAAAAATAGAATAAAAATTAATTCTATAGATATGCCATACATGACAACTGACTCGGCTACAACTATAAATCTCTTTAGAGATGGAAAAATTGCAATGATAGGAGCTCTTGGCTCTGAACAGCTTGATACAGCATTAAGAGAAAGATGGAGATTGCTAAGAACTAGCGATGGGGGGAGCTGGTTTACAGTGTTTAATTTTAAAGAAGATAGAATTACTAATAACTGGAACCTAAGAAAGGCGCTTCAACTTTCCTCTGACTCAAGCGAGCTAGTAAATAAAATAATTAAACTACCTGGCTATATCCCTTCTGATTCTTTATTCCCAGTGTGGCTGAAAGGAACAAATGGCTTCTTTAGACAAGAACACCCTGCTGCTAAAATCAGGCCTGATACTGCTCTTGCTATAAAACATTTAAAGCAAGCTGAAAAAGAGCTTGGTTTAGAAGGAAATATTTCTTTAACCATTTTAGTGGATGACTCTCCTGGGGCAAGTAAACAAGCTGAATATTTCCAAAATCTATATTCGTCTAAATTAGGTATAGAGGTAAAAATAGACAAGCAAATCTTTAAGCAACGGTTAGCTAAAATGAGGGCTGGTGATTTTGATATCGCCCTATACGGATGGGGCCCAGATTTTAATGATCCTTTAACATTTGGAGAGCTTTTTGCTTCATGGAACCCAAATAACAATGGATCATTCTTTAATGAAGACTACGATAAATATGTTCGAATATCACAAACTTCATTAGATAAAAAAGAAAGAATGGAGGCGTTTGCAAAACAACAAGAAATTTTAATAGATGAAGTTGCACTCATACCTAATTACGAAAGGGGAGTTGTTTATGTTAAAGACAAACGACTTGAGGGGCTAGTAAGGCGGGTTGTTGGTCCTGACCCTGACTTCACTAATGTTTATATCAACGAATCTCTTTAAATAATATGCTTCAATATACTATTAAAAGAATTTTGCAAGGATTAATTACTGTTTGGTTTATAGCTACAGCCACATTTATAGCTATGCACTCTGTACCAGGTGACCCTCTGACAGGCGAAAGAGGAATGAGTGAAGAAATAAGACAAAATCTAGAACAAAAGTATGGCCTTGATAAACCAATCTTTGAACAATACATCATATATATGAGCAATATGATTAAAGGTGATTTTGGTATTTCTTTTACTCAACAAAATAGAAGCGTAAATGATATCATTAAAGAACATTTTCCTGTTTCAGCCACCTTGGGTATTCTTTCAATAGTCTTTGCTGCCTTAGGAGGAGTTTTATGGGGAGCGTTGACAGCAATTTATAGAAATAGGCTCCCAGATATTATAGTCATGTTTCTTGTTATATTAGGGATATCAGTTCCTAGCTTCGTAATAGCTGCAATGAGCCAACTGATACTAGTAAACATAAATTCAGTGGCTGGCTTTTCTGTTTTACCAGTAGCCGGCTGGGGGACAATATCTCATATGCTTCTTCCCTCTCTTGTTCTAGGGCTTGGAACAATGGCATTTTTAACAAGACTAATGAGATCGTCGATGTTAGAAATAATTAATGCTGATTATGTTCGAACCGCTTATTCAAAAGGGCTTCCGCCACAAAGAATTTTTTTAAAACATCAATTAAGAAATGCCATTCTTCCTGTAATAACTGTCCTAGGTCCAGCAATAGCAGGAATTACAACTGGCGGTTTTGTCGTTGAGCTTGTTTTTGCTATCCCAGGCCTAGGCAGATTTTTTGTTCAAGCTGTTCAACAGCTAGATTACACGGTAATAATGGGTACTACTGTTTTCTATGGAGGGTTTTTAGTGTTTATGGTTATTATTGTTGACCTAATTTATGGTCTGGTTGATCCGAGAGTAAGGCTAGAATGATACAGTCTATGAATAAGCTTAGCCCTTTAGATTTTGAAATAGCTAAGAAAAAAAATAAGGATGCTTCTATCGTTAGGCCTTCATTATCCTATTGGGAAGATGCGTGGACCAGGCTGATTAGCAATAAAAGATCACTAACCTCTTTAATGATAATAATATTGTTAATTGTTTTTACTCTAGTAGGCCCTATAATTTGGAATATTGATCCTTCAGAGCAAGATCTAGACCAGATAAGCTCTCCTCCTGGTATAGATAGAAGCGCAATCATTATTGAGCCTTACGCTGCTTGGGATGGAATACAATCTAGATCTACAAGTAGCTCATTAAATTCATTTCAAGATCTTGGCAAAACGAACCTCATCAATATAGAAGGGCTCCCTTCTACCCAGTTTATTAGGCTATCTTGGAATTATGTTATGGGATCAAGTGGCTACAGAATATATAGAAATAAGTTTGACCCTGGCCCAGACGGCTCTCTTGGTTTGCCAATGGCAGACATTCTTAACGCTAACCAAACAAGCTTTGAGGATAGGCTAAACTTAGAGCCAGGAAAATACTGGTACTCTATTGTTGCCTTAGACTCCACAGGAAGAGAAAGCAGTCAATATAATACAATACTAATAGAAGCAATTAGGGCTATATCTACACAAGAAGCTATAGAAAAAGGAATTGTTGCTAACAATAAATCATTAGAGATAGGGGACACGGTATATCTTAAATTTCATCCCTTAGGTACTGACTATCTAGGAAGAGACATGCTATCAAGGCTTATGCATGGAGCAAGAGTCTCATTATTTATAGGAGTGCTTGCCCCTATTTTTTTTGTAGCTTTAGGCGTTCTCTATGGGAGTTTTGCTGGCTTTCTTGGAGGAAGAGTAGATCAATACTTAATGAGGTTTGCTGATTTTGTAGTGGCGCTCCCTTTTTTACTCTTTATGATTCTTTTCAAAATAGCTTTTGGTATTGGCCCAGGAGAAAGTGGAGTTATTCCAATGCTTCTTGCTTTAGTTTTATTAAGCTGGCCAGCAACAGCTAGACTAGTTAGAGGACAAGTGCTTCAGATACGAGAAGAAAGTTACATTCTTGCATCACAACTATTAGGAGCAAAAACTTATTTCCTAATTTTAAGGCACATGATCCCTAATACGATAGGAGTTATCCTTGTAACTCTGACTTTTGCAATTCCTTCAGTAATATTTGTTGAAGCTTTTCTGTCATTTATAGGAATGGGAGTAGCACCACCTACCCCTTCCTGGGGAAGCATGTGCAATGAGGGGCTTCAAACTATGCTAAACCATCCTCATGAAATTATATTCCCTGCCGCTTTAATTAGTATAACTGTACTTGCATTTAACTTGCTAGGGGATGGCCTAAGAGACGCGCTTGATGCAAAAATGAGATCAAAAGAATGAAAGATATAAGCCCTATTCTAAAAGTTAAAGACCTGCATGTTGAGTTTGATACTTATGGAGGGGTTGTTAAAGCAGTAAGAGGTGTAAGCTTTGATGTCAACTATGGCCTAACAACGGCCGTAGTCGGTGAATCAGGGTGTGGGAAGTCGGTAACAGTACAAAGCATGATGGGGCTAATTCCCACTCCTCCTGGAAAAATAACTAGTGGTGAGGCAATTTTAGAAGGTCAAGATATCTTAAAAAATAAAACCATTAAAGGTAAAGACATAAGAGGCTCTAAAATAGGAATGATATTTCAAGATCCTATGACATCATTAAACCCTACGATGAAGATAGGCGATCAAGTAGCAGAAACAATCCAGGTACACCTAGGGCTAAGCCATGCTGCTTCATTCAAAAAAGCTATATCTCTTCTAGATATGGTTCAAATACCTGATGCAAAACAAAGAGCTCACCAATATCCATTTGAATTATCAGGGGGGATGCTGCAAAGATCTATGATTGCAATGGCAGTTGCGTGTGAACCCGAGATCCTAATTGCAGACGAGCCCACAACTGCGCTAGATGTAACAATTCAATCTCAAATACTCACTATGCTAAGCGAGATGCAAAAAGAAAGAGGCATGGCAATTATACTTATAACTCATGACCTAGGGGTTGTTGCAGAAATGGCTGATGATGTTCTTGTTATGTATGCAGGAGAAATAGTTGAAAAGGGAAATGTTAATGAAATTTATAATAATTCCTCTCACCCTTATACCATTGGCCTAAAAGAGGCTATGCCAAGCAACGAAAAAAATCACTCCAAAAAGCTTATGCCGATAGATGGTTCGCCTCCCGATCTATTTAGCCCTCCGATTGGTTGCGGTTACTTTGATCGGTGTCCCTTAGCAATGAATATTTGTGAAGAAAAAACCCCGCCAATATTTAAGATTGAAAAAAAACATTACGCTAACTGCTGGGCGCATCATAAAAAGGCTCCTGTAAATATCAAATGAGCACCTTAATCGAAACAAAACAATTAACTAAGCACTTTACTGTTGGGCGTAATCAAACTGTCCATGCAGTAGACAAGGTTTCTCTTAAAATAAAACAAGGTGAAGTAATGGGCCTTGTTGGAGAAAGCGGATCAGGAAAATCTACTTTTGGAAAAACCTTGCTAGGCTTACACAGAAAAACCTCTGGCGATATTTTTTATAAAAACAAGCCTCTCCCTATGAATTATAAACCTTCTGATTTTCAAAAATATGCTGCTTCTATGCAAATGATTTTTCAAGACCCCTATTCCTCTCTTAACCCAAGAATGACAGCAGGAGAAATAGTAGGCGAGGGTTTGTACCTTCACAGCAAATTAAACAGCAAAGAAATAAGGAAAGTCGTTTCTAAATGGTTTGCTTTAGTTGGCTTACACGAAAGCTATATGTCTAGATATCCACATGAATTTTCAGGGGGCCAAAGACAGCGTATAGGAATTGCTAGAGCCTTAATTATGGAGCCAGAGTTTGTAGTATGTGATGAACCAATCTCTGCTTTAGATGTTTCAGTTCAAGCACAGATTGTTAATTTACTAGAAGAGCTAAAATCTTCTTTAAGCCTAACTTTGTTATTTATTGCGCACGATCTATCTATGGTTAGATATGTATCTGATAAAATGGCAGTAATGTACTTAGGGGAAATTGTTGAAATTGGCTCATCTAATGATGTCTTTTTCAGCCCTAAACATCCCTATACAAAACTTTTGATTAGCTCTAATCCAGAACCTATACCAAATCAAAATAACAAGAATAAAGTTAGCATCAAAGGTGAAATTCCTTCTGCAATGAACATAAAACCAGGATGCAGGTTCGCAGATCGTTGCCCTAGTGTTATGGAAGATTGTAAAAAAAACACACCTAAACTAAGAGCAACAAATAATAATCCTACAGATAACAAGCAGCTAGCTGCTTGTTATTTATATTGACTTAAAAATTAAGCTGATTTTTTATAATTCTTTTTCAGATAAACCAACAATAGAGAGATTGCTGCAGGAGTTACTCCTGATATCCTTGATGCTTGGCCAATGTCCTTAGGCTTAACCCTTTCAAGCTTTTCTCTAACCTCATTAGACAAGCCATTCACTATAGAAAAAGAAAAGCTAGCGGGTATTTTAGTAGACATTTTTTTCTGCTGCCTAGATATCTCTTTCTTCTGCCTTTCAATGTAGCCAGCATAACCTGCCTGTATCTCAAGCTGTTGCTTGATTTGTGTAACAAGCTCAGGATATAAGCCATCACCAAAACCTTCTACTAAGCCCATAGATATAAGATCTTCATATGAAACTCCAGGTCTTTTTAATAAATCTAAGGCATTGATATTTTTTTTAGATGTCAGAACAAAGCCTTTTGACTTTAATTTTGTCGGACTAACATTAATAGTCTTTAGCTCATCCGTTTTTATTTTTACAAGCTCAGCTTTTGAAGAAAAAGCCTGCCACCTTTCTTCGTTTACTAATCCTAACTTTCTGCCTATTTCAGTTAGCCTTAGATCTGCATTATCCTCCCTCAATGAAAGCCTATATTCTGCTCTTGAAGTAAACATCCTATATGGCTCGGAAGTCCCAAGAGTTATCAGGTCATCAATGAGAACGCCTATGTAAGCCTGGTCTCTATTAGGGCACCATGAATCTCGCTCTAAAGCTAAATTAGCAGCATTAATGCCAGCAAGAATTCCTTGAGCTGCTGCTTCTTCATAACCCGTAGTCCCGTTTATTTGACCAGCAAAAAACAGTCCTTTAACTTTCTTAGACTCTAACGAATTCATTAAATCCCTTGGATCAAAAAAATCATACTCAACTGCATAACCGGGGCTGGTGATTATTGCATTTTCAAACCCTTTTATGCTTTTTACAAACTCTTCTTGAACTGTGGCGGGCAAGCTAGTTGAAATTCCATTTGGATAAACAAGATTGGTGCCTAATCCTTCAGGCTCAACAAATATTTGATGAGAATTCTTATTAGCAAATCTTACAATTTTATCCTCTATTGATGGACAATATCTTGGGCCAACTCCTTCTATTGCCCCGCTATACATTGCTGAGCTTTCCAAATTATCTCTAATAATTTCGTGAGTTTCCTCTGAGGTTTTCGTTATATAACAATCTATCTGCCTTGGGTGGTCTGATGCTTTTCCCAAAAAAGAAAAAATCGGAGTGGGTGAGTCCCCAGGCTGTCTTTGCATCGCTGAGAAATCTAGGCTTCTTCCATCAATTCTAGGAGGAGTTCCAGTCTTGAGTCGAGCAACATTAAAACCAATACCTCTTAGCTTGCTCGCCAACCTGTTTGAAGCAGGATCGCCGGCCCTACCTCCTGAAGACGTTTGATTGCCAATATGAATTTTCCCTTGCAAAAAAGTACCAACCGTTAGAACAACCGCTGGAGCTAAAAACTTATCTCCGTCCTCTGTAAGAACACCATTTATTTTTTCATTAGCTATAATTAAGTCACTAACGCTTTGCTCTACCAAGGTTAGCGAGCTTTGTTTTTCTAATTGTTCTCTAATAGATTTTTTGTATAGAGACCTGTCTGTCTGAGCTCGTGTTGCTCTGACAGCTGGACCCTTGCTTGCATTTAAAGTTCTAAAATGTATACCCGCATGATCAGCGGCTTTTGCCATGGCCCCCCCTAAAGCATCAACCTCTTTAGCTAAATGTCCTTTTCCTATACCGCCTATAGATGGGTTACAGCTCATTTGACCCATTGAGCCGAGCTTCTGGGTCAGCAGGAGCGTTTTAGCGCCCGCTCTAGCAGATGCAAGCGCAGCTTCTGTGCCTGCGTGGCCGCCTCCAATAATTATGCAATCAAATTTTTTCAAGCTATTAAATTATTTAGTCTATAATATTTAAATTATATATTATTTGAAACGCTCAACATGAAAAAATTTTTCATTTTTATTTTTTTTTATACAATAAACATTTCTAATGCCCACCATAGCGATGCTGGCTATGATGAAGAGAATATTGTCTCATTTAATGGTGTTGTCACAGAATTCAGCTGGAGACAGCCACACGCATATATAACCATTGAAACAATAGAAAATGGGGTGGTAGTTCCTTGGGAAATACAAATGGGTGCACCAAATGTTCTTCAGAGACGAGGCTGGAACTCACAGTCTCTTTCCATAGGAGATGAGGTATTTTTCAGAGGCAACCCAATGATAGGGAAGCAATATGCGAAAATTTTATCAATAGAAAAATCAAATGGTGATCCAGTAGCGACCACTCCAGGAAAAATTGTTGAGCAACAAAAAACAAATGCATTGAGCGGTAGATGGATTGCTGATAGAGAAATGTTTCATCTATACCCAGGAGGATTTGATGGCTTTTTCTTACATTTCTTAAAATTAACCGAAAAGGGGCAAGAAGCAAAAGATTCATACAACCCCCTATCTGAAGAAAACCCTGAGTCGACCTGCGTTGGTCGACCCACTCCTGCAGCCTTAGTATCGACTTGGATATATTTGATGGAAATAGATATCAGAGAACAAGAGGAGGGCATAATTTATCTGAGAAGCGAGTGGTTTGATGAAGAAAGAATAATCTTCATGGATGGAAGAAAGCATCCAAATAGTGAAACTTTTGTGGCAGGCCATTCAATAGGCTGGTGGGAAGGAGAAACACTAGTAGTTGATACACGCAACTTCGATGACCACAGATCGCCTTATCAAATCGGCGTTCCATCAGGATCAAAAAAGCATGTTGTTGAAAAATATACACTAGCCGATGATGGAGCTAGCATTGAAATGGAGTTTACTCTAGAAGACTCAGAATATCTCGCAGAGCCATTTGTCCATCAAAGGCGCCTGCTTTATGCTCCTCATATGAAAATGCTTGCTGGCGAATGCGATCCTGAAACAACAAGAAGATTCTTAAGCCAAAACTGAAAATTTAATTTCCTACAGTTAGCCCTTCAACTGGATTAATGCCATTGTGAAAATTACCCTGATCTCTAACCACTCTTCCTTGGCCTTGCTCATCATAATAAACCCAGACTAATCCATGGGCATTTCCCCTATTTGGCATATCTATTATTTTTATTTGTTCTCTAGTCGTAGCATCAAAAACATAAATCCTACCTTCAGAATTGCTTGTTGCCCACATTTCTTTGCCATTCGGCGATAACAAAACATGATCGACTCCGTAACCTGAAAAAACAGTTTCTAATTGTTGTCCAGAAGCTACATCTATGACAGTTATTGTCCTTCCGACGCCTCCTACCCCTTCGCCTTTGTTTGCTACCCAAAGTTCAGTCTCATCAGCATTTAGAGTGGCCCCATAAGGCCCCATGCCTACAGCAGCAGACCATTCTATTGCTCCGTTTGTTGTATTTACCTTAGTAACATTAGCTGAGCCTGCAGCAGGCACGAATATATTCTCTCCACTATTATCAATAACAATCCAGTCGCCTCTGTAGCCCCGATAAGGATACTCTGCAACAACTTCCCATGTTTCTGGATCAATTTTTGCAACCCAAAATGGTCTCCACGCTGCATGTTGTCCACTAGCCGTATAAGCAGCGGAAACAATACTGCCTCCATCATTGCCTGGCTGCATTAATACATAAATAAACTCATCATCAGTGAAAGCAGTATAATTGCTCCCACCCAAATCTTCTGACTTCACGCCACCAATAATTTTATCCGTGGCAGGATCCAATAAAAATATATCTAAGCCATCTGGATCACTTACAAATGTATCAATTAATATATATTTGTCCTGGAAAATTTGAGCATGATGCATTCGCCCTCCAACTGCTAACTGCTTAATTGGCTGTAAAGTAAAAGCATCGACCTTCAACAGAGTGGCTGTGCTTCTCAATACAGAGCTACCAACACCCATTCCCGCCATTCCCGACATTCCCGACATTCCCGCCGGTACATTTGTGACGCCTTGGGTCATCTGAGGCAATCCAGTAGTAGGGCCAATAATATAGACATTTTTTCCATCAGGACTTAAAACAGTAGTATGAACAGCACCAGTAAGCTCTTGGGGTATTTTTCCTGAAGTAATTACTTCTCTTGATGTAGCGTTGCCTACTACAACTTGGTTTAGGCTTGTCCTTTCTATGCTAGCATCATAAACCCTTCTTCCTGTTCCTCCCGTGTTTTCATAAAAATATAGACTATTTGGCTCTGGGCTGAATTTGGCATCACCTAGTTCATAAGTCTCAATTACTTCAACCTCATACTCTCTCTTGAGACTTCCAAGCTTTGCTCTTCTTTGCCAATCATCAATGACAGTCTGAAAATCTTGTATTTGCATCACGAGCATGTCGCGCTCAGTAAGAAAAAAATCAACATCCTCGTCTTCCTTGTTAGCCGCCATTATCTCTAGACTTGCTTGCCAACCCTGCAGATCACTCCTAGTAACCTCATGACCATTGCTATGAGAAATATATGAAGCCAGGGCAATTAAATCATCTATATCAGGATTTAATTCGGCAACAACAACTGCCATTTGTGGATTTGAGTCCAGCTGATCTTGCATCAACATTGGACTGGGGCCATATTGAAGACTAGGGCCAACCCTACCTTCTGCATTATCTCCATGGCAAACCCAACACGAAACATCTTCAAAATACAGCTGCCTGCCTCGCTCTAAGAGTTCTTCCCAAGATCCATCTTGGCCATATAAATTTATCGGATTAATAATTATAGTGGCTAAAAAAATTAACTTATATTTCATAAACTATTTTCCTATACAAAAAGAAGAAAATATTTCCCCTAACAAATCATCGCTTGTTAGCTCCCCAGTAATTTCGCTCAGAGTCCTTTGTACCATTCTTAGATCTTCTGCTGCAAGCTCCAAAGCTTTTTTCTCTTTAAAGTTATACATTGCTGCACTTAAGATGTCTTTTGATTTTTCAAGAGATTCTAAATGCCGGCTCCTGGCGCTAAATGTCCCACCACTATTTGGAGAATAGCCAGATATAGATATTAATTGCTTTAGAAAAATTTCCATGCCTTCGCCTGTAAGTACAGAAAGCTGAACTGCAGTTAAATTATCTAGCTCAAAAAGCTTTGCTGGCTTATTTATTAAATCAATTTTATTTAATACTAGTATTGTTGCTTTTCCTTCTGCTAGTTTTTTTGCGTCCTTTATGTTTTGGTCTATATCTGAACTAATATCACATACCCAAATTAAGCAATCAGAAACTTCAATGGCCTGTCCGGTCCGAGATATTCCCTCTTGCTCTACGGGATCTTTTGTTTCTCTAATGCCAGCAGTATCTGTAACATTGATAGCTAGGCCATCTATTGTTATTTTTTCTTTTAAGATATCTCGGGTGGTTCCTGGTATGTCTGTCACTATGGCTGTGTTATACCCAGCCAAACGATTTAGTAAGCTTGACTTACCAGCATTTGTTGGCCCAGCTATCGCTATATTTATGCCTGTATTCAAGATTACTCCCTGCTTAGACTCGTTAGCCAGAGAGCTCATACTTTCATAAACAATATAAAACTCTTTATCTAGCTCTACTTGCTCTTTAGGATCTATTTCTTCTTCTGGAAAATCTAAAAACGCTTCTATATGAACCCTTAACTTAGTAAGTTGATCTTGAATTGTATTAATCTTATCTGAAAACGTACCCTCTAATGATCTTAGGGCTGACCTGGAAGCTTCAGCTGAGCTACTAGTAATTAGATCTGCTATGGCCTCAGCTTGTGTTAGATCTATCTTTTCATTTAAAAAAGCCCTTAGACTAAATTCTCCAGGGTTGGCTCCTCTAGCGCCATAGTGATAAGCAGTATTTAGAAGCATATCACTTATTATAATTCCTCCATGGCAATGAAGCTCAACTACATCCTCACCCGTAAACGATTGTGGATTAGGAAAAAATAATGCTAGGCCTTTGTCTATAAGGTCTCCTTTAAAGCTTATAAATTTACAGCTATGAGCGTATCTTGGTTTAAGAGCTCGCCCTACAATTTTTTCTCCTATAGTTAAAGCATCTGCTCCTGATAGCCTTATAATTGAAATTGATCCTGTCCCTTGAGGAGTGGCAATAGCAGCTATTGTTTCATCAGAATAATTTTTCTTTTTTTTAGACATTTGATCTAAGAAATATTTTAGCTATCAATCATTCGGCTGCTATAACTTTATTAATTCTCCATTGCTGAAGTATAGAAAGAACTGTATTTGTAAGCCAATAAAGAACTAGGCCAGCAGGAAAAAATGCAAATAGTCCTGTAAAAGCAATTGGCATAATTTGCATTACTTTCGCTTGGATAGGATCTGGAGGGGCTGGGTTCAGTCTTGTCTGCAAAAGCATTGCGATACCCATTAAAATAGGCAGCACGAAAAACGGGTCCTTAACAGACAAGTCTGTTATCCAAAACATAAATGCTGCTTGTCTAATTTCTACGCTTTCAATAAGAACCCAATAAAAAGCAAAGAAAAAAGGCATCTGTATTAATATCGGCAAGCAGCCCGCGATGGGATTTATCTTCTCCTTTTTATAAATTTCCATCATAGCCTGGCTCAATGCCTGTCTGTCATCTTTATGCCTTTCTTGTATTGCTTTCATCTTTGGCTGAATCTTTCTCATTTTTGCCATTGATCTACCGCTAGCCGCTGTTAGCTTATAAAAGACTAATTTAATGAGGAAGGTTAAAATTATTATGGCCCAGCCCCAATTACCAACATAAGAATGAATTTTATCCAACAGCCAAAACAAAGGCTGAGATAAAAAAGTAAGCATTCCATAATCAACAGTAAGCTCTAGTGAGTCGCCTGTCTCTGAAAGTTGCTCCTGTAATTTTGGACCAACAAAAAATTTATAATTATAATCCAGAGCTCCGCCTGCAGGTGCTTCTTGTATAGGGCTAATTATAGTTAACAAATAATTATCATCTCTCATGGCGCCCTGATAGCTAGCTTGATCCAGCTGAGGTGGAACAATAGCTGCAACAAAATGGTGTTGGATATTGGCCAACCACCCTCCTGTTATTTGTTCTCTTAAAGGTTCATCTATAAAATCCTCTGGATCAATTTTGTCATAGCTATCGCCATCAAAAATAACAGGGCCTTTAAATGAATAAGAATCAACGGATGTATATGATCGACTAACTGGAATATGTCTTCTGTATTGTTGGGCATAAGGTGCGCCCGACCAAGGCTGATCTGAGATGTTTTCAACATGCAGCCTTAGGTCAAAAGAATATTGGCCCCTTCTAAAGGTGTAAGTCTTAAATGCTCTTAATAAGCCTTCGCTCTCCCATGATAAAGAAACAACCATTTCATCTTCTTGAGGAGATAGCTCATAAAGCGTATTTGATGATTTATAAGTTGATAAATGATTTGGCTCTGGAGCATTTTGATCTAAGCCTCTAAGTCCTGTTTGAAATACCCATCTATTTTCAAAAGAAGGATCTAAAAGTCTTATTAAATTATCTGGGTCATCTTTGTTTATTGGGTAACGAAGTAAATCGGACCTCACCAGATCCCCTCCATTTAGATCTATTGATAAGTCTAGAACATCCGTTTTAACTATAATTAGACCAGCTTCCGATCCTGTTATAACTGCGGGCTCAATAACTGGCATTACTTCATCAAAACTGGCCTCTAAAGAGTAAGAGCTCTCGTTAGGCTCAGCGAATGGGGCCTCATCAATGATCGCTTCAGAAGCGATATTGGGTCTATAGGAATAATCTTGTATCCAAGCTGTATAAGTAAACCACAGCATAACCATGAAATTAATCCATAAAAAAACTCTTACGCTATTTCCCATAAATTATTTTAACCTATATTCTATTGAAGTGTTTTTCTAAACTATCACGCAGAACTTTATTCTGCTCTTTTGCTGCCGCTTTTTTCGCCATAATAATAAAATCATAATTTTCTAGATCTGTTTGATCGATAAACACGCTTCTAGCTAATCGTTTTATCCTGTTCCTGTCTACAGCCAAATTAGCTGCTTTTTTTGATATTGATAGCCCAAGCCTTGGTAGTTTTAAATTATTTTTTCTTGATAATACAGAAAAAAACTTATCATTGGATCTGTTCGGCGATGCAAAAACAAACGAAAAGTCTTCTTCTTTACTTATCCTCATAGTCTTAGAGAACTTAAAGCGATGTTCTAATGACATTCAGCCAAAGTTTTTAAGGCGAAAGCCTTTCTCTTCCCTTGGCGCGCCTTCTGTTTATAACGAGTCTTCCATTTTTGGTTGACATGCGCGATCTAAAACCATGAGTTCTTTTTCTTTTTAAATTACTTGGTTGAAATGTTCTTTTCATTTTTTATATTAGCCTTTTTTAAATATATAAATCTCTATCTAAAACAACAGGATGAGAAGTTGTAAGAAACAACGCGACTGTACGCCTGAGAGAAACTTCTGTCAACTAATGTGGTAATCGGATATAGTTTGGATTCTCAGTTTGAATAATATAATTTTTTCTATATAAAAAAGGAAGGTCCGTGACAACAAACCCGGCTGTAGAATCTTTTCTCTGGAATAAGTGTGTTGAATCTCTCAACAACGCTCTTACGGAAGAGCAAATTCAGACCTGGATAAAGCCCTTACAGCCTATAGAAGAAAATGGCAAATTGCGCCTATTTGCACCGAACTTATTTGTTGTCCATTGGATTGAGAAAAATTGTCTAGATGTCATAAAAGAAGCTGCTTCTCCGTTAGAAGTAAAACTAGAAATTGGTGACAAGCTTCCCCCGTTAGCTGCTGGAAAAGACAGCTCAGCCAAGCCATCAAAAAATAATTTTGAAGAACAACTTGATGGTAGGTTAAATTCTAGCTTTACTTTTGAAACTTTTGTAGAAGGTAAAAGCAACCAATTGGCTAAGGCTGCTGCTTACCAAGTGGGACAAAACCCTGGCTTGGCTTATAATCCACTGTTTATTTATGGTGGAGTGGGGCTTGGTAAAACCCACTTAATGCACGCTATAGGAAACGCCATCTTAGATCAAAAACCCCACGCAAAGGTGGCCTATATTCATTCCGAAAAATTTGTTGGTGATATGGTGAGGGGCCTCCAGCACAATACAATTTCTGAGTTCAAAAAAACCTATAGGTCACTGGATGCTCTGTTAATCGATGATATACAGTTTTTTGCTAACAAAGAAAGATCGCAGGAAGAATTTTTCCACACCTTTAATGCTCTCCTAGAGGGCCAGCAACAAATAATACTAACCTGCGATAGATATCCCAAAGAGGTTGAAGGGCTAGAAGAGCGGCTAAAATCTAGATTTGGTTGGGGGCTGACTGTATCAATAGAACCCCCTGAGCTAGAAACCTCTGTAGCAATTTTAATTAGTAAAGCACAACTCGAGGGATTTAAGCTTCCCCATGATGTGGCTTTTTTTATTGCTCAAAGAATTCGCTCCAATGTAAGAGAGCTTGAGGGGGCCCTTAGAAGAGTGCTAGCTAATTCTCGATTTACTGGTAAACCAATTAATATAGATTTTTGTAAAGAGGCGCTTAAAGATCTTCTAGCCTTACAAGCCCGATTAGTATCAATCGAAAATATTCAAAAGGTTGTTGCTGAACATTTTAAAGTTAGGTTAGCTGATCTTCACTCTAAAAGAAGGAACCGCTCAATAGCTAGGCCACGGCAAATAGCCATGGCACTATCTAAGGAGCTAACTAGACATAGCCTGCCAGAAATAGGAGATGCATTTGGTGGTAGGGACCACACAACTGTTTTACACGCTTGCAAAAGAATTAAGGAGCTAAAGGAGGAAGACTCTAAGGTAAGTGAAGACTATAATATTCTGTTAAGAACTCTCACCAATTAATAAGACATCCTGTTAGTAAAATTATTTTCATTAATTAGCAACAACTTAATAACAGGTAATTTATAACTGATCAACATTGTTGGGCGCCTTATAAATAATTGATTTTAAATATAAAAAACATGTTATCCTATTTATTTTAATTGTGTAATAATAATAATAATTTATATATAATATTATAATAATGAAATTCAAAACTTCTAAAGAACAGCTTTTAAAGCCCCTCCAATCTGTCATGGGTGTTGTGGAAAGAAAACAATCGATGCCTATTTTGAGTAATATTTTACTTTCTGTTTCCGGCAGTGATTTGACCATTACAGCAACAGATCTTGAGGTCGAGCTAAGAACAAGCCTAGCAGTCAATGAGGCATTAGATGGCCAAATAACCGTGCCTGGAAGGAAGCTCTACGATATTTGTCGAGCGTTGCCCGGGGACTCTGATATCGAGATGATTTTAGAAAAAGGTAGGTTGATAGTAAAAACCAAAAGAAGTAAATTTACCCTGTCTATTTTAGATGCAGCCGATTTTCCATTGATTGATGAAGTGGATAGCAAGCAAGTAATATCGATTGACTCTAGTGAGTTTAAGGAGGTTCTTTTAGACAAAACAATGTTCTCTATGGCTCAACAGGATGTCCGTTTTTATCTTAATGGGTTGCTTTTAGAGGTGTGTTCAGACTCACTAAGGGCTGTAGCAACAGACGGACATAGGTTAGCGGTAAGTGAGTTAGGTCTTTCTAAAAAAACCTATGAAAATCAAAAGGTTATAGTACCAAGAAAAGGCGTCCTAGAGCTCCATAAGATACTCGACAATGAAGAAAAGGTCGATCTAGAGGTAGGAAAAAATCATATAAGGGTTAGTTTTAAGGGATTGCGTTTTACATCAAAACTAATAGATGGTCAGTTTCCTGATTATCAAAAAGTTATTCCATCCGAGGCTAATAATATATTGGTTTCATCTAGGGACCTCTTAAAAGATGCGCTCCAGAGGGTTGCAATTCTCTCCAATGAAAAATATAGAGGAGTTCGTCTAAACCTTTCTTCCGGCTTGTTAAGGATTGAAGCAAACAACCCTGACCTTGAAGAAGCAGAAGAAACCATAAAGCTTCAATACGAAGGCGAAGATACAGAAATAGGCTTTAATGTTAACTATCTCCTAGAAGCTCTAGGTGCAGTCGATGAAGAAAGCGTGGAGGTTTCGCTGGGAGATAGCAATTCTAGCTGTCTTATTAGAGCAGAGGGCAATAAGAACTATAGGTTTGTTGTTATGCCTATGCGCTTATAGTTTATATTCTAAAGTTTGTCTCTCAAGCATATAAGAATTAGCAATTTTAGGTGTCTAGGAGATTTTTCGACAGACCTTGACCCCAGAGTAAATTTTTTTTTCGGAGATAATGGTTCCGGCAAAACGAGCTTATTGGAGTCCATATATTTTCTAGGAAGAGGAAGGTCCTTCAGAACGAGGCAGGCAAGAAAGCTTATTAAGTATGGCGAAACAAGCTTTTCTATTTTCTCATTTATAGATGGCCCAACAGGACCCTCATCTTTGGGAGCTGGTTTTTCAGAAGCGGGAATGAAGCGTCAAATTGATGGGAACCCTAAAACAAGGCCGCTAGAAATGGCCTTATCCTTACCTGTGTTTATTTTAGATCCTAACACCCATTTTTTAATTGAAGGGAGCCCAACAAACCGCAGGCAGTTTCTGGATTTAGGTGTGTTTCACGTGGAACCAGAATATTTAGCGTATTGGAAAGAGTATAGAAGGGCCCTAAGTCAAAGAAATGCTGCCATAAAAAGAAAGGATAATTTTAAGATATGGAATGAAGCATATATAGCTGCAGGAAAAAAAGTTAATCAATCCCGAAAGAAATATATTAAAGGTATTGTTAATCAACTAAACAAGATAGACGAAGGCCTGATTAAAAAAAAGATTGAGATTTCCTACTACCAAGGATGGGACGAAAACACCAGCTTTGAAGAGGCTGTTAAACAATCAGAGAAAAAAGATGCTGTTATGGGGGTTTCTTGTTTGGGCCCCCACAGAGGGGATTTATTAATAAACCTTGATTCAAGAAAAACAAAAGAAGTTATCTCGAGAGGCCAGCAAAAACTAATTACTATAGGATTGGTTTTAGCACAAGTAATGTCTCTTCCTAAGGAAAAACAAAAACAAAGCCTAGTCTTAATAGATGATCTAGCAGCAGAGCTAGACATAGGAACTCTAGAGAGGTTGTTTTTGCAGCTAGAAAAAATAACGGCACAAATTTTTATCACCGGGCTATCAAAGCGTTTCTTGCCTATAAAAAATCAAAACTATCCAATGTTCCACATGGAACAAGGTATTATATAAGTTATTGATTTTAATAAGAATTACTCTAATAATAGCTCTTTTAACTAAATTTTATGGTTGACAAAAGCAATTGTTATTTAATTTGATATATAAATTATAATTTTTTAAGAAGCCGAGTAGCTACCTAAAGCTTACTCAACCAGCTAAGAGCAAAAATCAAAAGATTTAAGTTAATATTGCATACTCACACCTTCTTAAAAAACTAAAGATTTTTGCAATAGCAAGATTAAAAAATCTCAATTTTCCTTCATATAGAGAAATATTGAACTTATTGATTTTTATCATGATTTTAAGTGATTTAGTTGTTATAATAATAAAGATTATAAATAGGCTTAAATATGGCTAATAAAGAATATGATTCCAGTAACATCAAGGTCCTTAAAGGCCTTGAAGCAGTCAGAAAACGACCTGGCATGTACATTGGAGATACGGATGATGGGTCTGGCCTTCATCATATGGTATTTGAGGTGGTCGATAATTCAGTTGACGAAGCTCTCGCAGGCCATTGTTCCAAAGTTTCAGTAGTAATTCACGCTGATGAATCAATTACAGTTTCAGATGATGGAAGGGGGATTCCAGTTGATATTCATCCTGATGAAGGAGTCTCAGCTGCTGAAGTGATAATGACTGTTCTTCATGCTGGTGGTAAATTTGATGATGATTCTTATAAGGTCTCAGGAGGGCTTCATGGGGTTGGGGTTTCAGTAGTAAATGCCTTATCTGAGAGCCTAAGTCTCAGCATCAAGAGAGATGGCAAACTATACGAGCAAGAATATAAAATGGGAGATCCTGTTTCTCCATTGGCTGAAACTGGCACTGCAAAAGAAACCGGAACAGACATTCATTTTAAGCCCTCACCATCTATTTTTTCGAACATAGAATTTAACTATGACTTGCTAGCCAAAAGGTTACGCGAGCTTTCGTTTCTTAATTCAGGTGTAAAAATTTGTCTTGAAGATCAAAGAGATAAGAGGAAAGATGAGTTTGCGTACGAGGGGGGCATATCAGCTTTTGTTAGGCATCTTAATAGGAATAAAACTCCTCTTCATCCATCTATTTTACATTTTCAAGAAAAGCAACAAGACATGCTTGTTGAGGCTTCCTTACAATGGAATGATGGATACCAAGACAGTGTTTTTTGCTATACAAATAATATTCCACAGCGAGATGGTGGTACTCATTTGGCAGGGTTTAGAGGAGCTCTTACTCGTACTTTGAATGCTTATATTGATAAAGAGGGGATAGGAAAAAAAGAAAAAATTAATACTACTGGAGATGATGCAAGAGAGGGATTAACAGCTGTTCTTTCAGTCAAGCTCCCTGATCCAAAGTTTTCTTCACAAACAAAGGATAAACTTGTATCTTCAGAGGTTAAATCTGCTGTTGAGTCTGCAGTAGGATCAAGGTTAGAAGAGTTTTTACTAGAGCATCCTGTTGAGGCTAAACAAATTGTTTCTAAGATTATTGATGCCGCAAGAGCAAGAGAGGCAGCTCGAAAGGCTAGGGAGCTGACAAGGAGAAAGGGAGCATTAGATTTGGCTGGCTTGCCAGGGAAGCTAGCTGACTGTCAAGAAAAAGACCCTGCTCTTTCTGAGATTTTTTTGGTGGAGGGCGATTCAGCTGGCGGCTCAGCTAAACAAGGCAGAGATAGAAAAACTCAAGCTGTTCTACCCTTGAAGGGGAAAATACTCAATGTTCAAAAAGCAAGACTTGATAGAATGCTTCAATCAACCGAGATAGCAACATTGATTACGGCCCTTGGCTGTGGGATAGGAGATGAGTACGACCAAGAAAAACTGAGGTATCACAAAATTATTATAATGACAGATGCCGATGTAGATGGATCTCACATTAGAACATTGCTTCTTACATTGTTCTATCAGAAAGAGCTGAGAGAGCTTATTAAGCAGGGCTATATTTATATAGCTCAACCACCTCTATATAAGCTAAAAAGGGGGAAACAGGAGCAATATGTCAAAGATGATGATGAGCTGAATTCTCTCACCTTGGCGAGCGCAGTAGATAATGCAGAGTTCTATTCTAACCCTAAAGCTCCCCCAATAAAAGGAAAGCCGCTTGAGGAAATTGCATCTAAGTATCTAAAAATAAAAGAAATAATATATAAATGGGGCAGACGATACGACGAGAATGTTTTGCAAAATATGATGTGGTTACCAGAGGTTACCCTGAAAGTTATTAATGATAAAAAGCTTTTTTCTAATTGGTGCAAGGAGCTGGAGAAAAGGCTAAAAAGCAACAGCATGAGCGAAAGCTATGTAGTTGAACAGCAAGAACCAGAGTCGGAAGGCTCAGAACATATAGCTATTAAAAAAATATATCATGGCTCAGAGCAGAATAAGCTAATCCATAAAAGCTTTTTTCGCTCTCCAGAATACGCTGAAATTGTTTCTGTAGGTAAGCTAATAAATGGACTTGCTGAGACAGGCGCTTATGTTAAGAGAGGCGACGACCAGCAAAATGTAGTGTGTTTTACTGAGGCTGTAGACTGGCTTATGGACAAAGCAAAACAAGGACAAAATATACAAAGATACAAGGGACTAGGAGAAATGAATCCAGATCAGCTATGGGAAACCACAGTTAATCCAGAAACAAGACGGTTGCTAAAAGTTGAGCTTGGTGAGGCTCAGGAGGCAGATAATTTATTTGAAACTTTAATGGGAGATCAGGTAGAGCCTAGAAGAGAGTTTATAGAAGAGAAGGCCTTGTCAGCTGTTAATATAGATATTTAGTTTTTACTAAAACTAGAGCTTTTTAATTTCTCCTTCTATCCATGTTTTGACAACCCCCATTATTTTTTCTGGAACGTCATTTTTTTTAGGATAGATCGGTTCCCCAATTTTAATTTTAATTTTTCCTTTTTGTTTCAATATTTTATTTCTAGGCCAATATTTTCCAGCATTATGTGCAACAGGAATGATAGGTGAACCTGAGTGTAACGATAATATTGATCCTCCAAGCCCATATCTTCCTGCGACAGGGTAGCTTGTTCTAGTTCCCTCAGGAAAAATAACAACGAAATAGCCTTGATTAAGGCGCAGTTTTCCTAAGCTAATAATTTTTTCTACTGCTTTTTTACCAGACTTTCTATCTATTGGAATAGGCTTAAATAACAATATTAATTGCCCAAAAATAGGAAGAAATAGGAGTTCTTTTTTAATTACCCAGGTTTGTTTTGGGAAAAGGCTGAAAAGGGCAATTGTTTCCCAAGTAGAAGAATGTTTAGAAAGAATTATACAGCTTCTTTTAGGGAGGTTTTCTTGGCCGCTTATCTCATAGCTAAGTCCACAAATTATTTTTAATGCTAGCAAAACGGACTTTGACCACGCTCTAGCAACCTCATATTTAAAGGACGGCCTAAAAAAGAGAAACGGCAGCAATATTATAAATACTCCAAAAGCAGGTATAGATATGTAGAGATAAAATAAAAAAATTACAGACCTAATCAATTCAATAGCTTTCATTTGTTTAGGCCTATAGCTTTTCTAACTTCAGTATAGCTTTTGTTGCGTCTGCTAAATTATCAAAATATAAATATCTAATATCTGTATTTTTTAGCTGTTCAATTGTTTCTTCTCCATTACCGGTTTTTAATAGGACTGGAAGAGCATTAATAGCATGAGCTAGCATCATGTCTGACATGCTGTCGCCGATTAGTATGGCTTTTTCTACTTTAACTTTTAGCTTTTTTTCTATTTTATCTATCAATCCAGTGTTTGGCTTTCTGCAGCCACAGCTATCCTCGGGTTTATGAGGGCAATAATATATTCCTTCAATGCAGCCTCCCAAAGATTTTATCTCTAAAGACATTTTTAAATGAATTTCATCTAGGTCTTTTTTGCTAAACAGCCCTCTTCCTATTCCTGATTGATTAGTAACAACCAAAATTTTAAATCCATATTCATTTAGTTTAGATATAGCTTTAATGCTCCCCTCTATAGGGACCCATTCATTTTTATTTTTAATAAAGTTCTTAGAGTTATTATTAATTACTCCGTCTCTATCTAAAATAATTAACTTGCTATTTAAATACTCTTCTTGTATTTCTATATCAGGGTCAGACATTTAAATTTATTAGCCTTAATTAGAAGAGCTTATTGAGTTTTCTAAAAACTCAATAATTTCTTTTTGATGTATACGTTGTTGTTTACAGCTATCTCTATCTCTAATAGTTACCGTTTCTTTGGCTAATGATTCTCCATCTATAGTTATGCAGAATGGGGTACCAATTTCATCCTGTCTTCGATATCTCCTACCAATAGCTCCTCCTGAGTCATAATAAGCAGGAAAAACCTTCTTTATTTTTTGATATATATTAATTGCTTTTTCAGGCATGCCATCTTTTTTTACTAATGGAAATATAGCTGCCTTTATTGGCGATAGCCTTGGGCTTATTTTCAGAACAGTTCTTGCTTCACCCTGAACCTCATCTTCTGTATATGCATCACAAAGGAAGGCGAGAAAAGCTCGATCAGCCCCCGCAGATGGCTCTATAACATATGGCAAGAATCTTTTTTTGGCCTCATCTTTTGTTTGGTCGTCAAAATATCTTAAATCTTTTCCGCTTCTATCCATGTGTTGCCGTAAGTCATAGTCAGTTCGATTCGCTATGCCTTCCAACTCGCTAATACCAAATGGAAATTTATATTCAATATCAGCACAGCTTTGAGCATAGTGCGCTAATTCTTTTTCAGAATGATCCCTTAAGGTTAAGTTTTCTTTTTTTATGCCAAGATCTTTATACCATTGGTATCTTCTATCACGCCAAAAAACATACCAAGAATTCGACTCTTCAGGAGTACAAAAAAACTCAATCTCCATCTGCTCAAACTCTCTACTTCTAAAAATAAAATTTCTTGGGTTGATTTCATTTCTAAATGATTTTCCTATTTGCCCAATCCCGAATGGAAGCTTTACTCTTGATGTGTCACATATATTTTTAAAGTTTACAAATATTCCTTGAGCTGTTTCAGGCCTAAGATAAGCCTGACTCGAGTGATTTTTTAGAGCCCCTACGTGAGTTTCAAACATTAGGTTAAAGTTTCTTGGAGCTGTCAGCGATCCTGGGTCTTTTGATCCAGGAGCAAACACAAGCTCTCTTAACTCATCATTTAATAAAGCCTCTTGTCTAAGTTCTAGATCATAGCTATCAATGTTTTTTATTACGTTCCTTAGATTTTTTTTATGCTGTTCTAATAATTGATTTTTCGAATACGAGTTAGGGTCTCCTTGCGACGCATAGTAATATTCATTGACTCTTTCATTGCTTGATTTTAATACTATGCAGAAAATTATTAGTTGATCTGCTCTGTATCTGCTTTTAGTTTCCTTGCAGTCAACCATTGGGTCACTAAAGCCGCCCACATGACCACTTGCTTCCCAAACAGAAGGGTTCATAATTATGGAGGCATCTACGCCTACCATATTAAATAATGATGGGGCTTGCTTTTGTTTAGTGGTTTCATCATGACCAGATATCATGTCTTTCCACCAGGCAGACTTAATATTATTTTTAAATTCAACTCCAAGTGGACCATAATCCCAACTTCCATTTAGGCCCCCATATATTTCGCTACTAGGGAAGATAAACCCCCTTCTTTTGCATAGAGATATTATTTTATCCATTTGGCTCATTTAGATAACTCCCTTATTAGCGCCTTTGTAAGTATCTATGCACTATAATAGTGCATATATTTATATTTTATTAACTATTATTAACCATTTTTTACAATATTTTATTATTTGCACTATAATAGCGCATAATAAAGTGACTTTTGCATTAATTTAGTGCATAATTTAGTTTCTTATATCCTTATTTTATATTAAAGCCTTAACCTATATTACTTTTTTTTCTGGCATAGATAATGCATATAAATAAGCTCAAATGCATATAGAAAGCTTTACTGTTCCATTATACGGTTTAGTAGAAGCGAATTGAACTAAACGGAGAAAAATCATGACACCTAAAGATGTATTAAATACTTTTAAAGAGAAAAATATAAAATTTCTAGACCTTCGCTTCACTGACACTAGAGGCAAAGAGCAGCATGTTACCTTGCCCAGCCATGCAATAGACGAAGGTTTTTTTAAAGATGGAAAAATGTTTGATGGCTCATCGGTAAATGGTTGGAAAGCCATAAATGAGTCTGACATGGTTTTAATGCCTGACTCATCAACCGCTGTTGTAGATATTTTTTCTGAAGAGGCTACTTTAAATATTAGATGTGATGTTGTTGATCCTATTACCATGAAAGGATATGAGAGGTGTCCTAGATCAGCAGCAAAAAGAGCAGAAGCATATATGAAATCAACCGGCTTAGCAGATGAAGCTTTCTTTGGCCCCGAAAATGAATTTTTTGTTTTCGATGATGTTAAGTGGTCAGCAAGCATGCAGGGTGCATTTTATTCAATTGAGTCAATGGAAGCTGCTTGGCATTCTTCAAAAGATTATGAAGACGGAAACACGGGACATAGGCCAAAAGTGAAGGGCGGATATTTTCCTGTTCCTCCTGTTGACTCTCTTCACGATATTCGTTCTGCAATGTGCTTGGCGCTAGAGGAAATGGGTGTAGAGACAGAGGTTCATCATCATGAGGTCGCTACTGCAGGACAATGTGAAATAGGAGCAAAATTCGGAACGCTGTTAGGAAAGGCAGACGCTGTTCAAATATTTAAATATGTTGTGTTAAATGTGGCTCATTCATATGGAAAGACAGCTACTTTTATGCCTAAGCCATTAGTGGATGATAATGGTAGTGGCATGCATGTGCATCAGTCGCTGTTTAAGGGAGGCAAAAACCTTTTTAGTGGAGACGAATATAATGGACTCTCAGAGACCGCACTATTTTATATTGGTGGAATATTGAAACATGCGAAAGCGCTTAATGCTTTTACAAATGCATCAACTAACAGCTATAAAAGGCTTGTTCCTGGTTTTGAGGCGCCAACATTTTTAGCATATTCTGCTAGAAACAGGTCTGCTTCAATTAGAATTCCTTTTGTGCCAAGCCCCAAGGCAAAAAGAATAGAGGTTAGGTTCCCGGATAATTCAGCCAATCCATACTTTGCTTTTACTGCAATGTTAATGGCAGGGTTAGATGGAATACAAAACAAAATTCATCCTGGAGATGCTTCGGACGATGATTTGTTTGCTTTGGCAGAATCAAACGAAAGGTCTCTTCCAACTGTTGCTTTTGGTCTCGAAGAGGCATTAAATGCGCTAGATAAGGATAGGGAGTTTCTTACTGTAGGAGATGTCATATCAGATGATTGTATTAATGCTTATATAGATCTGAAGATGAATGATGTAACTCTCTTGAGAAAGACAACGCATCCTGTTGAGTTTGATATGTACTATAGTCTCTAGTCTTTATTTGTTTTTAATTATTAGTCATAAAACAAATCGGATAAAGAGAAGAAAAGAGCATTAGTAAGGCTTCTCCACCTTGCTGATGCTCTATTAATTTAATAGGTGTTGATATGACCATCGCTCAAAATGCTTATAGACCAGAAAATAGTCTTGATATTTCTTTAACGAGTTTAGATAGTGTTTTTGATCTTATGGCAACTGCCCTGGTTGTTCTAAATCATGAATTGGTTATTACTCATCTTAATTCTTCAGCTGAAAATATTTTAGATATAAGCAAAGATAAGGCTATTGGATTATCACTTGAGGGCCAAGTTTTTTATTCAAAAGAGCTAGCTTTGCTTTGTAAAAAAGCAATAGATAATCAGATGGCCTACCGAACAAGGGAAATAAGCATTAAAACAAAAAACAAACATGCTCTTTTGTCATGTTTTGTAACTCCTTTTTCTGATCAGGGTTTTGAAAAGCCTTCTATATTATTAGAGCTTCAAGACGTTAGAAGAGATAGGATTATTCAAAGAGAAGAAGAGCTAGCTAACCAAAGAAAATTAAGTAGAACGATTATCCAACAGCTAGCTCATGAAGTAAAAAATCCATTAGGAGGGCTAAGAGGAGCCGCACAACTTTTAGAAAGAAAGCTACCCTCTTCTGATCTTAAAAAATATACTAGCGTAATTATAGATGAGGCCGATCGCCTCGTTTACTTGGTAGATAGAACCTTAGGGACTGGAAAAATACCAAGCAAAGAGAGGCTGAATCTTCATGAAATATCAGAGTATGTTATTGCGATAATAAATAACGAGAAGAAACCTCTAGTTCAAATTGTAAAAGACTATGACCCCAGTATCCCGTCTGTTTATGTAGATAAAGATCAAATTATACAAGCAGCTCTAAACATAGTTAAAAATTCTTTATATGCAGTATCAAAAGAAGGGAAGATTGT
>CEUA01064424.1_pt1 | contig 39192 bp, 62 predicted proteins | sample 361541 | NCBI WGS metagenome assembly CEUA01 (sample SAMEA2623079, study PRJEB7988) | marine metagenome | isolation source: saline water (ENVO:00002010), including
ACATAATTATCATGGGTGAACATCTTGGCGGTGGTGTAGTTCTTTATGAAAAAGCAGTAAAAGATGTTGACTGGGAGCTGCTGTATTCTTTTTGCGAAGAGCAAGTCAAGAGGGAACACTCAACACATTACACGGAAGGTAATGACCCGTTGACGGGTGAAGCAGGGTATATAAATCGTAATGGCTATTTTTTCCCGTTTGATGCAGTTGACAAAATGCCTTTCCATATGGCTTATGCCCATAAAGATGCTCCTGATGATGTCAAAGTAATACTTGATCTTTTTGAAGAAGCGAGAGACACAGCGTTGTGGGAAGATTACCTCCACCGTTTCCCACTAGCCGGTAAATGTATTTGGTGGAAAATTAAGAGTCACATTTTGAGATATCCAGAAGGTTCTTTCATCGGCGCTCATTCTGATGTCAGCACAGATTATGAATATGCGAAACCACACCCTCCGAATCAGATAGCTACAAGAACGGTTGTTTCAACACTCGCTTACCTGAATGATAATTATGAAGGCGGGGATCTTATGTTCGAGTATTTAGATATTGAATACAAGCCAAAAAGAGGCGACCTTTTACTTTTCCCTTCTAATTATATGGGGGCTCATAGAACCACTACTGTGACTAAAGGTATTAGATATTCTCATGTCGGTTGGTATTGCCACGGCACTCCTAATGATAAATACGGCGAATCTGTTGTAGACCCTATGCTTGACCCTGAACAGGCGGAACGTGCTACTAATATATATATGACAGAGAAATATAACATTATGGGAAATGATGAAAGCTAAAGATTACAGTAGTGGCGCTGTCCTTTTTGAGGACGCTATTGACTTAGATCAAGATTTTGTTACTTCTTGGATTGAAAGCATGTGGGAAGAGCATCATCATAATTTTAGAAATGAGTACACATTCTCAAAAGAAGAGATGCTTACTACCCCTACGAGGTTAGGTGTTTGGGGGCCAAAAAGGGATGGTCAGGATTTAGAATTTAACAAAAAGTTAGAAAAGGCGATGCTTGATTGTGTGGCTAAGTATATGGAGATTTACCCGATGGCACGGCAATCATGTTGGGCTTGGTCAGTTGGACATGTCGCCGTGTATGACGTAGGTCAATGTATAGGCGAACACACAGATCAAAGCGTTGATTTAGTAGGTATCAAATATTGGGCTGGTGAAATACCAAAAGCAATCAGAGTCCAAAAAAATTCTATAAGCATGTCTTTATTTCTTAACGATGATTACGAAGGTGGGGAAATGGTTTTACGTCATGCAAAATCCAGCATCCCCCAGAAGGCAGGTTCTGTTCTAGCATTTCCCTCAAATTATGTCGGCGCTCACGAAGTCACACCAGTCACATCCGGTAGAAGGTATTCCTATTTGCAAAGCGTAGGAACTGGCCCTACTGACCAAGATGAAATTAATTCATACATAAAATGGCATACTCAGGGTAGAAATGCCTGGTTACCACCTGAACTACTCGAAAGCGGTTTGATAGATGAAAGAAACGCCCGATATCGTGTTACTGACAATTCAGACAACATTGTGAAACCTCACGGTTTCCCTAGCCCTATTTAAGAAGCTTTCTTTTGGAGTAAAACCCATCCGGTGTCTAAAGCAATATGGTCACATCGTTCAATGTCAGTGTGGTCTTTCATGTATCTGAGCATGTCGGTGAAACTATGGAGATGGAAACGGCTTTTAATATATAGGGATTTACCTTGTGAGGCGTTCATAACCAACATATGACCACCTGGTTTAAGTGCGTCTATAAACGCATCTATATGGTCAAATCTTCCACCAGCAGATGAAAGGTTTAGCATCTCTACGTCAATAAAATCGTAAGATTCGTTCACTGTCCCATCCGTTATGTCGGACATATCAACAACTGAATAATTTTTAGTGTAAGCCGAATAAGCATCAGCTGTTATCCCATATTTTTCAAACAGGTTGAGATCCCAATTGTTTACAAAAGTCACATCCACACTATCGCTATCTAATTGCTCCATTAACCAATGGGAAGGATAGGCATTGCACATTAACATGTCTGAATAGTTTGTGAGTTTGTGTAGCAACTGTCTGAAAGACCATAGAGTCCACAAGTATGATTCCCATTCTGGATGGGGTTTTTCAACCATGTGCCATAAATGTAAGTATGGATCTCCACCCATAGCTATAGCACGTTTATCTTGATTCATGGTTTCCATGTAATCTCTGGCACCAGCAGCCCAATCTTGGATGCCAGCAGAACTGAGCATGTCCTTATCTGTATAAGGATCTCGCGATAGTTCTTTCGCTGCTACATTTTTTCTATAAAGTTTGCTTACTTTCCACATTGTTATACCACCTGTGCCGAGCAGTGTCGCCAGAACCATGCTTTTCTTAAAACGCCTACTAAAAGGGTTAATTGTGACGACATGAAATCTTGAGCAGCTGGGGTGTATGTATCCGTGCTTTCATGTGAATCTGAATACTCGCCGTAGGGCCACATGACACGCATTTCGTTAACAATGTCGTCAATGGTTGTTGTTTCTATGTCAGCCCAGTCAAGTCCAATAGTGAACATTATTGTTGCTATTTCTTGTTCAGCAAATAACAATTCAGCAGAAGCTGAATACATGGCACCTGTAGGAGAGTTACGGACAGTCATTCGTAATCATCCGAAGGAAAAGCATTATCTTTAACACTGCCTAGTTCGCTGTCAGAGTCTATGCAAAAGAAAACTGACCCATCACTTACAAATTCTGTAGCCATTAAATCAGGGTTCCATGACACAAGATCATCGTCTCTTTTTATATTGTCAGCCAACCTTTCACCCCTGCGATCATCTTTATGCCCACGGGTAGCGACTAATTTCCCAGCTTTTTCTGCTCTTTCAATCATAATAGAGTCGTTATCAAAAAAGTTGGGATCACTTCTTGTGTAGCTGTCATTTTTTTGGATTTGAGCCATGACTACCTACAGTTTGGAGTGAGCGATTACTTGCTTTTTAAGACAATCGTGTGCGTTGTATTGAGGATGATCTGAAGCAACAGGGATTGTGTAACTTGTATCAAGTGTCGCTGAGTCAACATCTAATAGCTGACACATAGTGAATATTGACCATTCAAGATATTCTTTAGCCCGTGTTTTAGCTAAGGTTTCTTGTGCGGCGCTTAAAGCCATTGTTCCCTCCTTAGCCTAATGCAGCTAATTTTGTTTTAATATCGTTCCAACGCGCCTGAAGTGTTTCTATCTGTTTCAGGGCGGGGTTGACTGTCCCATCAGCATTCTCTGGCGCTGTGTAAGGGTCAGCCAAAGTAGCAGGATCTAACCCTTGGGTTACACATCCAATACGTATTTCTTCTTCTAAAGACTCGATAGAACGCTGATAATGTACTCTTTGGTCAGCATCACTAACGGCAGTTGTAAAATCCATTTATTAATCCTCGTTTATAAACAGTCGTTGACATTTACAATACACCACTTCTGAGTGGAGTGGGTGAGAGTAAGCTTCAAGAACCTTATACCCTCTCTCATTCATTACACCCGTTAGGTAAGAATAGTTAAGAATACAGAACCGAAGACCCGCTTAAGGAGTAAATAATGGCTGTAGCAAATAGCGTCATTACGTTTGACGTAAAAGACTGTAAAGTCTATAAACAAATTACAGATCCATCAGGAGATAACCCAATGACACATGATAGTGCCGTTGACGTTCCTGGTATCCAAGAGGTGTCTTTGGAACCAAACTTTATCACTAATGAGTTGAAGGGTGACGGCGGTGCTGTTCTTGCTAAAAAAGGTAAGATCGACCGTTTGAACTTCTCATGCACATACAGTGAGCTTTCACTGCCAGTTTTGTCTGTTCTAACAGGACAGACTCTAACTGAGACAGATACTGGTAGCGACGGATTAGCGACTATGGGTCTAGATGATGCGTCACTTCCTTACTTTATGATTGCTTTCTTGATGGATGACCTTCAACACGCATCAGGTGATGAACCTGCCACAGTTGTTTGCACACTTCAAAAGTGTCAGCTAACTGGTGGTTCGTTGATTTCAGGTTCCACTGACTCATTTAGTAATCCCACTTTCACCGCTGAAGCAATCTTGCCTTACGGTCTACACGCAGCCGTTGGTAGTGGCGGCGTGAGGCGCATGGGCGACATAGAAATCGCAGAAACAGCAGCAACACTCTAATAAACCAGAGTTAATTTAAAAGCGGGTTTGCGTAGGACGGCAGTCGAAAGGCTGCCGTTCCTTCGCGCATAGTGTTATGATGTGTTCATGGATTACACACCAGAAGTATTAAAAAACAACGGCGTTTCCGTTCAAATAGCTCAACTTCGTGATGAAAATGGCGAATGGAAACTTATTTACAATGAAGAAGGTGAACTTGAAACAGAAACACTATGGATCAAATTCACGCATAACACCATTGCAGACATTGAAGAAGTTTGGGACAGTTTACCTGAATGGCAAGAAGCTATGGCTAATAAACCCATTTCGACTCTTCGTAGAACGATAGGGCTTATTAAAGCAGAACCTGTTGAGAAAATTGGGTTAAGGCTTATTGAAGGGCAGATAAATTCTTACAGCAACGCTATAGGTGCAGCTTGGGGGTTAGCTAATGGCGTAGACCCCACCGTGGCGAGTCGGCTCTTGAGTCAAGCGGAAGCGGCAGCCGACTCGCAGGTCGAAATGATAAATCAGGAGTTGACCGAAGCTCTGGACGAAGCGGAGGAGGATATCCTTGGGAACACGCAATCTCAGCATGGTGCCAATCAGGACAAGCCTTCCACAGATTCTGGGAAACAAGCCCAGCCCAAGTCATAGCGGCTGTTCACCGACCTGAAGCTACAAAAAAGAAAACTAAAGAAACAAGTCAGCTTTTAACTTTTACCAACAGTTTAGGTGGCGCTTTACAATCTGGTGATGGCAATAATCGTCACGGTTTTTAATTGATTTGCGTTTGAGCTTTACACGTTTTTAAGGGAAAATAGAGGTATGGCAGCCGGTATCCAATTACCACCTCTGGTACAACGAATAGTTCTTGATCCCACGGGTGTTGGTGCTGCGGCAACGAAAGTACAGAAACAGTTAAATCCTGTAAGCAAAGCAGCTACCAATACAGCGAGAAGTGTAGGGCATATGTCAACCTCGTTGAACACGTTGTCTTTCCGCGCTCAGACCACAGGTCGGTTGTTGTTTAGAAATCTTGGTATGCCGTTGGCTTTGGTCGGTGGTATGGCTCTTAAATCTTTTTTAGATTTTGAAAAATCAATGGTTAAAATCGAAGCTTTGGTGGGTATCAGTTCTGGTGCTGTTGCGAACTTCACAGAAAGAGTAAAAGAGGTAGCGGAAGTCACAGGTCGTGGCCCTCAAGAACTTGCGGACGCTATGTTCTTCGTTTCCTCTGCTGGTTTGCGTGGCGCTGTCGCTATGGAAGTTATGGAGGCATCCGCTAAAGGTGCCGCCATTGGGTTGGGGCAAACTTCAGTTGTTGCCGATGCTGCCACATCCGCTGTTAACGCATACGGTTCAGAGAACTTGTCGGGTGCAGCGGCGGTAGACGTTCTTACTGCTGCTGTACGTGAAGGTAAAGTTGAAGCCACAAGATTGACACCTGCTATTGGTAAAGCTATCCCTGTCGCTTCTGCTATGGGTATCGAATTCCATGAAATAGCAGCGGCTATTGCTGCTATGACTCGTACTGGTACTGATGCTAGAACGTCAGCTATTCAGTTACGTCAGATTATGCAGTCGATTCTTGATCCGTCTCGTCAGACGACTAGAGCTTTGAAAGAGTTTGGTATCGCTGAGGGGGAGCTTGCTGACATTGCACGTAATAAAGGTTTGTTGGCTGTTCTTGTTAAAATCCGTGACCTTTCAAAAGAGAACGCAGAAGCGTTCGCTGACATATTCCCGAATGTTCGAGCCCTTGCGGGTGCTTTGGACATTACGGGTGAGAACTTGCAAGAGAACACAGAAATTTTTAGACAGTTAGCTAATAGTGCTGGTGATACGGATGACGCTTTTCAAGCAGTTGCTAAAACAGGCGCTCACAGATTAAAAGTAGCAGTAGCTGGTTTGCAGGTTTCTTTCACTGAATTCGGTGAAGCGTTAACACCTCTTGTTGGTGTTACTGCTGGGTTTTTGAGGAACTTGTCTAAAGTTTTCAAAATGATGTCAAACAACGCTGCTCTGGTGGGGATAGTCGGCGGTTTCAGCATTTTGGGTATCGTAATGGGTCTCGCTTTGATAGCGGCTGGTAGATTGACACAAGCCTACATCTTTTTGCAAGCTGCTTTAACGGGTGTCTCAAAAAAGGCGAAGGTAGCAGCAGGGGCTATTAGACTTCTTACTATCGCATCAGGTGTCGGAGTGTTTTTAGCGTTGGCGGCTGGACTTGGGGCTATGACAGCTTCTATGTTTGGGTTTGGTAGAGAAGCAGATAAAACTTCCAAAACTTTAGCGAACCTTAGAGAAGAATTAAGAGATATTAGAACAGCAGGCAAGTTTGCTATAACCCCGATCACAGGTTTAACTAAAGCAGTCACAGAACTTAAAGAAGCAAGCGAAGAGATGCAGTTGGCGCAAGCTTTCGATACTTCTTTTATGGACAATATATTGCAGGCTTTTAAAGCTGGCGTAGGCACACTGGCTGGTGGGCTTGAAGCTGAAGATGCTATAACAACATTCTTCTTTGGGCGTGGTGACACTCCTGCTGTGCGTAAAGCATTAGCAAAGATAATAGATGACATGAATCGAGAGGTTGGAGACAGTTCAGATGTGTTTTTGCGTCACTTTGGCCCTGCTGGCACTGATCGTATTGAAGCGATTACAAATTTCCTTTTAGGTAATGAAGAGGGTGTCAGAAAGGCTGTAGCTGTGAGAGCCCAAATACATGCTGACACACTTGTAGAGGCTTTAGATGATGTGCTAGAAGCGGGTTTTGAGCGTGTTCGGAGAGACGCTCCGGCAATCAAGATGTTTGGGGAATGGTCATCGCTTGACGATCTGATGGACAGTGGTCTTATAGACGAAGATGCTCTTAGAAAATGGCTAATTGATGGTGAAAGAGATTTCGCAAAACTCATGGGGGATCACCAATTTACTCTGTCGCAGAGAGGTGATAAGAGCGTATTTAAAGAGTGGATTGAGAGAGCTGCTGGAGACTCTCAAGAGGCTATTGATGCAATGACACCTGTTGCAAAAGAGATGGAACGTCTTATCAAAAAAGGCAATGTAGTGGAATTTACGTCCATGTGGTCTGACATGATAGAGGATGTTATAGGTAGCGACGAAGTTGGTGGGAAAGCAACTCAAGCGGGCATAAACAACATGAAAGCCCTTGATGGTCTTTTTGCCCAAACAATGCTTACAGTCACACGATTCGGAGAAGTAGACAGTTTCGACATGACAACTAATTCTTTTGATGGGCTCATGCGGGCGATCGTAGCAGCTATGGAAGCAGAAGGCAGAGAGTGGAAGGTTATAAACGCACAGTTAGAAAATTTTGCTCAGACTTATGTTAAACAGTTGCAAGGCATGAGACACGCTTCTGGTGATGCAGGCGAGGCGACTCTAAACTACGCCGACATAATGTCTGATGCGACTCTCCGCGGTGAACTTTTCGCAGAAATGTCGAAAGAAGTGAACCGTCAGTTAGCAGAGATGGCTGCTAACACTGAAAGAGCTTCTATAACTGTTAAAACTATGTTTGAAGATTTAGAAGTGGCTTTCAGTGGCGCAGATGCAGCGGCGAAAAGAATGAACAAGAGGTTTGATGATCTTATCGGTAGAGCTATGGGGGTAGGGGAAGCTCAAGATGCGTTCAATAGTGGTTTAAGAGACATGGTTGAAACCTTAGCTGAGGGTGATGGTACTCTTAACTCCTCAACAAAAGCTGGCATAGAAAACAGAGAGGCTCTTCGCAGTCAAGTTGATGCGGCTTTGGCGTACTCAGAAGCGATTACTAAAGCGGGAGGTAGCGCTAAAGAAGCCCAAGCTGCTTTCACTGACGCTTTGGGTAGTATCGCTATCAATGCTCTTGACAGAGGAACCAATGCAAAAGAACTAGACAAGTTCTTCGCTGACAACATGATAACTGAAGAGCGTATCGGCATGATGTTCATGGATCAAGAGAACGCGTTGGTTCCAGATGCTCTCCGCGATCAGATTGAGGGGATAGCTGCTGGCACAAGAAGCATGATGGGGCCACTTTATCATGGTATTGGAGAACACATTAACGACAGTATGGCGGGGGGAATCTCAGAATCGGCGAGTGTAGTTCAGGATGCTATAGAAACAGCGATGAAGCTGGGTATAACAGTAGCCTATGATACAACTGAGTCAAGGTCACCTTCTAAAGTGTTTTATAAGTTGGGGCAGTCCACGATAGACGGTTATGTTGACGGTGTTTGGGACGGGATTCCTAAAGTAACTAATGCTTACAGGGAAATGGTGGAACACGCTATAAGCACCACAAACCAGACTATCGGCAAGTTCACGGGCGCTATTTCATCGGTTCTTGATCTTGAAAGAGCCCAGAAAGCGTTACGGGATATCCGCCGTGATCGGGGCGGTGTTGGGATTGACACTGATTTTGAAAAATTGACTAGAGCTAAATTAAAGCGTGATGTTAAGAGCGCTGAAAGGGCTTTACGAATGGGAGAAGGGCATATAGAGGATCTTGAGCTTGCTTTAAGGTCAGCGAATATTGCTCTTGAAAGTTTTGACGAAGCAGCTGCTAGTGGGGATGAGCTTAAACGAGCAGAGTTAGCAGCTGTAGAAGCTGGACTGAAGTTTGTTGATGCTAACGCTCAGATGAAAATGGAAAGTGAAGATGCCCAAGAAGCGTTTAAGTCTATGGCAACGAGTGTGGGTTTAAGCGAGACTGCTATTGAGAGTCTTTTAGGTGTCACTGCTGATGAGGATTCGTTCTTTGAGACTCTTATAAGCGCAGAGGTTTTAGAAAAAATCAATCAGGTACGAGATGGGTTAGGCGAAGTTAAAGACAAAGCAGACGAGATTTTCGATCCCGTGGATGGAGGGATTGGTGACAGGGACATGGAGGGATTGGGAGGTTATTTTGAACGAGTTAGACAAGATCCGATGGCTGCGGCGTTCCAAAGAAGAGCAGCGGCTGGAGGTTTAGCTAGAGTCAATGTTCAAGGGCTTACACCCTTGGCTGTTGACCCAGCAACGATGGGTGCGGATTTAAGCCAAATACCAGTTGCTCCTATGGCTGGGGGTGGCAATGTATTCAATGAGGGCGCGTCGGACAACAGCTTCAAAAATGAAGGGATGATTGTCGGTAATTTGGTGTTAACTAAAGACGGCGCTGTTTCTCTTGACAACATAGTTGAGTTTGATAGTGGTCAGTCGTTGATTAACAGCATCCTAGATTCGGCACCAATAACCCATGACCCGAAATATGGGCCTACTAGATAATGAAGGAAGGGACACAAAATGGCGTTTGATGATGCTTCTGATAGTCACCACGTAGAGGCTTATCAGGTTAACGATATTATTTTTAATAATGCTGGTTACACGATTGAGCAGGTTACCCAAAACACGCCTTTGATGCGTGGTCAAAATTTGACTCCAGCGATGGATCATGGTGATAGGTGGAGAGAAAAACGTCTCGGTGGGCGTACAGAAACATGGAATATGTGGATTACTGACGCTGACCCGACAACGAACACTCCTCCTTCTACTAATAAGGCTCAACGGGCGCAATTCCACGACAACTGGGATGTTGTTATGAATATCCTCAACACTACTCACACCGCTTCAGGGTATGACGCTCCTTTGAAAGTTGTTCGCAGAATGCAAAGTAACCCTTCAAGCCCTGCGGATAAATACAGAATCAATTATGGTGAAATGAATGGGCAAATATCTGTCAGGGATTATCGTGCGTTTGTTATGGCTAAGTTTTCTGTAAATGTTTTTTATCCTGACCCTCGTTGGTATGAATGTAATTCAGCAGGGGCTAAAACGACCTCTACATTGACTGCAACTGGTAATCCTGATGGGACAGCGTTGATGACAGACATGACAATAACTTTAGGGGATGGGTCTGTGAACGATCCTTACATAGAGAACACAACAACAGGAAGCAAACTTACGTTTTCAGGTAACCCTACTGGAGCTGTCGTTATCAACACATCAAACTACACTCTGACTGACAATGGCACTAACGCTATTGGGAGTTTAGATCGCACAGGTTCAACAACTACTGATTGGTTCCGTCTTCAACCTAATATTTCCAACACGCTTGCTTCTAACACAACCTTCTCGATTGCGTACACCAAGGCATTTATCTAATGTCAACAGTTACAGCTTGGGATGTGCGGATTGTCAACGCAACGAACCTCGCTGTTCTCGCTTATGTCTCTAATTGGGATTCCCTTCAGGTAGCAGACATAGTAAGTGAGACAGGTCAAGGGCGTGTCAATTTTGATTATGACGAATCGTGGGTGGCGGATTTTAAAACAGCTAATGGAAACTACCCGTGGGAGGGTAATTACGCTGTTCAAGTGCATCGTGCGGGTACTCTTGTCCACACTTTTCTAATTGAAGAATCCGAAATTGAATACGCAGGGGAAAGACGGCGTGTCTCTATGGGCGGTCGAGGTATAGCAGCCTGTTTAGAGTGGGCTGTTGTAGTCCCCGAAAAATATGATGAAGCCGTTTCTGATCCTGATGGAACTGTAGATTTTATGAACAGGGCTTTTGGCTCTACTCATACTGTCCAAACCGATTTAGAAACCCAATCCGGTCAAACAAGACCCGATCATGGTGCTATAGGAATGCCTGAATCTTCATATGGGCCAAAGTATAAAGGTTATGGTGGTGGCGCTTTTGTCCACTTGTTTAACGAAGCTGATACTGGTAACGCCGCTACGACTGCTCGGTGGTTGTGGACTAACTCAGATGGTAGTGGTACGGAAGCATGGACTGATGTAACTTTAAGCACTCTTCCTGGTGGGGGTGGTGCAGGTAGCCGTAATGGTGACTCTGTTGACTGGGCTTTGAGTCTTTCAACGAACCTTTCGGAACAGAAGGACTCTAACAATGCTGATTGGAGTACCACAGCTACTTATCCTGCGGTTGATGTCGAGTGGTTGTTTGAAATTAAATCTGGGGATTCGATGCTTAAAGCCCTTGAAGATTGTGCTGTTAAAACAGCCAACGCTCAATGGCGTGTAGACCCTAATGGAAAGATTTATATAGCGAAGGTTCTTGGGACAGACAGAACAGCGACAATGATGCTGACAGTGCCTAATGCTGTCCGGTCAACGAATAGCTTCCGTAGAACAGATTTACGCACATCTATGTTTATTTCTAATAATTACGCTTTTGAAAAGGTTTCTGATTCGACTAGCGAAAGCACTTATGGGCGGAGAGAGGGTTTTGTCCAGTATGAAGGTTCACACGGTGAATCAAAAGAGTCTGCTGCGAGAACAGCTTTAAATGAGGTAAAAGATCCTCTTGACGAGTTTTCTTTCAGGTACATAGAAACAGACTCCACTCAGGCATGGCTTGATTTTGGGCTTTCAGACATGGTGCGTCTTGAATATGAAGCTGGGGTTTACCAAGACCGCCAAGTGGTTGGTATAGCTGCGAATATCACTCCTGAGAGTTTTGATATTGAGGTAACAATCGGTGATCTGGTTGACAATCTGATAGCTCAATTAAAACAAGAAAATGACACTGACCAATACACATGGCAAATCACACAAGGAGATGTTCAAAGTAGCAGTAAACCTGGGCCACCTATAAACATTGTTGGTACTGCTGGCACTGAGGGGTTGAGCAGGTTTGTGGATGTGACATTCGATCAGCCTAAAGGTTGGGAGAATGAAATTAGAGTTTATGAAGCTGAGGTTTACCCGACAGCGGCGACTTCTAAGAAGTTCCGAATGTCGCGTGAGCCTGAACGGGGAGAGACTAGCCAAACAATAAAGGTTCAGGGTGTCGGCACTACGGGTGGCGCTCATGTTGTCAGGGCAAGGTCTGTTTCAAAGATGGGGTACAAGAGCGAGTGGCATACGGGTGACAATGTAACTATTGAAGCGTCTGATTTGGATGACCTTGTTGATGGTTCAACACCACCTGCGGCTATTTCTAACATTTCTTTAGAGGGGATGTTGAACGCTATTCATGTCACGTTCACTGATTTGAATGACACTTCTGATTCAGCGATGGTTGGTAATAGAGGGTTTTATGAGATCCAAATATCGAATGCTTCTGGTGGGTTTAATGAGACTTCAGGTAATGAATGGACTCAGGAAGTAGGCGCTCAGAACTCTGGTTGGGAATCCAACTATGCTATGACTTTTGTTGTTCCTAGCGGTAAAGGTTTTATTTGCCACGGTTTGAAATCTGAATCTGGGGGACGGACACATTATGTTAGAGCCAGAGCAGTCAATTGGGCTAACACAGCTGCCGTTGCTTGGACAGATGGTGGGTCTGTTGACCTTGACCTTGATGATCCAACTCAGCTTGGTGTCATTATCGGGTTGGATTCGATTCTGGCTAACCATATTAAAGCAGGTGAAATCACAGGTACGCTTATTGATGCTGGCACGATAACAGCGTCGAATATCAGTGTTAATCAGACTTGGGCTAATGCTATTAAAATGCCGACAGTTACAAGCCCACAGCATGCTGGGGATTTGAATGATGGTACAACTGGTAAAGAATTAACTTTCAATATTGATTTCACGGGCAACATGTGGTGGGGGAATCACACGACGATCGCCAACGCTAAAAACGGAGTCAATGCTGCTGACACCGCTTTAAACGCTATGACTTCTTGGATTGACGAAGATGGTAACGCACAGTTTAAAGGCACTCTTTCTTCAGGTACAGGTGGGTCGGAAAGTATGTTTGCTTCAGGGTCATTGGGTTCTGAACGTGTAGTTATAGGTAACGGCAACGTCAATGTTGGCGCTGGGGGTAGTTCAGGTGGCTACGGTTATCTGCTTGGTTTCACAGGCGATGCGTCTGAAAACCTACCAGGTAATATTATTTGGCAGACTGAAACAAGCGGTATCACAAAATTTGGTAACGGTTTTTTTGTAGCTCCACGTTTGCATAATGGTTCAGCTGATATGTGGAAATATGCTGGTGTTAGGGTTAGAGATCCTGAGCATCACACTCATAGTGGCACGGCTCAAAGTGGTGCTGCTACGACTATTCAATTCGCTACATCTGCTTCTACTACATCTGAATATTACACACATCATAAAGTTACGACTACAGGTGGTACGGGTTCAGGGCAAACAAGAGACATCACTTCTTATAACGGTTCTTTTAGGATCGCCTCTGTTGATCCAGCATGGTCTGTAACTCCAGATAGCACGACTACTTATTCGGTGTCGGAAAGCAAGCTAGGTGAAGCGTTACTTGTTCATCCGGCAGACATGGATTACATCGGTATTGTTTTGGGTGACAGACCAGAAGGGTCAGGGGTTGCCTATGGTGAAGTCACAGCGGTAACAACTGCTCCTGGTGGGTTTAGGATAACGAGTCACGCTGGGACATCAAATACTGCTGGCGGGTTGACGTTGGATTCAGGTACACCTGCTGGGGGGACTACAAACAGGTTATGGAATGATGGCGGGACTCTTAAGTGGGGTTCTACGGAAGTCGGTGGTGGGAGTGGCGGCGATGGTGATATTGAGGGTGTGACCACAAGCTCTACCTCTGGTTTAACGGGAGGTGTTCTTTCGGGAACCGCCGATTTAACCATTGATTGGACGAAGCTGAGTCTTTTCGCTGGTGCTGCTGTTTTAACGACTTCTGATTATGTCGCTGTTTATGACCAAGATGACGGGGCGATGAAACGCACAACAGTTAACGACATTGTTGCTTTGGCTCCTCAAGGTGATTTAACGGGGATAACTGCTAATGAAGGTATAGGTGGGTCTAGTTTAACGGGGCCTAATCCTGTGATTTATTTGTCTTTGTCTGAGTTGAGTTCTAGTCAGGCGTTTGCTGCTGACGATCAGGTTGTTTTCACTGATACGAGTGTCTTTGGTGTCAATGCTAGGGGTACGGTTCAGTCTCTTGTTAATAAGGGTGTTCAGGCGTTAGGTAATTCAATTAGTTTTTCTGGTGGTAACTGGATTTACGGTAGTTCTACTGGGGGTTGTGCTGTAACAGGTGGTACTGGGCAGGCTGGATATTTAAGAGGTAACGGTGGCTCATCAAGCATCGGGTTTGGGTCAGATGGCACAACCGCTTACGCATATATGAGTTCTTTAACGTTGACTAATTACGTTGGTGTCAATGCCAGTTGGGGTATTAGTTGGGTAACTTCGTCTGGCAAGTTGAAAGAAAATGTTGAAACTGTAAATGCGAATGATGCTTTGGCGAGAATTAAAGCATTGCGTCCTGTTGAGTTCACATGGAAAGCAGGGACTATTGGTGGTCAAAATGAGATGACACCATTTGATAAAAAACGGGGATTCATCGCTGAAGAAGCTGCAACTGTAGACCACACGTATGGGCAATATGGCTGGTGGGGTGAAGGCGAAAATCAATACACCCTAAAAATTAAAGATCCAGAAAATAAAGAAGTAACCGATGACGATTTTTATGACCTTTCAGAAGCAGAACCTGTCATGTGGGAACAGCAGGCAATTATTTCAGATTTGGTGTCTGTTGTTCAAACTCTTGAAGCTCGCATTGCCGCTTTGGAAAGTTAGGAGTAAGATTTAGATATGGCAGATTTAACAGCTACAGTTCCAGACGCTCAATTAGCGTCGTTAGATACTTATTTGGCAAGTTTAAAAGGAACGTCAGCTAACAGTAGTGACGGTGACAGGATTACCGCTATCAACGCTTGGGTTCAAGAAATAGTTAATGCAGAGTTATGGCAAATGGCAAATAATAACGCAATGGCGGCTGTTTCTGATCCGACTGTGTAAACTCTTATTATGGAAAACCAAATTGATATTCAAGTAGTTATTAACCAGTTAACTAATCAGATAGCCCAGCTCACCGCTGAGGTCGCTGTTAAGAACGCTGTGATTGCTTCTTTACAGGGGGAAGAACCAGCAGAAGTCGCTCTTGTTGATAATGAGGTCGAAGACGAAGCATAATGGGTAGGTGGCTACTTACCAATATAAATTAGGATGCGCTGTTCCCCAGTTTGATTCCGCTCAACAGCTTGCTAAGGCGTTGCGAGTTTTTGACGACGAAGCTTTCATCCACATCAAGGAATCTAATGATGATGAGTATTGGGATTTGATTGCTTTGTTTAATCTTGATGGCGGGATGGTTCAGTATTTGATGGTGAATAAGCTTTTTTCTAATTCTGTTGCTGATGTTGGTGGTAGAGAACTTTAAAAAAAAGGTTGTGTTTACTATAAACTGACCGTATAGTTATTCTTAACACTTAAATAAAGGAGTTAAGACTAATGGTACAAATTGCTGAGGATTACGTTTCGCCATCTGTTAGATGGGGGGTTCTTAAACAAGATTACCCTGAAGCGATCGCAGAATTCTCATCTTGCACAGGAGCCGAAATAGGCATCCCTGAAAAATTCGGGGGAGTAGAAGAATACTGTGTAGCACAAATTCTTTTACGTCCCACAGATGAAATGCCAATCATCGGATATAAACCTTTTTCCGATGCTAAACAAAACAAAAACGATCACGCTAGTGACGCTTGGAACACCCTATGCACTAAAGCATTAGGGCGCGCTCTTAAAAGAGCAGGTTACGCCGACACTGCTAGTGAAATGAAACTTGTTGTCACCTATAAACAGCGTCTTGCGGAGCATGATGCTATTCGCACAGGTGATGACCAAACTATTTCAGAAGAGCCTCCCATTCCAGACACGGAAACCAAACGTAATTCGGTGGACTCTTCTGAATCCTCGCAAGTAATTGCTGACAATTTTGAACCAGTCGCTGAACCAGCAGTTGTTGTAGATGAACCTTCTGACGAATGGGAAAGTGATGGAGCTATGAACGTAAGCCACACTGAGCTTAAAACAAGAGTTAACGCTCTCCCAGAAGGTTATGCAGACAGAGCCCGCGAAGCACACCAAAAACTCAACGGCAGACAGTGGCCAATTGTTTCGGTGAGTCAGTTCAATGCTGTGCTTAATATCGTTGAGGCTTTGCACACAGAAGCAGAAGAAGAAATGTTACAACTAGAAGAAGCCAGCGACTAATGTTAGCTTCTCCTTTCGAGATGGCGGTGGCGGGAGTTACCTTCCGCCCTGACTATCCTCAGAACATATTCAACATAGCGAAACTCCAAGTCCACTCTCCTGTTCCGGTACTAGCTGTACTGCAAAGAGAACCTGAGAATGAGATGGATGGAAACGCTATCAAAGTCCTAATCAACAATGAACACGTTGGGTATGTCCCTGCGTGGGCGGCGAAACATTTGTCTCCAGAGTTAGATGAGGGTGCTAAACGGTGGAGGGCGATTGTCGAAAAGATAGTTGTCTCCCCTGAAAACACAGAACAACCAGGGTTACGACTAAAGGTGTATGAAAATGAAATTAACTGACAGAATAATTAATTTAGATGAAAGGGCGCGTGATCTTGAACGTGACATGCGTTCCTTGTTAAGAGATGCACAAGAATCGGCAGAATCAGCGGAACACGACGGAGACCGTCAAGTAGTCGCTGAAGACATGGTTGATCTTTTGGAGACTTTAAAAGCACACAAAGCAAATCTTCGTGAAGTGGATAATGAAGCTAATCCTTCTTTGGTCACTGTTATGGATTCTTTGGGTGTTAAAAAATTCACACGCGGGTCTTTAGAAATTGAAAGAAGGGTTTCTAATTACAGATCAAACTGGCAGAACCAAGTTCTTGTCCGTGCTGTTATCACAACAGCATTAGACGAATTACAAGATCGTAATTATGTTGACCAAGAATCCGGTGAGCTGGTGAATGAAAGATCAATTGTTGCCCCTTGGATGGAGGCGGCGGTTGACAGGTTATTGGAATGTGCAGCTTTCCGTGATTGGAGAGTCACAGCTTTACGAGCGAGAGTTCCTGGTCTTGATCCTGATAACTTTTGTGATACTAAAAGGTCAACAAAAGCTGTTATTTCTGTGAAGAAGGGTTAATAAATGGCTATTGAAGTAATGGTTTGGGTTTTAGAGCAAGAAGGGGGCTTAACTACAAGCGAAAAGTTTGTTTTATTGGGTATAGCAAATCACGCTAGACCAGATGGAAGTGGGGCGTTCCCTTCTTTGAAAACTTTATCCGGTTACACCCTTTTGTCTGAATCGACTGTTCAGCGGTCTATCAAATCTTTGGAGAAAAAGGGGTTGCTGTCTAAGGACTCAGGGGGCGGAAGGAGATCGAATACTTACACGGTTCATCTCGATTATGCCCCTGTTTTAGAGCTTAAATTAGTGGATGATGACCCTAGTCATGGTGACCATGCTGAGGATGCACCATCACCTAGCAGCCTAGTCACTGTGACCGATCAGCCTAGTCAAGCTTTGACTAAGGAACCGTTATATAACCGTAATACAACCGAAATAGAACCTAGCAAAAAAAGAGACGAGGTTTGGGACGCAATCATGGACGCTTGTGGAGTTAATGCTCAAACGATTAATTCTAATGAGCGAGGCAGATACAACAAGGTTGTGAAAGTCTTGAAAGAGTCAGGAGCGACAGCTAATGACATTTATGAACGAGTTCAAGTTTACAGAAAGAAGTTTAAGGGAGCTGCTCTGACACCAAATGCCATAGCTAATCATTGGTCTGAGTTAGACCCAAGCACGGTTCATGTCGTTGATGTAGTTACAGCGCCTAAAGGTTGGGACGCTATTCAAACTGCAAGAGAGCAAAGGAAAAAAAATGAGTGAAACAAGTAGGTCAAATTATGACATTAAAGTTGGGGCTTCGCGCCGAGACATTCGTGTGCTTATATCGAATGAACAAATAGCTGAGATAATCGGGTATCCGGTTGAATCAGTAAATGTAAACCACGTTGATTATCATTCTCCAAAACCTAACGGAGAGAAGTCAGTTCGTATCTCTATGACAGTTTTGGAAAATGACTGACGATCAAGCAGATTATGTTCTGGCGAAGATGTGTGTAGTTTGGGCTGGGAAACCTCTCACTGTTGAAGAGGTCAATTTCTGGATTGCTAAATTACAACCATACGAGTTTGAACATGGCATGGACGCTCTTGAAAAGATCGCTGACCATTGCAAGTTCTTCCCATCGTGGGCTGAGTATAAAGAATTCATTGATTTGATTAAGAGGAATAATCCGGTGAATGTTCTAGAAAAACCTGAAGAAAAACCAGCTTGCAGTCAAGAGGAATCAGAACGTCATTTAAAAAGAATAAGAGAGACCCTCTCAAAGAATAGAGATGGTATACAATGAATATGTGCCTAGAAAAAAACAATGGACAGTCGTTGTTGAAGGGCATCTATTCACGCTTAACAGCGAACGGACAATGCACTTTCATAAACGAGCAAGGCTCATCAAGACTTGGAGGGAAGCATCTTGTGAGGCGACTAAGAAAGCAAAGATCCCGAAGATGAAATGTATAGATGTGACTTTCGTGCCTTGTCGAACCAATAGAAGAAACATGGCAGATACAGGCGGTCATATACCTGTGGCTAAAGCCTGCATAGATGGGCTTGTAGATGCAGGGGTTATTCCTGATGATGGCCCAGAATTTTTGAAGTCCTTAACCTTTAAGGCACCATATGTAGATGGGGGTGAAGATAGAGCAATGCTTTATATAACGGAGTGTGAAAAATGAATGTAGAAGGGTTACTTGGAAGGGCATCTAAACTGGATGATCCATTAGAAAGGGCTCAGTATTTGAATGACCATGTTCTTCCGGCGGTGACAGAGTTGAGGCAGGACATAATTGCTCAGAGAGCTTTGTCTGTTAAGGAAGCGTGTGATTTTGGTAATGGTGGAGATGGTTTAACATATTCGCAAGTAGCTAGGTCACTTGCTGTTTCCAAGCCGTTGGTTCAGCAGATGGTTTCGTTGGCAAGAGAGATTCACACGCTTCGTGTCCGAAGGAACGGTTCTCTCTGATGGAAACTTTTCTTGATTTAGATACTTTTATAGAAAGATTTCATCAAAGGGCTTTAGCGGTAAAAAAACGAAACATGCCTCCGATAGCAGGTGAAGAACGTAAACGTTTCATAGAGCAAGCAGAATTGGATTACCAAGACTATGCGATTATCTCGGATGCGGAAGCTGTTTTACATGATGGGGTTTTGACTTTAACTGTCGATCTTCGCCCTAAGTAGGTTGTCGTTTAAGTCCACTATCTGTAGACTAGCCATATGACAGACACAGATATAATGATGACAAAACAAGAAATCAAAGAAGAAATCCACAACGCAGTAATGTTTATAGCTGACAACTGTGATGGGGCAGAATCCCAAGATGGGGTTGGGTTTAATGGAAGCGACACTAAATTTGGCAATCGCGCAGTTGAGATGGAACCCGAAGAATGGTCAGATGCTATGTGTTGGGAGGCGTATCAAATGCTTGCCAAATACAGTAACCAACTTGCGAAAGATGGTCTAGATTATTCGGCGCTTCCAGTTCCTGAACGAGTTGGGGGTGATGGTCGTGATGATGCACGGCAAGCATCATTTGAAAGAAAAACTCTTAAGGTCGGAGACGACGAGTTTGTTCTCAAATTCAAATATGAAGCAGGGCTTATAAGAAGAGTAAAAAAATTAAAAGGTCAATGGAAACAAAATTCTAAAACATGGACATTCCCCATACATGAAGACGTTGGGGGAGAGTTAAGAAGCTTGGCTTTTGATTATGGTTTTATTGTTACAGATGAAGCACAAGAACTTTTAGATCGCTTTAAAGATGTTGAGGTAGAAGAAAGACCCGAAGGTTTAAGAAGTTTAACCCTCAGAGACGAATCTTTTATTTTAGATTTTGAGTATGACGCTGATCTCGTTTACGCAGTCAAGTCGCTGACAGGAAGAAAGTGGGATAGCAAAGAGAAAGTTTGGGTTGTCCCAAAGGTCGCTTGTGACCAAGTAATGATGCTGGCAACGACTTGGGGTTTTGAGCATGATGGAAACGTGTTCTCGGAAGCTTTAAGAATGTCTGATGAAGCACGAATGAGGGAAGAAGCTTCATCAGCAGAAACATCAAAACTCAAGATTGAAGGTTTAGGAGCGATACACCCGAAGACTGGGGAAAAATTAGAGTTACGACCTTTCCAAGTTGCTGGGGTGGCTTACGCTATTGATGTCAAAAAGTGTTTTATAGCTGATGAGATGGGTCTTGGTAAGACTGTCCAAAGCTTGGCGGCGGTTCATATGGAGAAAGCTTTTCCTTTGCTAGTCGTTTGCCCAGCTACTTTGAAGTCAAATTGGGAACGTGAAGTTCGGATGTGGCTTCCTGAGAAAACAGTCCATATTGTTGACAACAAAGTTGGGGTTAAAAATTCTGATGTTGTGATTATCAACTATGACATTCTCGATAAGCAACAGGAAGAGTTGATGAAAGTTGGTTTTCAAGCGCTTGTCTTTGATGAGAGTCATTATGCAAAAAACAGCACAGCTAAAAGAACGAAAGCCTTAAAAAAGATAGCTAAAGCGATACCAGAGAACGGCATGGTTTTAGCGTTGACAGGAACACCTGTCTTGAATCGTCCTGTTGAGCTTGTCTCCCAGTTGGAGATTCTTGGGCGCATAGAAGATTTTGGAGGTTCATGGAATTTCCGTAAGCGTTATTGTGACGCTAAACATGATGGGTTTGGATGGAATTTTGGTGGGGCTTCTAATACATCAGAATTGAATAACATGCTCAGGCAAACTTGTTATGTCAGAAGACAAAAAGAAGATGTTCTCAAAGAGTTGCCTACAAAAGCTCGGTACACAATAGAAACACAATTATCGAGAGTGTCCGCTAAAGAATATAAAGCTGTTGAAAACGAGACAATAGTTTGGTTGGCAGAAGAAGGTCGGTACAGCTCAATGGTAGATACTTTAGCGAAGCTAATGGTATTGAAGAGAATCGCAGGAGAAGGAAAGGTAGAAGCAGCTTGTGAATGGATAGACACATTCTTAGACAGCACAGATAGAAAGCTAGTGGTGTTTGGTCATCATAAATCAGTTGTTAATGCTTTAGCAGAAAAATATGGTGGGCTTCGTGTCTCAGGTAGTGACTCTATGAAAGCTCGCCAAGCGTCCATTGATCTTTTCCAAAATGATCCTAACTCAAGGGTTATTGTCCTGAACACTAAAGCCGGTGGAGTGGGTATCACTTTGACAGCTGCATCTGATGTGTTGTTTGTCGAGCAAGGTTGGACACCAGCTGAACACGATCAAGCAGAAGATAGGTGTCACAGGATAGGACAAGATGCTGAAAGTGTGAGTGCCTTCTATTTGTTGGCGGAAGAAACCATTGATGATGATATTTATGAACTAATAGCTAAGAAAAGACTGGTTGTTGATGCAGTAACTGATGGCGAAGCTGAAATGGCGGAAAGTGTGATGAATGAACTTATAGGCAAACTGGTGAAACGTGCAAACGATTAATTGGGTCTGCTTGGATTGCGGGAAGGACAAGTTCCTTGAAGAAATGGCAACAAAAGTTGTTGCTATGGAAACAATTCATGGCGATCCGGTTGGGCGGTGTAAAGAGTGTGATTTGGTTTTTGAGCCTGAGCCACTCATGCCTAACAATCGGTGGCAACAATTTAAGATATTGCTTTATTTATTAAATCGTAAAAGGAAGGAAAAGCGTGGCAAAAAGAGTTAAAGAGTTTCCATATAGGGGACTAAGAGGTAACGAAGTTTATCCGTGGGACGAATGGCTCAATGGAGAAGTTTGGGAACTCACTGAAGAAGACTTAGCGGGAATGGAATTTAAAGAGCTTGCTCGGTATTCCCACAAAGTAGCGAAAGATAGAGATTTAGCCTGTCGAACTGTAAGAGGTGGATGGGATAAACAAAGAGGCGTTTACACGACTCTTCATATGCAGGCATACAAAATAGAAGGAGAAAAGTAAATGCCAAAGAAAAGAGCAACAGCAGATGTTGCTATTATTAATAGAGTAAAAGAAACTAATGAAGCTGTGGTTTTAGCGAGAGCTAATTACATGACAGCTCAGGAGATTCATTTACAAACATTGCGGGATGCTCGTCAGCAAGGAGAAACCCTAGAAAATCTTGCTGATGCACTAGAGTGTTCTAAGCAATGGATTCACAAATGGACGACTTTCGGGAGAGACCACAACAAGGTTTACAAAGAAATCGGCTAAGGAGCAAATGACAAAAATTGCCACTGATCTCCAAGAAACTGTGGTTCCGATTGATTCAATTCAATCGCATCCACGTAATCCCCGAAAAGGAGATATACAGGGGATAGCGGAAAGCTTGCGTGTCAATGGACAGTATTCACCTGTCATAGTTGATGATCGTAATAGCTTTATCTTGGCGGGTAATCATACATGGAGGGCGGCTAAGTCTTTAGGGTGGGACGAAATAGCCGTCCTTCGTGTTGATGTCGATGACCAACAAGCGAAAAGGATTCTGCTGGCTGATAATCGGACATCCGATTTAGCCACTTATGACAGACCAAATCTTATTCATTTGATTGAGTCGCTAACACCTGATTTTGAAGGTTCAGGTTGGGATCGTGGTTCTTTAGAGCGTTTACACCAGTTGGAGGAGGTGGAGGAAGACCTTTTCGGTGGACTCGAAGGTAAGGGTTCGACACTGGGTGAAACGACTAAAAAAATTCACATAGGTAAAAATTTGTTGCTTGTTGAAACAGACTATTTTGATGAATGGTTTGAAGAGATGGGGGAACAAAAAGAAGCAATGAATGGCATCAGGGAAAGACTTGGTTTAACAGATGATCCAGAACCTAAAGCAACCAAGAAGGGTAAAACGTGGGGGCATATCTCTGGGGAAACTCCGCAACATTCTGGACTTGATGCTTGTGTCTGGATTCCGGTTGAGAGTCTTGAAGCTCACCCAGAGAACGCTCGGCAGGGTGATATAGGGGCAATAGCAGAATCTTTAAGAGTTAACGGCATTTACAGACCGTTGGTTGTTCAAGAATCTTCTAGTTTAATTCTTAAAGGCAACAACACTTGGCAAGCGGTTAAGTCTTTAGGCTGGGAGATGGTTCCAGTTGTAATGTTAGATGTTAATGATGATGAGGCTAGAAGAATTCTTTTAGCCGACAATCGTCTTGCAGACAAAGCAGGTTATTACAATGCTGCTTTAGCTGAAGTCTTAATGGATCTTGACAGCTTGGACGGTACAGGATTCACACCAACAGACATTGATGATGTACTTAAAGATTTACCCCAAGAACGCGATCCGGCAGCTGTAATAGATGCCCCAGCAGATGTTCGGCGTGTAGCGACCTTGAAAATAGACATGGTTACTGTGCAGGTTTGTGGCAAACAATACTCTGAGTGGGAACATCAAATGATTGCTGACGGGTATATGACTAAAGAAGAACGGGGAATGCGGATCGGGCAGTTGCTTAAACTTAAACAATCACAGTTCCAAGTTTGGGCTTCTGTCGCCGATCCCACTACAGGGAACAATAAATTTAGAGGGAACTAATGGCTAAACGAAAGCCAAAATTTGTCAATATACAGTTAGTGGATATTGATACTCTTGCGAAAGCCGGTTACAACCCAAGACGAACAGACCCACATCGTTATGAACTTGTTAAGACTTCACTAAAAAAACTTGGGTGGCTCTTACCTATGTATGTCACAGCGGAGGGCGTAGTTTTATCAGGGCATCAAAGGTTGGATGCTGCTAAAGACTTAGGAGCAACGAAAGTCCCTGTTGTAGTGTTGAAAGACTTGAACCCTGAACGGGCGCGTGGGGTTAACATCGTTTTTAATCGTGCTACAAACGACATGCACAAACATGACTCAGGTGAAAGTCTTTCTGAAAGAATCCCAATGTCGGTTATAGAAGAAGCGATTAAAGGGATACCAGATATACCCGTAGACACTGATGCTTGGTACCCGTGTATGAATACTAAAGTTAAAGACACACGGGAGTTGATGTTGAAAAACTTAACTCCGTTTCTTTCACACGCTATTAGACAGGCAGAAAGTCTTTTTCATTGGGCTAAAACTTCAATTCCTGTTATAGCGACACCAAGAGGTGATGTGGTTAATGGCATAGGGCGACTGCAACATGCTTCTGAAACAGGTATCCCCAGTGTGCAAGTAATAACTGTCAGCCCTTTTGTTGCAGAATTAGCTGGTATTTTCTTAAATCATTTATCTATGGATTTCGATTTGGAAGACAAATACGCTGACGTTCTCAGGTACAACTCTTTTAGGCGCGCCAGTAACAGGCAAGGGCATTTGATGTCTGCGATGTGTGCAGACATGGTTACAGCGATGTCTAAGTCTGGGGCGACTCATAGACCAGCTTCGGTGTTTAACCCCAGTGATGAGAAACATGTGAAAGCTTGGAGACGCTGGTATGGGACGACAGTCTTAGATTTTGGTGCTGGGTTACTCGACAAGTCTTTAATTATGCGTGATGAGATGGGTGTTGATTGTGTGGCTTTTGAGCCTTATTACACGGGAGGGAAAGATGTTGGGTTTGACATTGAATCCGCCCGTTATATAACTGATGTTTTTTTAGAAAGAATCGCTGATGGGACAAAGTTTGATTCAATATTTTTGGCTTCTGTTTTAAATTCTGTGCCTTTCGCTAAAGACAGAGAGCATATCGTTCGGATAGTTGCTGCTTTGAGTACCACGGGGACGGTTGTTTATGCTAGCGCTATATCTAGATTTGCTGAAAGGTATATTGCTTCAATTGGGATGAAAGAAAACATTTCAAACCATGAGACTCAGTTCGCTTCTTCGTTTTCTGCTGGGTATGAAGAAGGGGTAGTTGTCTCCGATTTGATTAAACACCCTAAAGTTCAAAAGTATTTCAGCATAGATGAGTGGCGAGAATTGTGGTCTATCGGATTTTCTGACGTACATTCTTACCTATTCAAACCCAATAAAGTAGCTCATTGTGTTTGCAGAGATCCTCAACCAGTAGACCCAACTGCGCTGTCTGAAGCAATCAAGTTTGAGTTCAACCTTCCGTACCCAGAAGGCTCTTTAGACCGTTCAGAACAGGCTTTAGAAGCCTTCTCCCGCCGACTGTCAATAGCCCTCTAGGATAAAGGTATGCCTTACAGAATCACAGAAGCACACCCTAAATGTTCCGGTTACGCCGTTGTTAAAAAAAGTGGCGGAAAATTAATGGGTTGCCATAAAACAAAAGATAAAGCCCAGAAACAGTTAGCAGCTTTAAACGCTAATGAAGGAGGCGCAGGGTACAAAAGAGACATACCTTTCGGGCCTTCAGGTCGTATCATTTTACAAGATTTAAATGTGGCTTTAAGTAGCAACTTTAAAGACATGCAACAGAATCGCCCGATGTCAAACTTTGTTCAAAACGTAGAAGAGTATCGTCCTTGGTTGGTGAACCTTTTAAAACACGAATTTGTTATTCTCTGCACAGCTCGTTCTTTCCTGTATGAAGACATGACTTTAGAAAGAATAAAGAGTGAAACAGGATGGCAACCTGATGATTGGTTTTTCAACCCGTGGGAAGAAGGGAAGTCGGCTTTGAGGGCTCACACAGCTAAAGCACGGTATTTGAAAGAATTTATTTTCCCCAAGTATGGAGATGATCCTTCCTTGTATTTTGCTATCGAGTCGAACAAATACTCTCGGTCAATGTACAAAGCCAACGACATCGAATGCCGTGACGCTAATCGTGATGATTCACAACCGTGGAAGACTTTATTACCTTAAATAACACCATTGTAATTTGAGTTCGGTAAGCTTCACTATGGATTACTTAGACAGACTTAAAGCAAATAGAGGCTGGTGGGATCAAGAAATAGCAATTGCTCCTGGTAGCGATACTGTGATGCCAACTGGCGCATGGGAATTCAATGATGAGGTTGCAGCGGTTTTTGAAAACATGTTGCAACGAAGCATCCCTGATTATTACATTATGAGACAAGCTGTAAATGCTCTCTCTTTTAAAGCTCTCAATGGTCAAAGGGAAACAAAAGTTTTAGACGCTGGCTGTTCTGATGGTTTAGCTTTAAGTTCTCTTGACGGGTATGCGACAGGAAGAGATCATACGATCGGGGAGTTGCACGGTCTTGATGTCTCTAGTGCCATGCTGAAGAAAGCAGTAGATCGTAGTGATTCACGCTGGGATTTGAAGATACATGATCTCAGGGAGCATTTACCTTATGAAGACAACCAGTTTGATGTTGTTCTTTGTGTGTTAACTCTCCAATTCACCCCTGTGGTTCATCGCCAAAGGATTTTAGATGAATTGACCCGATCTCTGAGATGGGGAGGAAGGTTGATACTGGTTGAGAAGATAAAAGCGTTTACTCCTGAATTAGATGATGACATGACAGCAGCTTATTTTGACCATAAAAGAACTATGGGTTATACGGAAGAACAGATTGAACGTAAAAAACTTAGCCTTGATGGAGTTTTAGAGCCTTTAACAGCACAACAAAATGAGCTACTCTTAGAAGGAAGCGGGTATTTTCACGCTGACTGCTTTTGGAGGTGGATGAATTTTGCTGGCTGGGTTGCTGTTAAAACATGGGAAACAGAAGACAACAACTACTCTTTTCAGGACAGGCCTGCATGAGTGATCGTCTTTTAATTCCTAAAGAAAAACGTGAAAATGTCTTAAAGTTGATAGCTGCTGGTAATTATCAACGCACAGCATGTCGAGCGGCAGGCATCTCAGAGTGGACTTTTAACGAATGGCGTAAAAAAGGCGAGCAGGCAAGGGAAGATCAAGAAAACGGGGTGGCTTTAACGGAAACTCAAGAAGAACTTTTATGGTTTGTGAATGAACTCGAAGATGCGAGGGCTAAAGCGGAAGCGGCACTTGTTGCAAGATGGTATACAGAAGCGGCAGATGGTGATTGGCGGGCGGCTGAAAGGTTCTTGGCAAAGGCGTTCCCTGAGAGATGGTCAGATCCTGCAACTCGTTTGGAAATCACAGGAGCCCAAGGAGGGCCAGTAGCTCAACTTTCTGCTCATATGCACGTTTTAGCTGAACCAGACGAAGATAAACAACGTAAGGTGTTAGAGGCTTTAGTCGAATCAGGTGACTTGCCAGAAAATGTTTTGGAGGCATGGGATGGAGAAAAACGAGACGAGGGACAAATTATCGACGCTGATGTCGTGGAGGAAACCGTGCAATCTGATAATTCCTCACAACCCTCATCCGAAGCAACAAGCGTTCCTGACATGGAACTCGACTAGAGAAGCCTTATTCGGCGGAGCTGCTGGCGGAGGAAAATCTGACACCCTGTTAATGGCAGCACTCCAATATGTGTGTGTCCCCAATTACAGCGCTTTACTTTTAAGGCAGACATTCCCTCAGCTGTCTGGTGCTGATGGTTTCATTGACCGTACAACAGAGTGGTTGAATGAAAGCGGGGCTTCTTACAATGTGACTAGCAAAAGGTGGTCATTTCCTTCTGGAGCGACAATTACTTTAGGTCACTGTGAACGTGACGAAGACAGGTACAATTTCCAGTCATTTGCTTATCAGTTCGTTGGTGCAGACGAGTTAACACAGTGGGGGACAGACAGGGTTTACCTTTATGTAGGTTTCTCGCGTGTCCGTAAACCCACCCCTGATCCTTCTCTGAAAGCTTGCCCTGATTGTGGGATGACAGTTGCTGATGTCCCGTTGAGGACTAGAGCCGCTACCAACCCAGGTGGTCGAGGCAACGATTGGGTTTATGAAAGGTTTGTTTTAAACAAGGCACCTAATCGTAAATTTATGCCAGCGCGGATTACAGATAATCCATCTTTGGACAGGGATGCTTATGTAGAGAGTCTTCAGGAATTGGATGCGGTTGAAAGGGCGAGACTTCTGGAAGGCAATTGGGAAGTCACTGAAAAAGGTGGGATGTTTGAACATGACTGGTTTGAGACTATTGACATACAGCCAGACAAAATGAAAAAGGTCAGGTTCTGGGATCTGGCAGCTACAGCAGAAGCTAAAGGCAAAGACCCCGATTACACAGTTGGGGCTTTGGTTGGGATACATGAAGGAAGGTATTACGTTTTAGACATCCAGAGAATGAGAGGCACCCCCGCTGAGGTGGAAAAGATAGTAAGGAAAACAGCTGAGAATGACCCGTCAGATGTTCAAATATGTATGGAACAGGAACCAGGTGCCAGTGGTGTGAACACTATTGATTATTACGCACGACAGGTTTTGGTCGGTCACCCGTTTAAGGGAGTCCGGTCTACGGGTAGCAAGGAAGAAAGAGCAAGAGTTTTTTCTTCAGCTTGTGAGATGGGGAACCTGAAGCTGATAAGAGGACGATGGAATAAGGCTCTAACCGATGAGTGTGTTCAGTTCCCGAAAGGGTCTCACGACGACCAAGTTGACGCTGTGTCAGGAGCTATTAACAACCTTTCAAAACGTAAAGCTAAGGTTAGACTGATCTTATGAACCCTTATGAAATCCAACATCGGATGGTGAAAGCCGTAAAAATAGCTGACATGGCGGAGCGTTTAGGCTTCTCTCCAGACGAGTTGGCTAAAGAAAAGAATATGAAATCTTGGGCTAAAGCATGCGAAATTAAGCAACCCTCTAAAGAAACTTGGCAAATGGCGGTCTCTCTTTTGAAGAACAGGCGTGAATATGAAGGCGAAGGTGGCTTGGATGACCCTCGGTTTATTCAATCATTAGGCTCTATGGCGGTTCAGATAGCTAACACTCTTGCTCAGGAGAACCTTGATAGCAGTGAAGCAGAACAGCTGACTAAAGGTGAGAAGCGGAAGATAGAAAGAATGTCTGAGGCTACCACAGACACATTTGATCTTGGGAAAAAGTTTTTGGAGGACAGGGAGGATCATCGTTGGGAATCCATGAACAATTAAAATCTTCCACTTTCAGGGAGTTCCAATTATTCACCCCTGAAGAATGCAACACGGTTATCGAAGCTGCTGAAAAACATGAACCACAGCAAGCTCTTGTACAACACAAAGGTCAAGTAAATGCTGATATGTCTGATGTAAGAATCACGACCACACATTATCTAGATTATGAAAATGATTTTGACATCATTGATAAAGTCAGAAAACAAGGTTTGAAAGAGAATGTTTGGGGTTTTGAAACTCATAAAGGTCGGGAAGCGTTACCTATTATCCAAGTCTTAAAATACGAATTAGGTGGGTATTACAAACAGCACACAGATTGGGGAGGCACACACGTTAATCGCAAGTTTTCGATGACTGTGCAACTTTCTAACGAACACGATTATGTAGGGTGTGAGGTTTTATTGAATGATGGCCCTGAATCACCTCACATGATTAGGAAAGACAAAGGGTGGGCTACCATCTTCCCCTCTTGGACTTTACATGGTGTCAAACCATTAGCTGAGGGTGTCAGATGGTCTCTTGTCGCGTGGTTTCTTGGGAAACCTTATCGTTAAGCCAACAGTAGCAACCACAGTTTACTTCTGCTGTGCATTCACAATCGGCACCACAACCACATTTACATGCAGGTAATTCATTTAATCTGTCTATAAAAATTGATGGTACACCACCCCACACTGGGCTCATTAGTTCCCCCTCTCTTTAGGGTATGGTAGATTTTGTTTGTCAGGACTGTTCTCAGCAAATTTTTTTACCAAGCTTTTTGTCTCTGTTTTTGTTTCTCCTAAAATATAACAGTACTTGTGTTTTGCAGGTGACGGACGCGACAAGCACCGTTCTTTATGTTTTCGTCTTTCTTCTTTTAATTTTGTAGCAATATCTTCGGGTATACTCTTCCAATCGACTTTCCGGTAGTTCTTTTTTGAACCACTTTTTTTATACCATTCTTTTTGCCATTCAATCCCTAAACTTTTTGCGTATCTCACAATTTGGCTTCTGTCACTAAAACCACTAGAACCAAACCACCCACGTTGAGGATTGTCAGGGTCGAGGTACTGGTCTGACGAACCAAACTTTTGTCCTAGATAAATAAAATTACACGCTTGATAAATAGTCCCCAACTCTTTCGCTTCAGGGTCAGAATAAGCCGTAAAGAATCTAAACTCCGTGTTTTGAACCATCCAGTTTATTGACTGCATAATTAGCCATGATCCTAAGTTCTTAGGAGCGTAAGAGATGCAAGCCCCACGCGCAATCAACTTCTCTTTGTTTTTGTTTTCCTCACCTAACAGATTTGAAAAAGCGTTAGGGGTAGCCATAACAATAACCCCAGCTAAGGCATTTGTTTTTTTTAGTCGTGCTGTAAATCGGTGAGTAGCCCAGACAGGTAGCTTGCCCAACCATTCGTGTTTCTCTATAAAGTTTTTGATCTCTGCACATTGGCGACTGTCTTCTTTGGGGACATACTCGAAAGAAAAATCCGAAGTCCTTAACTGTTCCATTTCTTCTTCAGTTAACTTCGCTGAACGTAAATCGTCTTCTAAGTTCTCTAACCTTATTTGATATTGCCAACAATGCTCTTCTGAGTAGTCAACGAACCTATCGTGAACATTCATTGGCTTTTCAACTGGGAACAGTGTTTCTTGTTCAATCATTACTGTCACGCTTTGGGTAGGGTTGAATCTGGTTTTCTATTTTACTCCGAAGGTACTTTCTTTCTTTTTTATCCCCCAGAAAGTAGAAGTATCTTTTCTTGCTGGCTTGAGGGACGAACACAGCATCAGGGTAAACCTTCAAAATGTCTGCTTTCTTCTGCGACCCTACTTTCTGTCGCATTGAACGTGCGGTGTATAGCTTGCCGTCAATCTCAACTCCGAACCTGTCATCTTTTCTGCTTTTAACATTCGGGTTGTTGTCTCGCATAGAACCTATGTAAACAAAATTACACGCCTGATAAATAGTTCCTATTTCACCAGCATGGTCATCAACTGTCGCAGTGACAACTTTGTATTTCTCAGGGAGCATCTTCATAGAGCTTGTTATCAGTTTGCTGGCACTATGAGGGTGAGCCCAATGGACACAAGCGCCTCTGGACAACAGAATGATTTTCCCTGTGTAATCATACTTATCCCATTTACCTAAGTTCTCGATGTATTCGGTGCTGTAAACAACAGCTCCAGCTAAATTGTCGTCAAAGTAGATACCAAAACAGTATTTGACCATTGCTGGCATACACCCAAGCCACTCATATTTGATAATTACACTTGCAGCTGTCTTGTAGTCAATCTGTTTAACAACCGCTTTTTTGATGTCTACATCTATGTCTTGCCACCACTCACCGAAAAGATTCTGGGAATCTTCGACTTGCATTTTATCTCTAACGGTCTTTTGGTGAGCTATCATTCTTTTGTCGGCGTATGTCGTCCATCTCGGTTTCTGTAAAGTGTCCCCCACCAACTTTATCTAAACCCTGACCTTCTAAAGGTCGGTTTTGTGCCATTGGGTTGTACATATCATTAGCAGACCATCGTGGAGAGTGTCTCCACACTTCTGCGTAATCTTTATGCACATTGTCAACCCAAGCGGGCGGTGTCCACATATTTAGTATATCCTTTACATCTATATCTCCACTCGTTTCTGTTAAGGGAGTTCCTGCCTGACGGTTGTCCGTACCTTGTCCATAGGCAATTAAGTAGGCTAATCGCATACCTTCTGTTACATATTTGAGTTCATGGAGACCCATGTAATTACAGGGGAATACAACAATGTCACCAGCGTTTGTAGTCAAAGTTGTGTCGAAGTAAGGGAAGTAGAGTTCACCACCGTCATAATCGACCCCTGAGCCGTTGTTTAAGCATGCTGTTATCGAAATGCTTTGTCTCGCTGGGAACTCTGTTTGAGGATGGTAGCGAACCCCGTCTATGGAACGGTAGTTGGTGTCAGCGTCTGCGTGAGGGCCTAGCCATGAGTTTTTACGGTACGCCATAAAGTGTCCACGTGTACGCCACCAGAGACAGTTTTGTAAATATGGGTATACATCTGTATATCCGAGAACACATTTGTACACTGTGTCTTCCCAATCTCTGAAAACATCAACAAACTCTGACGGGGTTTCTTCGTTAATAGCGTAAAGGACACGTATGGGAGACGTTTTTACCTGCTCAAGTGTGAATTTGTTGTCATCTTCATTAAGAGCGTAAGTTTCCCCGTTCTCATCAGTCCGGTATTCCCACCTATTAGCATCAGCTATCTCTACTTGTTCTAAAAGCCACGGGTGTATCTCGTCCCAGAGGCTCATATCTAAAACATTTCGGAATACAGATATACCACCTGTGTAATGTTCTTGTTCGTAAGAAAGCAGTTCTTTTACTTCTTTTTCGGTGATTTCTGGGGTGGTGTTAGTAAAAAACTCGTCGTTTTGAGTCTTTACTCCTCCCAACCACGGGCTCGACATAATTCCCCTCTCGTCAAAGTATCCATGTTATTAGAATAGTCTTTTTTTATGGTGTGAGGTGAGCTTTCTTTTCGGGGTTGTTTTTTTGGTGTTCCCCGTTTAATGGCGCGTCGTTCACGTTCTTTAACAGTGTGTGCGTTACGGCAATCGGCGCAACGACAACCTGCCATGTAGGAAGACTCGCTTTCCGTACATCTGATTGTCAAGTTTACTCCTTAGAGAAGGGCGGCTACTTCATCTGCTTCTACAGCAAGATCGACCATACCATGTTCTCTAAAAGTTTCAGCGATGGTGTCTAAAAGAGTTTTAAGCGCAGTGATAGTTTCTTTCGGAACTACAACTGTTTCTTCTTCTGAGTAGGGAATAAAATCGGATGTGGGGGGAGTGTATTTAGTGAACTGGGAGAAAGGGTTACCCATCTTTTGATTATCTCTCATTGCTGAGAAGTCGGGTATTTGTGATCCTTCATAGTTGCCATCAGAAGGGTTCATGGGGTTACTTTTCATAATGTTCAGCTACCTTAACATCGTCTACGACCCACACTTTACCGTAAGAACTTATTTCTCCGATGATGCGTGTCATTTTAAGGTAACCGACAGTTATGTCTTCTAATTCTTTTTTGGTTTTAATATCGAGGGTTGAACCATCCCAGCGGACAACTCTACTGTTGTTATCTTCACTAAAGCTTGCATATTCTGGTTGGTCTAACCATGACCGAGCTGCGTGTCTTCCGAACATAGCAGCAGTTTTAGCGCTCGCTTCAGGCAAGTGAACAAGGGTGGCGACAATTTGTCTTTCCCCCTCTATGAACGCCTCGAAACCCATTTCAGGGCCATCAATCGTATATTTCATTGGGTACCTCCGTATAGGTAGCCTGTTACTTTATTTTATACTAAAAACCTTATTTCACAAGCGATGGGCAGTCTTTCTATCCGATTTTATGTGTCATACTGGTAAGCCGAACAGAGATATGAGTGAGTGTTATGACCAATCAAACCCCAGTTTTAAAACAAAACGACGTAAAAAACGAACCACAAATAGAGAAAGCTGTGGAACGATTAGAAACCTTACTCAGTGCTTATATCGAGAAGGCTCCGCTACTTAGGAGACGTTTCGACTAGCATCTTCTATAGTCCACAAGTTTAAGGAGTAAACGGAATGGCTAAAAAAGATGAGGGTTCTGAAGAGCCGAAAAAAGCGGTTAAGAACCCAGAACCACCAGCTGCCACAGGCGGTAGGGTTAGACAAGATACTTCTGGAGGTGTTGTATGGCAACCCACAGGAAATGGCCCTAGGGACAGGAGCGGTTCTCCTGCACCTGTGGTACCACCTGTTGTTGAGGAAACAGACCCCGCTGGAAGCGAAGAAGAAGAACCACTAGGGGGAGAAGAGTCTTTAAGTGATATTGGGGATTGCCCTGATTGTTCTGAGGATGTTCTTTGTGAGATTCATTTAGATGGTTGATGATAACCCGTGGGGGGATGCTCGTACTGCGATTACTTTAGCGGTTTTGAATGAGCGGTTGGAGACTATTGATGAGAAGATTGATGCGATTATGGTCACTCAGGGTAGGAAGACTGACGATTTGGAGGAGCGTATTAGGACTGTTGAACGGTGGATGTATGCTGTTCCTGCTTCGATTATTACGGCTATCGTTTCGTTGGCTCTAGGAATAGCAAATTAAACTATAAGTAGACGCATAGTGCAGGCTAAACACAAACACCACAAACAGAACCCCTATACGAAAACAAACCCTATACACACACAAAAGGAACATATACAAACACAAAAAAGCCCATTCGCTTGCCTGCTGGCTTGCCTTGGATTTTTTTGGTCAACTAACAATGGAGGTGAGTATGTTTACTCGCGATTTATTTGAAAGAGTCGCTGCTACATTCATTCAAGCTGCTATCGGTGCAATGTCATCCAATAGCATGTTCGACTTGGGTGTAGATCAATGGAAGATGATGGCAGGCGCAGGTGTCGCCGCAGCTGTCTCAGTATTGAAAGGCGCTCTTGCAACAAAACTAGGTACTAAAGGTACCGCTTCTCTGGCTGACTGACCCCCCCTGTCATCCAGATGCACCGGTGGGCAGATTCACACGATGGGTCTGTCCACTGTGTGCAACCCAAGATTCACACATAGATTCACACGTAGAAATGCAGTCACAAATGCAACCGGATTCACACGCCGAGTCGGAAACCAAAATGCAGGCGGCAAAAAAAGACCGCATCGACTAACCGGAAGCGACCGGAAGGCTTTTTTACCCCCTTTCCATTTCCAGCGTTGAGCCGTCAGGGAATATCCTGCGGATACGCTTAGAAGCAGTTACCTCTACGTTCTCAGATCCTTCGAGATCCAACAGGTCAGTCCAGTCCCATTTCTCAGGACTAGACCAGTAGTCGCCTCGTAAAGTTAGACGCAACGTAACATCTGTTACTAATCGGTCATTCGTTGTTTGACTCATGCGTATGACCATGCTCTTTCTGCATCAACTTCGCAGGCTTCAAAAAATCTCCTGTAGTCGAATGCTGGATTTGAGTTAGCGCATATGTTTGCTAGTTGAGCTGCTAGGTAAGCTTTGTCACCACTCTGAGCTTCATAGCCCACACCTGGGAAGTCTTTTACTACCTCCGCTAATGCGTTCATGTGTTTTCTTGTTAACATTTCTGTCCTTTCTATTTCGTATACAGTAACTATACCAGTAGATGGGTCAACTACCAACTCACATGTGACAAGATTCACACGCCCAAATTCACACGCCAATGCAGTCCCACAAATGCAGTACCAAAAAACACCGCATCCCCCCGCATCGCTTAACCGCATCCCCCCGCATGCCACCGCATCGACTCACGCTCTAACCGGATGCGCCGAAAGTGACAGTTGTCACAAAGTGTGTGAAAAGTTGTTTTAGTTTGATAGAGTCATTTTATGGTTGAATTGACTATAGAAAGGCAAAACTAATGGTAGATGAAATATTAGAGAAGGTTAATGCGATGACATTATCCGATGCGTTGGGTGCAATAATCATGCACGATTTTACTGACGCTGAAAGTTCTGATGTCGCAGACTCTTACCGTAAACACTTGGTAATGAGCTTTGATGATATTCAAGAATTTCTTATGTTTGAAGTAGAGGGGGCGGAGCAATGCCTAGAACAGTAACAGTAATGATAAAAGATGACTTCGATTCCTTTCTTGGGGCAGATGTCATAGAGGCAGTTGAAGATTTCAAACAACTGCTTGCTCTGGAATTTGAGGAAAGAGAGGATACTAATGCCGAATTGGTGTGATAATTATTTAACTATTTTCAGCACCCCTGAGAATGATGGGGAGCTGTGGGATTTCTTGGAGCATATAACTGTCGAATATGACGACTGTACGGCTTATGAAATTTTTAAGAGCTTGCTACCTTCACCGGAACGAGCCAGCAAGGAAATTGTTATAGACGGTGAAGTAGTCGGGAGTGCTTTTACAGAAGAAGCCGAAGATGGGTTCGATGGCTACCAATGGTGTCTTGATAACTGGGGTTCTAAATGGGGTGACTGTGATACTACCTCTAGAGGCGCAGGGGAGTATATGGGAGTACCAAACCATTACTACACCTATCAGACCGCATGGGGCCCGAGCGATTTCACAAAAGTTAGCCTTGATTACCCTGAGCTGTGGTTCTCTAATGTTTATTACGAAGGTGGCATGATGTTTGCAGGAGTGGATATTTTCCATAATGGTGAAAAGACAACTGTCCACCACGACCATCCTGATATGGATATACCGGAAGCAGATTGGGATAACCCTGATTTCGATGAGGATGCTTGGTATGAAAAGTATGCCATAGCCGAAGAAAAACTGGTAGATACATTGCGTGAGGTGGGGAGCGAAACCGTTATAGCGGATATGGCTCTAGAGAAAGCAGGATGCTGATGTTCACGATTTGTGTTTTTGGCAACGAATACCGCAACGGTCAGAAGTGTGTCGGGAAATTCGACTCTGAACCGGAAGCGGTGCAGTATGCGATTGCTAAGGAATTGGCGAACGACCGTCATGGTTGGATTGTTCTTCCGTTGGAGGGAGTGTGACAAATGTCATGTTGCAATTACCAGTTGACACGATAGAGTTATATACATAAAGAAAGGCAAAACTATGAATACTTACACTATAGATGTTTCATGGATGGTAGAAGTCCCTGATGTCATCGAAGTTGAAGCTGACGATGAACATGATGCAGAAAGATTTGCGTTTGACATCATTGCTGGAATGTCTCCTGATATGGAGAACGGAATAATAATCGACAATGGTCGAATCATGCGGATAGAGGAAAAGACATGAAGTATCTAATAAACATAGATGCCACATACCTTTATGCACATGAAGTCGAAGCTACATCCAAAGATGCCATTTGGAAAGAAAACCCTGAATTGGAAAAATTGGTAGATGAGTTGACCTCTAAACTTTACAACGACCACTACATGGTTGTTGAGGTGGACATCGAGGAAGCGGAATGACTGAACATTACACGGTAAAAGTGCAAGGCATTACACATTGCACCGAGAGTAGGAATTTTGATGCTGAGTATAAAGTGCCTTACACCGTTAAACCGGAAGACCTGTTGGAGTACATAAAAGAACAAGTGGAGGCAGAGGATTTGCGTCTTGAAAGAGACAGTTATTCGTTGTCCCCATCTGCGTCTTTTGAAAGTTCATTTTACGGTGTCGAGTCGGATGACCATGAGTCTTACGAGCAAATCTATTGGGAAGAAGGCGATGGTTTGATGTTGGATGGTGATTATGCCTCAGAGTGGCACAAGGGGGAAGCGGGATGACTGAAATCAAATATATGGAAATCGAGACTATCCAACCGTGTATTGATTGTGACCGTGACGTTGCTTATTCATATGATGTCGAGGCTTACATCCATATCCAAGAACCGGAAAGAGGTTGTGGAATGAATGAAGGTCGTGGAGGTACAACAAAAGCAAGTGAAGAAGTTTTCCGCTTTATCAACCGTGATGAGTGGGACTGGGATAAGGAGATTTAATGGATGGTGAGACGACAGTCTTTGCGATACTACTAGGTGTGTTTTCTTTATGTGCCAGCGTGTTCGCATGGTGTTGCAAACAAATATCGAATTTGGAGTTGGGGGAGGATGATACAACATGCTAGGTCAAATGAAAGTAGATATTGACGATGCGTGGAATGAAGCGGAAGAACTCCACGAAGGTTTAGCCGAGTTGACCGATGAAGAACTTATCAAATGCAGACAAGCCTTATGTAACAGAGCGCGCATCATAATGATGTGCCTAAATGAATATGCCGAATGGAAAGAGGACTAATGCCTAGTATCCCTTACTTTCGTAAAGTGACTGGTTCGCATTACAAGCTGGTGTGCGTTCATTGCAAATCACCTATCACCCAAACCGGAAAGGTTTATGTAGATGATACTGGTGGTGACGTTTGCTGTGCCGACATCTTTGCAGCTGCCGGAGTGAATGGGAAGCACACGCCTTATGCTTCGTTTGAAATCCACCCGACAGATTCACACATAGAACTGTGAGGGGGATTGCAGTTATCCTCAGTCTCAACGCATGCCATCACGAAACGGTAACCGCATCCCTTTCACATATAGCCGGAGACCGCATCGTGTGACCGGAACGCCCTGATGTGACTCTTGTCACAATTTGAGGTTTTACGTCAACTGCTCCTAGAATTGTATTAGTAGAAATAGAAAGGGAATAGAAATGGTAAAAGCAAATGAAAACAGAGTTGACCATTGGGTAGAACTGGTGATTGACGACTCGCTAAATGCGGGGGACTCACCTAATCAATTCGGGGCAGATTGCGAACTGATGATTTCCATTTTACAGGAACACGTTGACGCAGTTAAAAGAGTTGACCTTGTTAGCCGGATGGACTTAGGCGATGTAACGGTGGTGCAAGCATGAGCCACTATTTAGTTATATCCGATGAGGGAGACGCTTTCCTAGTTGAGCCCACCGATGACAGCTACAACGATGTTCGTTCAATGGTTGAGGGTTTAATTGAGAGAGTTTCCCTACAAGTCCCTAGCCGGATTGATTGTTGGGTTAATGAGTCGGGGTTATTGAGAGATGACCTTGCCGTTAACTGGTTAGCAAGTCAGATAGTTACTGAGGCGACACAGGCACAGTATCTTCTTAAAGGTACAGCTGTATTTACTGGCGTTGGTTTCGATGAGGAAAATGGTCAGTATATGATTTCCCTAGAGCCGGACACCATTGAAGAATTGGCAAGTGGCTACCTCATAGGTGAAGGTGACGCTGTTGTTAATAGCTTACTGAAACAACTCGGTTACGGAATAACCGTGAAGGAATGTTGCGACCGCATCCTCTCAAGGCGTGAAAGGTCAAGGGGGGAACTGGTATGAAGGTTAGAACAGAGAACCTAGCGGAGATATTCAATAGTCAGACTCCGGTGGCTTGCGTTGAGTGCAACAGAGTTTTCGACTTGTGGGATGAAGATGAAGCCGGAGAATGGTTTTACGGACACGATTGTGAGGTGGGCTAATGCCGGATAAATACGGTGTCATCGGATTTTACGCCGAGAGTGACATGAGCCAATTTTCACCCGCTGTCTATGATTGCGACAACTGTGGGCAGACATACTATGAGAACGAACCGGAATGTTGGGACTGCGGTGAAGCGAATCCTGACACAGGGATGTATCAATGGAAATCATAAATTTAGAAAAGGAAAAGATTTGGGACTTGGCAACGGAAGGGGCTATCACTAAGGTCATTCATTTCTTGGAAGAAAACCAGCAGTACGGTGATGAC
>CEUA01234491.1_pt1 | contig 39041 bp, 37 predicted proteins | sample 361541 | NCBI WGS metagenome assembly CEUA01 (sample SAMEA2623079, study PRJEB7988) | marine metagenome | isolation source: saline water (ENVO:00002010), including
GAGGCAGCGTCGGAAATCTGTTTAAATCCATGCTTATCAATAATGCTATCAATAGTGTCTTTAGAATCCCAAGCAAGTTGCAGAACCTCTTTTGCTAGCTTAGTTGATAATTCTTCTTTTTCAATTAAATCTAAAATTTTAGCAAAATTATCTATGGATATTTTACACTCCGTTATATCTAAATTTTTATTATTTAATATTGAAAGCAATTCACCTTGTACCCAATTAGAGACAAGTTTAGGCTTAGCTAATTCAGCTTTCATTAAAGTAGATTCGAAAAAACTAGCTATATTTATGTTTGAGGTTAGCACTTCTGCATCATATTCATTGAGGTTATAATCAGAGATAAATCTCTGATATTTTTTTTCAGGTAACTCAGGTAGATTTTGTTTTATTTCATTTATTAATGTCTCATCAATTATTACAGGTAGCAAATCAGGATCTGGAAAATACCTATAGTCATTAGCCTCTTCTTTGCTTCTCATAGGTCTAGTCTGATTTTTTATATCATCATATAGTCTAGTTTCCTGAATAACTTTCTCGCCATTTTCTATCAGTTCAATTTGTCTTTCTACTTCTATATCAATTGCTTTTTCTACAAATCTAAATGAGTTCAAGTTTTTAATTTCAGTCCTTGTGCCAAGATTTTTCGAGCCTTTTTTTCTAATTGATATATTTGCATCACAGCGAAAGGAGCCTTCCTGCATATTCCCATCTGAGATTCCTAAGTAACAAACTAATTTATGTATTTTTCTCATATATAGGCCTGCTTCCTCAGCAGAGCTAATATCTGGTTCTGATACAATTTCCAGGAGTGGGGTTCCTGCCCTATTTAAATCTACTCCGCTAGCATCATCAAAGTTCTGGTGCATTGATTTACCAGCATCCTCTTCTATATGAGCCCTAGTTATTCTAATATTTTTTGTTTTCGAGTCTATTTGGATATCAATATTTCCATTATATACAATAGGTCTTTCAAATTGAGATATCTGGTATCCCTTAGGAAGATCTGGATAGAAATAATTTTTTCTAGCGAAAATAGAATTTGGAGAAATCTTACAATTAGTAGCTAGGCCAAATTTTATTGCCATAATTAATGCCTCCCGATTTAATACTGGAAGAACTCCGGGATACCCCAAGTCAATAATAGAGGCTTGTGTATTAGGAGAGCCGCCATATTTTGTTGAAGCTCCAGAGAATAATTTGCTCTTAGTAGCTAACTGGGTATGGATTTCTAGACCTACTACTGTTTCCCAATCCATAATTATTAATTCCCTGATAAAATTGGTGGAGATTTTAAATGCCAATTAGTTTCTTTTTGAAAATAATGACCTATTTTTAATATTAAACTTTCATTGAGATGTGGACCTATTAGTTGCATCCCTACTGGAAGATTAGAAGAAAAACCACAGGGCACTGATAAGGCTGGAAGACCAGCTAAGTTTGCTCCAATTGTGAAAATATCATTAAGATACATTTGAATAGGGTCATCTATTTTCTGGCCAATTTTAAATGCTGGCGTCGGTGTTGTAGGGCCAATGATTATATCCACTTCTTTAAATGCATCAGCAAAGTTTTGACTAATTAAGGTTCTTACTTTTTGAGCCTGTAGATAATAAGCATCATAATATCCAGCTGACAATACATATGTTCCTATAAGTATTCTTCTTTTTACCTCATCTCCAAATCCTCTACTTCTAGATAATTTATAAAGTTCATCTAGATTAGATGCTTCTTTTGTTCTGTAACCGAATCTAACTCCATCGAACCTAGATAGATTTGATGAAGCTTCGGCAGGAGCTACTACATAATAAGACGGTATTGAGAGATTTATATGTTTTAGGTCAATGTTAATTATTTTTGCTCCAAGTTTTTCTAAAATTTTTATAGCTTCCATAACCAAGTCTGAGCTATTAGAATCTAGTGCATTATTAAAGAAATTATTTGGTAATCCTATTTTTATTTTTTCCCAAGGTGTATTAATTTCTTCTAAGAAGTTTGGAACTTTAGCAGATATTGATGTAGAGTCTTTTTGACAAAATCCTGACATAGCTTCTAATATAATAGCGCTATCTTCTACTGATTTAGTCAATGTTCCTGCCTGATCAAGGCTAGAAGCGAAAGCAATCATTCCGTACCTAGAGGCACGGCCATAAGTAGGCTTAATGCCAGTTAAACCACATAGTGCAGCAGGTTGTCTTATAGAACCACCGGTATCAGAACCAGTTGCAGCACAGACCAGCCTTGCGGCTACTGCAGCAGCAGAGCCTCCAGATGAACCGCCTGGTACTCTTTCAAGATCCCATGGATTATGAACGGGCCCATAGAAACTTGTTTCATTTGATGAGCCCATAGCAAATTCATCCATATTTGTCTTTCCTAAGTTTATTGTGCCAGCTTCCTTTAATTTTTTTACAATAGTTGCATCATATGGAGAAATAAAGTTATCAAGCATTTTTGAGCCACAGCTTGTTTTTATTCCTTCAGTGCAAAAAATGTCCTTATGAGCTATTGGTATTCCTGTAAGAATAGAGGCACCAGGTTTACTTAAAATCTTATCTGCTTTTTTTGCTTCGGCTAATGCATTATCTTCATCAATTGTAATAAATGAATTTATTTTTTTATCTAAGATTTTTATTCTATTTAAAAATTCTTTTGTCAACTCAAGTGAGGATATTTTTTTTGAATTTAAATCTCTTGAAAGTTGTCTTATTGTTTTTTCAAGCATAATATTTTTATTCTACAAATTTAGGTACTATATAATGAGAGTCTTTAATTTCTGGTGCACTCTTTTCTATTTCTTTAATTTGATTTTCTTCTGTTACAGCATCTTTTCTAAGTATTTGATTTTGATCAAGAGGGTGTGCCATTGGCTCAATATTGCTAACTTCTGCTGAAATTAGCTCATCTACTAAATTAATAATATTTTTTATTTTTATCTCAAAATCTTTTAAATTTTTTTCAGAAATCTCAATTTTCGATAATTCTGCTATTTTTTTGAGATCCTTTTGCCCTATTGTCATTACTTCAGATCCTTAAAATGAATTTTTTTTGTATTTTACTATACACTTAGCTTGCCCATTGTCCTACCCATTGTTAAAGTTATAATTATATATATAAGTATAAGGTTATGACAAAATGCTAAAGCGTATTCTAGGACACTTTTCGGAAGATCTTTCCATCGATCTTGGGACTGCCAATACACTAATTTACTTGAGATCTAAAGGTATGGTTCTAGATGAACCTTCGGTAGTTGCTATTAGGCAGGATAATGGTCGTTCTAACGGCAAGACTTTAGAGGCTGTTGGTGCTGAAGCTAAGGAGATGCTAGGAAGAACTCCTGGCAATATTACAGCTATTCGACCATTAAAAGATGGCGTCATTGCGGATTTTAGTGTTACTGAAAAAATGTTACAACATTTTATTAAAAAAGCTTATGGCCAGCGCTATTTTCGGCCTAGTCCTAGAGTATTGGTTTGTGTTCCTTATGGTTCTACGCAAGTGGAAAGAAGAGCTATAAGAGAGTCAGCTCAGGGAGCAGGAGCTAGGAGAGTGTATTTAGTTGAGGAGCCAATGGCAGCAGCAGTGGGTGCGGGATTGCCTGTCCATGAGGCCAGGGGCTCAATGGTAATCGATATTGGAGGAGGTACCTCTGAGATAGCTGTCATATCGCTAAATGGAATAGTTTATGCTGAGTCAGTTCGGATAGGAGGAGATACCTTCGATGAAGCTATTATGAGCTATGTAAGAAGGAATTATGGAATTTTAATTGGCGAAGCTACTGCGGAAAAAATAAAAAAAGAGGTCGGTACAGCTTTTCCAAGAAAAGAAGTTAAGGAGATACTTGTAAAAGGAAGGAATTTAGCTGAAGGTATCCCTAAATCTTTTACTTTGAATAGCAATGAAATTCTAGAGTCACTCCAGGATCCACTACAGGGAATAGTATCTGCTACTAAAGCTGCGCTAGAACAAACGCCTCCTGAACTTGGATCAGATGTGGCAGAAAGAGGTATTGTTTTAACAGGTGGCGGAGCTTTATTGCATAATATCGATAAGCTTATTTCACAAGAGGCTGGAGTTCCAGTAATTGTAGCAGATGAACCACTAACTTGCGTTGCTAGAGGAGGTGGAAGAATTCTTGAGTTATTAGATGACTATGGCCCAGGAACTTTTGCTCTCGATTAGTTAAGGTATCTTTTAGTTTATGATAGGTTATTTTTTTGGTGGCAATAGTGTTACTAGCAGAAATCAGCTAGGATTTAAATTTATTATATTATTTTTTTTATGCATTTCTTTAATGTTTGTGGATTATAAGTATGATCATCTTGATAGATTCCGACAAACCATATCAGTAGTAATTTATCCTATACAGACTATAGTTGATTATCCATTAAGAAAGGTAAGTGATGTAAGTTATTGGCTAACTAGCCATTCTAATTTAATTGAAGAAAATAATGCTTTAAGATCGGAGAATTTATTGAATAGTGCTGCATTGCAGCGTTTAGACTCTATCGAATCAGAAAATAATCGTTTACGCTCTCTTTTACAAACAGGAGAACGCCTAGAAGAAAGAGTATTGGTAGCTGAAACATTAAAAGTTGATTTAGATCCTTATAGGCAAAGATTTTTAATAAATCATGGCCTTAATGATGAGCTTTATCTTGGGCAAGCTGTGATAGATTCTCAAGGCATAGTGGGGCAAGTAATAAGGGTAAACCCCTACACTTCAGAAGTTTTACTAATTAGTGACTTAGATCATGCAATACCAGTTTCATTAGATAGAAATGGCTTAAGGACTATTGCTGTTGGAACAGGTGATAGCTCTAGCTTACTGTTGCCATACATGACAAATTCATCAGATGTTAAAATTGGTGATTTAGTTATTACTTCTGGCTTAGGAGGTGTCTTCCCATCAGGTTATCCAGTTGGATACGTTACTGAAATAAGTATTGAGCCAGAAAGATCTTTTTCAAGAATTATTCTTTCTCCTGTAGCGCAGCTAGATAGAGACACAGAGGTTATTTTAATTTGGCCATCAATAGATTGAGATAATCAATAATGAAAGATAGTTTTTTTATACCAATTTTATTCTTAATAGCTTTTATTTTTTCAATAATTCCTCTTCCTGATTATCTACAAATTATTATGCCAGAGTGGATAGCTTTATTATTATTTTTCTTTTCACTAATGAATCCAGAAAGGGTAGGCTTATTTTTAGCACTTGTACTCGGAATAATTTTAGATTTATTTTCAGGGTCTCTCCTAGGCCAACATGCCCTATCTTTATTATTGCCAGTAGCGATCTGTTTGAGGTTAAATTTAATTGTTAGAGTTTTTCCGATCTGGCAGCTAAATGTATTTATCGTTATTATGCTTATTATTTATGAGTTTATACTCTTTTGGATTGATGGAGTATTATCAATTAATATACCAATTTCCGAAAGAATATTCCCTATAATCTCTAGTGTCCTAGTATGGCCTATCATACTAAGATATCTTCCAAAATTAAGAGATGATATTAGTAATAGGATTTAGAGAATGGATTCAAATACCATAAAAGATGATTGGAAAGAAAATAAATTATTTATTTCTAGATTAATTATTTTATCTGTTGTAACAATTTTTTTTGCAATACTTTTAATAGTCCAACTTTATAAATTACAGATAGTAGACTACCAAGAGTTTTCAGATTTATCACAGGGTAATAGACTAAAATTCATGCCTTTAGCGCCAACTAGGGGATTAATTAAAGATCGAAATGGAATTATTCTAGCGGATAATATTCCCAATTGGGAATTAGTATTAATTCCTGAAGAAGTTAATGATTTAGATTTTACACTTGATCGGCTTATAGGTTTAAAACTTATTGATGAATTAAATAAGCCAAGATTAAAACAATTAATTACTTCACAAAGGCAATTTGAGCCAATTGTTATTTCAGATTTATCAGATGATCAGTTGGCTATATTTTCAGTGAGAAGACATCAATTTCCTGGTGTAAGTATTAGAGAGGGTTTAGCAAGGTACTACCCTCATAACAAATTAGCAGCTCATGCTATAGGATACGTCTCTTCAATTTCTGTAGATGAGTTAAAAATCATAGATGTATCTAGTTATGCTGCTACTTCTGTAATTGGCAAAATAGGAATAGAAAAAAGTTATGAAAATCAATTATTTGGATCTTCTGGCTATCACCATGAAATTGTTAATGCACAAGGAAGAGTTTTTCAAGAAGAGTTATATCCAGGTGTACCATCCCTAACTCAAGAATTTAATATAGAATTTCCTTATAAGCTTCCTGAGCCAGGGAAGAATATTATTACTTCAATTGATTTTAACTTACAAAGAGTAGCTGAGAATGCTATGGGAGATCTAAGAGGCGCTGTGGTAGTTTTAAATTCAAATACAGGAGATATTCTTTCAATAGTTAGCTCTCCTTCATACGATTTAAACTTACTAGCCCAGGGCGCTAGTTTAGAAGACTTTTCTCAACTAAGTAATAATGCAAATAAACCTCTTTTTAATAGAGCTTTATTAGGCACTTATCCTCCAGGATCAATAGTAAAGCCTTTTCTTGGCTTAGGCGCTTTAGACAGTAATTTAATTGATGAGAATACAAGACCAGTTTGTAGTGGTTTTTTTATTCTACCTAATGAAGATCATAGATATAGAGATTGGAAAATTTCTGGGCATGGTCCTGTAAATCTTCATCAAGCAATAGTTGAGTCCTGCGATGTATTTTTTTATGAATTAGCAGTTAATATGGGTATTGAAGGCATAAATAATTATCTTAGATTGTTTGGTTTTGGCGACAATTTAGATTTAGATTTTTCTATTAATGCAGAAGGCTTAGTTCCTTCACGTCAGTGGAAAGAGAAAAATTTTAATAATTTTTCAGATAAAATCTGGTATCCAGGAGAAACCGTTATTACAGGTATAGGTCAAGGTTTTGCTTTAGCTACTCCAATACAAATTGCATATGCTAATTCAATAATAGCTAATAAAGGCATAGGTGTTAAACCAAGATTAATTATTGGTTATGAGGATAATAAGACTGGGGAAATTGAACTCATTCCTAGAGAAAATAATAAAATAATAGATATTAAAGATGAACATTGGGATTATATCCGTGAAGCAATGAGAGGTGTTGTTGTTGATCAAAGGGGAACATCCTTTTCAGTTCTAGATGGTGTTAATTATTCAGTAGCTGGAAAAACTGGGACCGTCCAGGTTTTTTCTATAGGACAGGATGAGCTTTATGAAGAGGAAGAGTTAGCCGAGCATCTTAGAGATCATGGTATTTTTATGGCTTTTGCACCTTATGATAAACCTGAAATATCAATATCTGTTATTGTCGAAAATATGGGAAGCAGCTCATTACATGCCGTACCAATAGCAAGAGAGATTTTAGATTACTATTTTAATGAGAATAAATTAAATTGAAAAAAAATATTATAAATGATCTAAATATAGTAATGGATAAAACTATATTAATTATATCTTTAATGATTTCTTTATATGGTTTTTTTATCCTTTATAGCTCAGTTGATGGAAATGAAGATTTAATACTTAGACAAGCAATTAGGTTAATAATTGCTTTTTCTTGCTTTTTTTTAATTTCACAAATACCTTCAACCTACTTTAGAATATTTACACCTTGGGTTTTTGGTTTTTCTATTTCTTTACTAGTTCTTGTTATGTTATCTGGTATGGTAGGTCAAGGCGCACAAAGATGGCTAGATTTTGGCATTTTAACCTTCCAGCCTTCAGAGCTATTAAAGATTGTGGTGCCAATGATGATAGCTTGGTATATGCATGAAAAGAGCATGCCTCCAAATTTTAATCAAGTTTTAGTTATAATATCCATTATAATTATTCCTTCAATTCTAATTATGAAGCAGCCAGATTTAGGTACAGCAATTTTAGTTTTAATTGCTGGAGCCTTAACACTATTTCTAACAGGCATAAGTAAAAGGATAATTTTTTTATTAGCTTCTGTTTTGATTGGGTGCGCACCAGTATTATGGCATTTCATGCAAGATTATCAACGAGCAAGGGTGCTAACTTTTATAAATCCAGGAAGTGACCCTCTTGGAACAGGCTATAATATTATTCAGTCAAAAATTGCCTTAGGCTCAGGAGGTCTATTTGGTAAAGGCTGGCTTAATGGTTCTCAAAGCCATTTAGAATTTCTTCCTGAGAGATCAACAGATTTTATTTTTGCTGTGGCCGGAGAGGAGTTTGGTTTTTTAGGTCTATTATCTCTCTTGTTTATGTATCTAGTTTTAGTAGGTAGATGTATATGGATCTCATCTCAAGCAAGTGGAACATTCAATAAGTTATTGTCAGGATCGCTAAGCCTTACTTTTTTCTTTTATGTTTTTATTAATGCAGGGATGGTTTGCGGAATATTGCCTGTAGTAGGTGTTACTTTGCCTCTAATTAGCGCAGGAGGAACATCTATGTTAGCTTTAATGATAACTTTAGGTATGATTGTTTCTATCCATAAACATAAAAATTTATTAAGCTAATATAATGCATATAAATAAAATATCTTATATTCCGTTTATCTTGATCTTCTGTTTTAATTTTGGTTTTTCACAAGAGATAGACTTGATAAAAGTAGATTATTCTAAAAATAATTTTATTGCATATATGGTAGAAAATTATAATTTTAAACAAGAAGATCTAGATAATATTTTTAATGATGTAGAAATTCTTCAAGGGGTTTTAAATTCTATCTCTAATCCAGCTGAACGAGTAATTCCTTGGTATGAATATAAGAATATTTTCCTAACTGATAGAAGGATAGAGCTAGGGGTAGATTTTTGGCTAGAAAACTATGAAATAATTTCTTCAGTTTCTCAATCTTATGATATACCTCCAGAAATTATTGTTTCAATTTTAGGTATAGAGACATATTACGGCAGATATACTGGTGACTATTCTGTCTTAGATTCTTTATATACACTAGCTTTTGCATACCCTCCAAGATCTGAGTTTTTTTTAAGTGAGCTAGAAAACTTTTTGTTACTTACTAGAGAAGAGGAGATTGATCCTTTTTTAGTACGTGGATCTTATGCAGGCGCGATGGGCAATAGTCAATTTATCTCATCTAGTTATAGAGCATATGCTGTAGATGGGGATGGGGATGGTAAAAGAGATCTTTGGAATAGTATTCCAGATATATTATCTAGTATTTGCAATTATTTTTCTGTTCATGGGTGGCAAAAAGGTGGCCCTATTTTTGAAAAAGCTTACTTTTCTAATGATAATAATGTTTCTGTGGAAAGCAACTCTCTTATTCTAGAAGATACTATTGAATCTCTTCATGCTGAAGGGTATGAGTTTTCTTCTGATTTACCTGTAGATTCGCCCGTTACTCCTGTAATCCTTAGTGGAGATCAGGGTCTTGAGTATTGGATTGGTTTTAGAAACTTTTATGTAATAACAAGGTATAATCGAAGTGAGAAATATGCCATGGCAGCTTACCAGTTAGCTGAAGCTATAAAAACTCAATTTGAATTTGCTAATAAATAATTTAAATCTTTAAGGAGACATTTGTAATGTTCCCACTATTAATATTTCTTTCTATTTTTATTTCTGGGATTTCTTTTTCAGCTGATTTTCCAATACCATCACCTCCCCAAATAGGCGCTTCTAGCTTTATTGTAGTTGATGCATATAGTGGTAAAGTAATAGCTCAGTCTAACTCTGACGAGGTGGTTGAGCCAGCAAGTATTACTAAGCTTATGACTGCATATGTTGTATTTAATGAATTACAGAATGGGCAAATATCTTTAGACGATGAAGTGTTAATTAGTGAAAAAGCATGGAGAACCGAAGGTTCAAGAATGTTTATTGAAGTAGATACTTATGTTTCAGTTTTAGACTTATTAAAAGGCATGATAATACAATCTGGCAATGATGCTAGTGTTGCACTGGCAGAGTATGTAGCTGGTTCTGAGGAGATATTTGTCAATTTAATGAATCATTATGCCACTATTCTGGAAATGGATAATAGTCATTTTAGTAATTCAACTGGCTTGCCAGCAGAAGATCAATATGTCTCAGCTAAAGATGTAGCTACTCTAAGCCAAGCTTTAATTAAAAATTTTCCTGAATACTATAGTTGGTATTCAGAGAAAGAATTTACATTCAATGATATTAGGCAATACAATCGAAATTTATTATTGTGGAGAGATGATACAGTTGATGGATTAAAAACTGGTTATACTGAAAATGCAGGTTATTGCTTAGTAAGTTCAGCTCAGAGATCAGATATGAGATTAATCTCTGTAGTAATGGGTATGGATAATACAGATTCTAGAGCCGAAGCAAGCCTATCCCTTCTTAACTTTGGATTTCGTTTTTTTGAAACCCATAAGCTATATAGTCAAAATGAGGAAATAACATTAGCAAGGGTCTGGGGCGGCAACCCTAAGGAGGTACCACTGGTTGCCGATCAAGATATTTACCTTACAGTACCGAGAGGTAGCTTTGATTCACTTTCTGCTTTTATGAATTACAATCAAGAGCTAAAGGCGCCAATTGAGGGAAATTTAGAGGTTGGTGAAGTTGAGATTCTTTTAGATGAGGATAGTTTAGCGACATTTCCATTAAAAACAATGTTTCCAGTTGCTGAAGCAGGTTTATGGGCGAGAATAAAAGATCAATTTTATCTTTGGACTAACTGATTCTATAATCTATGCCAAAAGAAGAACTTATAGAATTTCCATGCGATATTCCTATAAAGGTGATAGGTCTTAAAACAGGAGATTTTAAATCACATGTTTTAGATATAATTTTTTCTTTTTGTGGAAAATCAGCAGTAAGCTTAATTAATGAAAATATTAGTTCTACTAATAAGTACATAAGCCTAACTATTAATGTTAGAGCAATTAATAGAAATCATATCGATAAAATTTTTACTAAATTATCTTCTTCAGATAAAATTATGATGGTTTTGTGAAAAACTTTATTTTCAGATATTTGGGTAAAAAATCCCTGTATTCAGTTTGGCAGGATATGAAGCTGTTTACTGAAAATAGAGATCAAAACACAAAGGATGAAGTCTGGTTTGTTGAGCACTATCCAGTGTTTACAATGGGAATGAATGCAAATTATACACATATTTTAGATTCGAGTAAGATTCCAATTCTAGAACTCGATAGAGGCGGCCAAGTAACATACCATGGTCCTGGACAATTAGTAGTATATATGATGTTTGATTTAAAAAGACTAGGTATTGGCGTTAGGAAATTTGTTACTTCAATAGAGAATATAATTATTAGCGCAGTAAAGAATTTTGGAATAAAAGCAGAAGGAAAAATGACAGCTCCCGGCGTTTATGTTCAAGATAAGAAGCTAGCAGCAATAGGCTTGAGAATTAGGAAGCATTGTTCATACCATGGATTTTCTTTAAATATAGATATGGATACTCAGCCATTTCATATGATTAATCCTTGTGGTTATGAAGGTCTTGAGATTACACAGCTTAAAGATTTATGCTCAATTAGTGACACAAAAGTAGTTTCAAAAATAATAGAAAAAGAGATAAATTCTGAATTTAATAATAAAAAATGATGAAGCATTTTAATGGTATAGCCAATGTAAATGGCATAGTTAGTAGCATCGAGAATGCCCGTGTTTCTGTAATGGATAGAGGTTTTTTATATGGCGACTCAATTTATGAGGTTTTAACAACTATAAAAGGAACACCTTTATTCTTTGATGAGCATTGGGATAGGTTTAATAATTCTGCGAAACTAATTAACCTGGATATTAAAATATCAAAAGAAGAGTTATTTTTTGAGATTAATAAATTATTTTTAGTAGACTCACTACCAAGAAATATTGATTTCTATATTCGTTATATAATAACTAGAGGAGAAGGAGAGATAGATCTATTTCCTGATACAAATTTAGAGTCTAACCTTATTATAATTGCTAAGGAGATTAGGTCTTGGCCTAAAAAGTTTTATGATGAAGGAATTAAATTAGCAATACCAAAAATTAAAAGAAACTCAACTAATTCCCTTAATCCAAATATTAAAGGAGGAAATTATCTTAATAATATTTTAGGCTTGATACACTCGAGGCAACTTGGCGCTGATGATTGCTTAATGCTTAATGAGTACGGATATATAACTGAATCTTCAAGTAGCAATATTTTTTTTGTTATTGATAATAGAATTGTTACACCATCAGAATTAAGTGGCAATTTAAGAGGAATCACTAAGAATGCTATACATAAAATCTGTTCAGATAATAATATAAATAATATTGAAATTGATTTAGAGCTCAACGAATTAGATGTAGCAACTGAATGTTTTATTACCAGCTCTACTAGAGGTATTATGCCAGTAATGTCTCTTCAGTTATCAGAAGACAATATTATCAATTTTCCTTGTGGAGGAGGGGAATACACAAAAAAACTAATAACTTGTTATAAGGAATATCTAGAAGAGTATGTTTCTAATAATGATGATTTATTGCTATATAAAAAAATTTGAATAAGAATATAAATTAATAATGATAATTTATAAGTTTTTTGCGCCCGTAGCTCAGCTGGATAGAGTACCTGGCTACGAACCAGGCGGTCGGGAGTTCGAATCTCTCCGGGCGCGCCAAGAATTAAATTAGGAGATTACTATGCAAAAATTTACTTTAATATTTTTTTTAATTACATTACCTTTTTCTGTTTTTTCTCAGAATGAAAATTCTAGTATCTATTGGATAGATTCAGATGGGTCTTCTGCTACTTTGATTGTTACTCCAGGTGGTAAATCTATTTTAGTTGATGCTTCTTGGGATAGGGAGCCCTATCTTGATCGCATTCTTGAGGTCATAGAGCTTGCAGGCGTTAGTCAAATAGATTATTTAATTACCTCACATTTTCACGCCGATCATAGCGAGGGTATTTTACCATTATCAAAGGCAGTGCCTATTTGTGAATATATTGATTATGGAGATAGCGTATATAAAGACACTGATCGAGGAAGGGATAATTGGAACAATTACCTAGCTGCAATTGAGCATAGCATTGCTACTGTTCGTTTTTGTGGCCAAGCTACTGGAAAAAGAACTCCAGTTAGGCCAGGAGATATGCTGCCACTAGATGATGGATCTAGCCTAACTATTGTAGCTAGTGATAAATCAGTTTTAACAAATCCATTGATGCCTACTGAGTACAATCAGTTATGTGATAATGCCATAACTGGTTTAGATCCTTGGATTGGAGGGGAGCCTGCTCATGGTGAGAATGCAAGAAGCATAGGCTATATTTTTTCAGTTGGAGATTTTCAATTTCTTGATACTACAGATATAGTTTGGAATGGGTTGCATAATCTTGCTTGCCCAATAAATTTAGTTGGAAAAATAGATCTATTGCAATTACCTCACCACGGTATTGATGTAGCTCCTCAATTGATTCATGCCATAGAGCCTGTTGCATCTGTCTCGAATGGTGGTGCGACTAAAGGAGGCAGTCCTGAAGGTTATGAAGTAATTTCTTCTAGCCCAGGAATAGAAGGTATCTGGCAGCTACATAGATCAATCAATAATGATGATCAGCACAATACCGAAAACAATAAGATTGCTAACAATTCAGAATTAGGTGAAAGTGGAAACTGGGTTAAAGCTATAGTCAGTAGTGATGGAAAGTCATTTCAAATAATTAACTCTAGAAATGAATATTCTGAAGCTTATATCTCAAGATAATATTTAATTTAAATTACTAAATATAATGATTAATTAGTTATTATTAATAAAAATTTTAGTTAATAAAGAAATTATATTTTTCTGCTGCTAATTTTAGTCTATTACTTTCATCCTCAATGTATCTAGAAAAATTATTTGGGCTACTACTTGGTGATATGTCCATACCTAGTTTTTCTATTTCTGTTGCTACATATGAGTCCTTTAGTGTCGAGGTAAGAGCTGAGAAAAATTCATTAATGCGTTTATCAGAAATTCCCGTAGGAGCAAATATTCCTGCCCATGAACCATGAGGGAAGCTTGACAAACCATACTCAAGCATAGTTGGAGTGTTCGGAAATAGCTCAATTCTTTCAGGATGAGCTACAAGTAGAGGCAAAGCATCGCCTTGATCAACTAGCGGAGCAACATAAGGAGAAGTAGTTATTGCTAAATCTAAATTTTTCTCACTAATTGCCTTCATTACATTAGCAGAACCTCTTAAGGATTCATCAAGCTCAAGATTTAAATTAAAATCTTTAATTAGACCCTCAAATTCAAGCCGATGTATGCTTGTAGGAGCAATATATGAATATCTTAATTTCTTATTTTTACTATTAGAGTATTCAATTAATTGTTGGAGATTATTTATGCCAAGATCAGATCTAATAATTAAAACATTCGGAGTAGAAGTTGTTTTTGATATAGGTTGAGTATTTAGTGAAGAACTGAATTCAAAACTATTAGATATACCTGGAAGAAGAGAGATTACACCAATTGTTGAAATGTAAAGGAAATTTTCATTACCTTCTTCCTTAATTATTCGGAGTGCCGATGATGAACCACCTCCATATTCTATAGTTATATTTTGTTTTAATTCTTTTTCAAGACGGTCCTTCATTATTAATATGGTTTTACTTGAAGATCCAGTTTGTGCAAAAGTAGTTAATATTACTAATGACTCATCAGCTATAACATAATTATCAAATATAAAAAAAATTAGAGTTAAATATAAAATATTTTTAACTTTTTTCACTATTATAACCTCACTCAATAAATGATTTAGTGGCAAACATTATTAGAGAGACCGATATTGAAAGCACCTATTCCCATATTTGTTGCCTCTATGTAGCTTACTTCTTTATTTTCTAGATTGATAACACCAATATATGGGCTATCTTTGAATGGTATGTATGCTGTTTTTCCATCATGTGATCCTAGCGAAGTTAATGGGGTATATTTAAATTCACCTGAATCAACAATAGATTTTCTAACATTATCATATATATAATAATTTTTATTATCTGAGCTCGCTAAAAGATTCATTCTATCAAATCTACCAACTGTAATAAGATTAATGTCTTCTCCAATAATTGTATTCTCATATTCTTCAAAATATTGCTGATCAATAGAGATAAATCTTCCTGATTCCTGATCTATCATATATAAAAAAATACCTTCAGGAGTAGTATAAGGTCTAATAGGTTTTGATCCTATGTTAAATGTTTGAAAAACTATTTTTGAAAAAGTATTTAAAGCAAAGACCTCTCCTGATACAAAATTAGAAAAATATATATTTCTTCCATCAAGACTTCGAGAAGGCGAAGATAGATTATTTTTATTTTCATTATTTAAAATTGATATTTCATATGTTCTTCTAGTATTAATATTAAGTATACCAATTGATCCAGTATCATTATTTGTGTAAAAAATTTCATTTTCATTAGGATCAAATAGAACATCTTTTGTTTGAGGAAAATCATCAATATAAAAAATTATATCTGCAGCATAGGGAGAAAATAGAATAAAACCTCCTTTATGACTATCTGAAATAGCAATTTTTGTACCTGTTGTATCTAGAACCATATGTCTAGGGGATATAGGCAGAACTATTTCCTTAACCATTTTTTTTGTTTTTAGATCATAAACATATAAAAGACTCTTTTCTATATTAGTATAGATTAATATTGGTGCATAAGGAGTAGATAATAAATTATCCACATGATTCTCCGTTTCTATTTGATAGATCACTTTTTCTTCTTTTATGCTGATTACATCAATAATATTTTCTTTATTATCTGCTGCAAACATAAGAGCTCTAGGATTAGAGATATCAATATCACTTAAAACAGATGCTGATTGTAATAAACAAATTAATAATAGAAGAATTCGCATTTTATGTTAGTCCTAAATAGGGATAAATTAGGTCGCTAACAGTATGAAAATTATCTGTAATCAATATTAATCCAAAAGTTATAATTATAAACATGCTTAAAATACTCAAGGCTTTAGAATTATTACCAAGAAATAAGATAATACTTTGGGATCTAGAGATATAAATAGCTGAAAGCAAGAAAGGTATAGCCACTCCAGTAGCAAATGTTAACATTATTCCAGCTCCAATTAGAGCACTTCCTATTGCACCAACATATACGATTAAAGTTGCAACTATTGCACCACCAAAACAAGCTGTACAACCAAGCGCATAACCCATTGAGGTGACAATTGCTGCTAAAGAATCTTTTTTTGATAGCTGATTAATTCTCGTAGAGTTCTCAATGGAGCACTCTAGATTTTGCTTACTTCTAATACCTACCCATAAACCAAGAAGAATAACTAATATTCCTGATATTATAGAGACCATCCTACTATATTCAGCAAATAAGAGTTGTGCTTGATTTCCAATTGCTCCGATCACTGCTCCAGCAATTGCATAAAGTAAAATAAAACCGATAACGAAAAATATTGCTATATTTAAAACTTTTCTTCTAATTATTGGCGCAGTAAAACTTATTTTATTTTGGTTACTAGGGATTGTTGAAAACCCAGCTATAACTCCACTAAAAACTATAACTAATTGAAGCAAGCAAGGCGTCAGCACTGAAGATAACAGACCTGCTCCTAATGCAAGCATGGCAATAGGTGTAATGTAAGAATTTGATTTAATTTCTGGAGGGATTGTATAGGGAAGGTCCCAGCTTGCTACAAATGTCATATCTTTCTCGCTCCCAAGGTAGGGATTAGATATGTAGAGTCTAATCCTATCTTCGGTAGAAAGGTCTATAGCTTCTCCATTATCATTTATTTTAGGGAAGCTAAAGATACTCATTCTATGATGTTCGACATTATTTGGACCAATTGCTGATATTGGCAGGTATTGTTTTTCACCAATATGGAGAACAGCTTTTGGTATCTGAGTAGGTAGCTCACCTCTATGTATAGTTTCATTTAGAAAAAAAATAATATTTTTATCTGGCCTAAGTTCTGAAATAAGATTAGCTCTATCCACAAACTGAAAGTATTCGCTACTTGCAAGAGTAGCTGTAATTTCAATATCAGCTGTATTAATTAACTGTCTTGTAAGATATAGAGAAATATTTCCAGCTCTTATGTTTCTAGAGCCATCTCCAACATTCTGCATTAATTGAGGACCCTGAAAAAAGTAAGGCATAGCTAACCAAGAGCTTGCAATTAGTAGACTAACTAAGATAAGGAAACCTACTTTAAAAGGGTTGGTTTTATTTACAATATTCATTTAATTATAAATAGACTCAATTAGCTCACTAGAGCTAGATGAAAATGGAAGGATATCTAATAAATCTCCAGATTGATCGACAATATAAATATTTGAAGTATGTTGAACAGTATAATTATTTTGTGTTTTTGTTATTGCATAACTAACATTGAAATTATTTGCTACTAGATTTATTTCTTCAAAACTTCCGCTAAGACCAATCATGTTTTCACCAAAATTAGAAGCATAGTTATGAGTTATTTCAGGCGTATCTCTTTCACTATCAACGCTTATAAAAATTCCTTTTGAACCTTCTCCCAAAGAGCTAACAGCATTGCCAATATTAAAGGCCATCATTGGGCACACATTAGGACAGTTTGTAAACCCGAATCCAATAAAAAGAAATTGACCAGAAAAGTCTTCTACACTTACTTTTGTACCATTATGATCTATTAATTCAAAATCAATAACGATATTTCCAAATAAGCTATCATCAATAATTGAGACTGCATTATTATGGTTATGCATTTCATTATGTTGAGCGAAGCAAATACAACTTACAAATAAAAGAGGTAAAGGAAAAAATAGATTTTTATTCATAGCCTAGTAATTTAAAGAAACCCCTTTTTGTGGATTTATACCACCATGGAAGTTTCCTTGATCTCTAACTACCATAGATTTTCCAGTTTCGTCATAATGGACCCATATCATTCCATGCGCATCACCGTTCTGCGGCATATCTATAATTTTTAAAGTTTCTTTAGTATCTACATCATAAACAGTCAGTTTTCCTTCACCATTGCTTGTGGACCACATTTCTTTACCATTTGGTGAAAGTAAAACATGATCTACTTTATATGTTCCATATAGAGTTTCAGTAGCATGACCAGAATCAGTATCCATTACTGTAATGGTTCGACCTAAATGATGAGCTCCCTCACCTTTATCTGCAACCCATAGCTCTGTTTCATCAGCATTTAAACTAGCCCCATATGGCCCAATACCAGTTCCATTACACCAGGAAACTTCTCCTGTATTTGCATCATGTTTACATGCTTGTGAGTTGCCTGATATAACATAGACATATTCATTTTTTGAGTCTATTACTGCCCAATTAGGTCGATATCCTGGAACGGGAAATTCAAGAACAACTTCCCAGGTATCTGCATCAATTTTTGCAACCCAAAAGTTTCTCATTGCTACTAATTCACCTTGATATAGAGATACAAGCCCAACCATTCCACTAGATCTACCTGGAGCATAGCCTGTAGGCTCCATTAAGGCATATATATATTTATGGTCATCATCTGGCCAAACTGTATAAACCATTCCGCCCATATCTATATCTCTTATTGCACCAACAACCTCATCTGTCTCATGATCATAAATAATTACTGCAGGGCCTCCCGGATCTCGGTGAAACATATCAAATAGCATTTTACCTCTAAACACCTGTCCGTGATGGAGACGCGCTCCAATAGTAATTTGAGAAATTGGCTGAAGAGTTAAAGCATCGACCTTTACCATTGTTTGAGCGCCACTTGGATCAGGTGATCCATCAGCACTAGGTTCTCTTGGCCCAGTAAAGTAAGCATATTTTCCATCTGGCGACATTGCAGAAGTATGAACAGTAGCTCTAAGTGATTCTGGAAATTCATAGCTACCAATAACCTCAAGAGTTTCCGCATCACCAACTACCAGCTGGTTACTTTTTGGACTTACGTAGCCATCATAAAGTATAGAAGGTGAACTATTTGTACCAACATTTTCATAAAAATATGTATGTCCATTTTCTGGGAAGAATTTTTGTTCTCCAGCATCGAAGGTAGCAACTACTCTTGAATCATATTGAGTTAAAACACTCCCCTCCTTAGACCTTCTTTCCCAATTATTAGCAAATGATTCGAAAGTCTCAATTGCCTCTATCTGCTCATCTCTTGCCGATCTAGGAAAAATTTGTTCATCAGTTTCAGATCCTTTGACAGCAGCTAATTCTTGTCTCCATCCATTAGCTATAGATATGCCATCATCAATCTCAAGATTAGCAAGTGTTCTAATGTACATAGACATTGCTACCAAATCTTCATCAGAAGGATCCATCTCAGTTCTTATCACATCCATTAATGCATTACTTTGTAGCTGAAAATATATTTCAGATGGAGAGGGACCAAAGAGCAGGGTAGGGCCTACTAGACCTTCTCCGCTTTCAGCGTGACAAACCCAACAGCCTATATCAGAGTTATAAAGAGTTTTTCCTCTTTCAATTAGAGCCTCTATTGTTCTATCATCAGCACCCATAACACCTCTTTCTTGATGTTGTTGAGAAAAGCTCATTTCTGAAGCAAAAAGGTATAAAATTATTAAATTAAAAATAAATGTTTTTTTCATGAAAATATCCTGATATCAGTTCCCTAGGTTATTGATTCTATGTAATTAGCATGTATGATATTTAATCATATTAATGATAGTTCAATTTTTTATTTAAATAAACTGTTCGTTGCTATTTTATATAAGATAAAGGAGATATTGTGGCCAAGAAAGTTTTTATAGCAGGACATAAAGGCATGGTTGGCTCTGCTATATGCAGATCGATTTCGGATAGAGGTAATTATGAAATCATTACTGCGACACATAAAGAGCTAGATTTAACTATTCAGAGAGATACTAAACTTTTTATTAAGAAAAATAAGCCAGACATAATAATTATTTCAGCTGCTAAAGTTGGTGGAATATTAGCAAATAGTTCGTATCCAGTTGATTTTTTATATACAAATATTATGATTCAATCTAATTTAATTCAATCTGCCTTCTCTGAAGGTGTAGAAAAGCTACTATTTTTAGGAAGCAGCTGTATTTATCCAAAATTATCTTCACAACCTATTGAGGAGAGTTCATTATTATCTGGAAGACTAGAAAAAACTAATGAGTCTTATGCAATTTCAAAAATTGCAGGTTTGAAGATGTGTGAAGCATATAATAATCAATACAATACTGATTATAGATCTATAATGCCGACAAATTTGTATGGGCCTGGTGATACATACCATGATAAGAATAGTCATGTTATTCCTTGCTTAGTCAAGAGATTTCATGATTCAAAAATTAGTAGAAGTGAAAAAGTAAAGGTTTGGGGGTCTGGAACTCCAAGAAGGGAGTTTCTGTATGTAGATGATTTAGCTGATGCATGTATTGATATAATTAATATAGAAAGAGAAGATTATTGGAAAAAAATACCTAAATTTAATTCTCATATAAATATTGGAACTGGAAAAGAGGTTAGTATTAAAGAGCTTGCTATGAAAATTTCAGATATAGTAGGCTATGATGGTGATTTAGAATTCGACTTAACTAAACCAGATGGAACCCAACGAAAGTTATTGAATATTAATATAATGAAAGATTTTGGAATTAATCCTAAAGTTTTATTAGATGATGGTCTAACTCGAACTTATGCTGACTACTTAAAAAACTATGCGTGAAAATTTATCATATACTCCTGAAGTTCAAGCTTCTACAAATCATATCTATGATCAGGTTAAGGATGTAATTCCTGAAATAGAATGGTCTATTCATGCTCCGTATATAGCGTTAATAAATAAATTAAAGGTTGAGCATAATGCAATTATCCTTGCTCATAATTATCAGACACCTGAAATTTATCACGGTGTGGCAGATTACTCAGGGGATTCATTAGGTTTAGCTATAGAAGCAAGTAAGACTGATGCTGATGTTATTATCTTATGCGGTGTTCATTTTATGGCAGAAACAGCAAAGATAATTAATCCGAAGAAAAAAGTACTTATTCCTGATGCTGAAGCAGGATGTTCTTTAGCTAGTTCAATTACCGGAGAAGATGTAAGGCTTTTGAAAGAAAAATATCCCGGTGTTCCTGTAGTTTCATATGTTAATACTAGTGCTGATGTTAAGGCCGAAACTGATATTTGTTGTACATCTGGCAATGCAGTAAAAGTTGTTGAGTCGCTCAAAACAGATAAGGTTATTTTCTTGCCTGATAATTATTTAGGTAAATATGTTGCCAAACAGACAAATGTAGAAATGGTTTTATGGCATGGAACATGTGAGGTGCATGAAAGATTTACAGGAAAAGAACTCATAGAATATAGAAAGTCTATTCCTGGGATAGAGGTTATTGCTCATCCTGAATGTCCTCCAGATGTTCTAGAACAAGCAGATTTTGTCGGGTCAACTTCTGGAATGATTAACTATGTTGATGAAAATCGTCCAAAGAAAATTGTTATGATTACCGAGTGTTCAATGAGCGATAATGTGGCCATTGAATTTCCTGATGTTGATTTTGTTAGGCCTTGTAATCTTTGTCCTCATATGAAGAAAATTACTTTACCAAAGATTTTAAATTGCCTTGAGAATCTTGAATTTGAGGTAAAAATTGATGATGATATGGCTATTAAAGCATATGGCTCTGTAAAGAGAATGATTGAAATAACCTAAATTATTATTCATGAATATTACAAGCTCAGATTCTACAATTGTTGTTGGTGCCGGTATTGCTGGCTTAAGTACAGCCCTTAGGTTAGCAGATGAGGGTAATCAAGTTACTATCCTGACAAAAAATAAGCTCTATAAGACGACTAGTTATTATGCTCAAGGTGGTATAGCAGCAGTGATAGATTCAGAAGATTCTTTCGACTCACACCATTCAGATACACTAGAAGCAGGTGCGGGACTCTGTGATTCTGAAACAGTAAAGAAGGTTATTCAGGAAGGCCCTGAGTGTATTAAATGGTTAGAAGATAATGGAGTGAAGTTTACAAAGGACGATAGCAATAGAGATTTGCATTTAATGCAAGAGGGCGGCCATAGTCAAAGAAGAATTGTTCACTCTGATGATGCTACTGGAATTGCAGTTATGAGTAGACTTTCTGAAAGAGTTCGTAATAATAAAAATATCACTCTTATTGAGGATTGTTTTGTTGTCGATCTTATAACAACAAAGCAATTATCAATTAGCGGAAAAAATAGATGTGTAGGCATAAGTTTTTTTAAAGTTAAAGAAACTAAAATACAGATATTGTGGGCAAGTGCTTTTGTTTTAGCTACAGGCGGAGCTTCGGCGCTTTATTCACATTCTACTAATCAATCAATGGGAGATGGTATTGCAATGGCATGGCGAGCTGGGTGCAGTATTTCAAATATGGAATTCATTCAGTTTCATCCAACTTGTTTACACTATCAAAAAGCACCATCAGTCCTTATAAGCGAAGCTTTAAGGGGAGAAGGAGGAAAGCTTGTATTACCAGATGGATCATCTTTTATGGAGAAATATGATGAGAGATTAGAGTTAGCTCCACGAGATATAGTCTCTAGATCAATTCATTCTGAGATGATTAATAATAATATAGATTATGTTTATCTTGATATTAGTCATCAGTCATCGGGCGAGGTTAAAAAAAGATTTCCCAATATATTTAAGCTATGTATAGATTATGGTTTAGATATAACTCAAGAGCCTATTCCAGTTACCCCAGCAGCTCACTACACATGTGGAGGCATAACTGCAGACAAGTTTGGCCAGACAGATTTACAGTGTTTATATGCAGTTGGAGAGTGTAGTTTTACTGGTTTGCATGGAGCAAATAGGTTAGCTAGTAATTCTTTATTAGAAGCTCTTTCTTTCTCTAAAGCTGTTAGTAATCAAATTAAGACTAAATCTAAGGAAAATTATTTAAAGAGCATGCCTAAGCCAGAAAGTAATATCAATATTCAGAATCTAGCTTATTCAAGTTTAATTAAAGATAAGGCTGTTCAGCTTAGAGAATTGATGTGGAATAATGTTGGGATTATTAGATCTCAAAATTCTTTAAAAAAAGCATCTTCATTGCTGTATGATCTAGAAAACGAGATATCTAAATATTTTTTATTTGGATCTATCAATATAGAAATTCTTGAAATAAATAATATGATAAAAGTTTCTAGATTAATTATTGATTCTGCTAGTAAAAGACAAGAGAGTAGGGGCGGGCATTATAATACTGATTTTCCTCTACCTAACAATAAGGCACAAGATACCTCTTTATTTCCAGAATAGTTTCTGTTAAATTTTTATTTAACATTTTATTATTAGGTATAACAATGAAAAGAAAAAAATCAACAGATTTTCATCCAGAGGTACTTAAATTATTTGATGGTTATGTCCATGGTATGTTAAGTAGAAGAGATTTTCTTGATAGGGCCACAGCTTATACCGTTGGCGGTGTAACTTCAGCAACCCTACTAAAAAATTTAAGTCCTGATTTTGCTATGGGCCAACAAGTTAATCCCAGTGATAGTCGATTAATTACTTCTTATGAAACATTTGATTCGCCTGCCGGCTATGGGGCAATTCGTGGATATATGGCAAAGCCTCAGCAATCTACTGACCCTATTCCTGGAATTATTGTTATCCATGAAAATAGAGGACTAAATCCACATATTGAGGATATCGTAAGGCGTTTAGGTTTAGAGGGTTATCTAGCTTTTGCACCAGATGGTCTTTCATCTGTTGGTGGATATCCTGGTGATGAAGACACTGCAAGAGAATTATTTGCAGATTTAGACCGCTCAAAAATTCTTCAAGACTTTATTGCTTCAGTTAATTTTCTTCAGTCACATAATAATTGTAATGGAAATGTTGGCTGTATAGGTTTTTGTTTTGGGGGTTCGATTTCAGGCTTACTTGCAGTAAATATTCCTAGCTTGAAAGCAGCGGTACCTTTTTATGGAACCTCTCCATCTCCTAGTGATGTCGGAAATATTAATGCTCCTATGCAGTTTCATTTTGCTGAACTAGATGAGCGGATTAATTCTGGTTGGCCTGCTTCTAAAGATGCACTGGATTCAGCAGGAAACATTTATGAATCTTATGTTTATAGTGGCGCACAACATGGATTTAATAACGACACTACTCCAAGATATGATGAGAATTCAGCTAATTTAGCATGGCAAAGATCCTTAGATTTTTTTGATAGTCACTTGAGGTAGTGAGTTATTTTATTTGATTAAGTAGATCTTTGGCTCTTTTAACTACCGGTATATCTATTACTTCGTTCTTTAAAGAAGTTGATCCTCTGCCTTTCCTTTCTGCTTCTTCATATGTAGAGATTATCTCTTTTGCTTCTAATATTTCTTCTTCAGATGGTAGGAAGGCGTTATTTATAGTTTCAATTTGATTAGGATGAATAGCAAATTTGCCTTTAAAGCCAATTTCTTTAGATTTCTGACAATCTCTTTTTAGTTTTTCATTATTTTTATATTTGAAGAAAGGTGTATCAAGAGCAATTATTTTTGCTGCTCTAGCTGAAATGGAGATAATATTTTTTGCATATTGAATTTCAGAGTTATCTTCAAGTCTATTTATTCCCATATCATGCGTGTAGTCTTCTGCACCAAAAGCTACAGCAAAAATTCTTTTGCTAGAAATACAAATATTATAACTATTTATAATAGCTTCTGCACATTCTAACCAAGGTATAATTTTAATAGTACCAATAGCAAGTTTATTCTTTATTTCAAGTTTAGATAATATTTGGTCTAATCTTTTTATATCTTTAGAGTTACTGATTTTGCCTATTGATATAGCTGTTATGTGAGGACCAACAATTGCCTCTATGTCATATTTAGCAAACTCTGTGTTAAGTGAATTAACTCTAGGAATGATTGGTATCCTCTTTTGGGCGAGCTTTGGTATAAAATCACTTATTAGATCTCTCGCATTAGATTTTTCTTTATTAGTAACAGAATCTTCCATATCTGGGACAAATACATCGGGAGAAAATGAGGCTGCTTTAAGAAGCATATTTTCTTTATTGCCAGGAATAAATAAAAGACTTCTATACATTACTCAGGAGAGAGATCTTCTAATACATAAGTACTTATATTGTTAATATCTTCGGTGCTTAAGGATAGCCCAAATCCAGGCATTGCATTTAATCCATTTGTTACCTGGCTAACGATAATACTAAGATCTGTTACATTAGCTAGTGTTGTTCCTCCGCCATGCCCACCAGAGCCATCAGTACCGTGACAAAAAGCGCAAACACCATCATAAAGTATTTTGCCTTTACTTTTATCAGTGATAAGTTCAATTTTTGATGTTGTATTTGGCGTAACTAAATTTTGTTGATTAGTAGCTATAGACTCTTCTTGTTGATTTACTTGTTCTAGAGCTCCATCAAGAGAAAAGAGCCAAACGCTATCACCTCTTTTTGATCCCATAAAAAGATTTCCAGCAGAATAGGCTACTAAGTATTGTTTTCCGTTATACTCAAATGTACTTGTAGGAGCATTCATGCCTGCCCCAGTTTGAAATTCCCAAAGTAACGAACCATCTTTAGAATCTAGAGCAGTCAATCTCCCATCATTTCTTCCAAGAAAAACTATATCTCCAGCCGTAGATAGAAAGCCGCTATAGCATGGATCCCTAAGCCTTTGGCGCCATACAATTTTATTAGTTCGCATGTCCATAGCAGCAATAATCCCTGATCTTTGAAATGGAACTCCACCGAACCTTCCTCCTAAAAATCTCTCCCCGCTGACAAAAGGTAAATCTTCACCCTCATACCCACCTCTAAAAAAAGACATATGGTCAGTTGCACAAACATACATTAATCCAGTTCTTGGATCATAAGCACTTGGTGGCCAGTTAGCACCTCCATCATCTCCTGGAGCCATAACTTTCCCCTCTTCCATGAAGGGCGTGAAAATTTTTCCTTGGTTGACTAGTGGTGGGTACCCTTCAGGTGCAATTTCAACTTTTTGAGGGACAAAGGCGTCACCTATCGGAAAGGGCTGAGTTAATGAGGTTGCTTGCCTTGGTTCTTGCATTACAGGCTTTTCTTCAATACCTATCAAGGGTGAACCATCTTCTCTATTTAAAATATAAAACCAACCTGTTTTACTTGCTTCTGCAAGCGCCTTATGAATCTCACCATCGATTTCTATATCAAATAAAACTACAGGATTAGGTGAATCATAGTCCCATATATCGTGATGAACCTGTTGAAAGTGCCATTTGTATTTTCCCGTGCTTGCTTCTATAGCAACTATAGAGACAGAAAAAAGATTATCACCTGGCCTTACAATTCCATTGAAGTCAGGAGCAGCATTACCAGTAGAAAAGTAAATTAAGTCTAGCTCAGGATCAACTGCGGGCGTTTGCCAGACTGGTGCTCCTCCATAAAGATAGACATCACTATCTTGTGGCCAAGTATCATGACCAAATTCACCAGGTCCAGGTATAGTATAAAAAGTCCATTCTAGGGATCCATCATTAGCATTATAAGCTTTGACTCTGCCTCTTGTGCCAAACTCTCCTCCAGCAAATCCAGTAATAACTAGGCCATTATAGTAAAGAGGAGCGCTGGTAATAGTAAAACCATCTTGCCAGCTTTCTGCCTGGATATCCCAGATAATGCTACCATTTTTTTGATCAAGAGCTACTAACCTTCCATCCAGCTGACCTACAAATATTTTTCCATCACCAAGGCCTACACCTCTACTTGTCCAGCCACAACATATAGTTGTAGGTATTTCTGGATCAATAGTTTTTTCAAGATGTGCCTCATATACCCAAATTATTTTTCCTGTATCAACACTAATTGCAAATACATCATCATTTCCAGTAATTACATAAATTATTCCATCGTATACAAGCGGCTGAGCTTCACCTGAATATTTAGCCCCGAGACCTGAACCATTTAATCTTGTTCGCCAAACGCCTTTAAGTTCAGAAACATTAGATTTATTTATTTGATCTAAGGGCGAAAACCTTTGGTTATAAACATTACCTCCATTTGTTATCCAGTTGTTCTTTGGTAAATCTACAAGTTCTTTTCCGCTAAACGGAGGAGCTAGATTAATTTCTTGGGCTTCAAGAACATTGATTATTAGTAGACACGAAATTATTAAAAATTGAATTACTCTCAATTTTATTTTTCTAATTTCAGTATTCATGGCAGTCCCCTATACCAAGGTAAATTTATTTATAATTATATATTATCAGTTTTTTTCATTATTAGTATTGATATTAGTCCAAGCAAAGTGAATCCAAAAGACAATGGAATAACTGTTCCGTTATAAAATTGTCCAATAGAAGCTCCAAGTATTAAGGCTATTATAGTTGTAGCAGACCCAATTATTGCAGAAGCTGTTCCTGCTATGTGGCCCATAGGTGCAATTGCTAAAGTATTAAAATTACTAAATAGGCAACCTAAACAAAAAAAAGTAATAATTCCCCACATCATTAATGACCAGAGAGGGGGAGAACCTAGATGATATAATGAAAAAAATAAAAAAAATATTGAACTTATACTAAGAATTTGAAGAGCTTTCCAACATATCAACCGCATGCCGTAACGCATAACTATTTGAGAGTTTGTAAACGAAGAAAGACCAATTGAAAGTGCGAAAATTCCAAAATAAATAGGAAATTGCACGCCTAGATTGTACTGTATTTGCAAAATTTGTTGAGCTGAATTTAAGTAACCCATAAAAGCACCAAATATAAGCCCAGCTACTACAGTGTAGCCAAGCGTTTGTTTATTATTTATACATTCTTTGAAAGAGTTTAGAAAAAAATTAGCTGAGATAGGTTTTCTTTCAGAGGGCGGTAATGTTTCTGGCTGTCTAAAAAAAAGCCAAAAAAATGCAATTATAGATAGTCCTAAGAGTAGGCTAAAAATTGCTCTCCAATTACTAAAAAAAAGTATTGCTTGACCTATTGAAGGCGCAAGTATTGGCACAAGGATAAAAACAGACATGATGAAGGACAAAATTTTTGCCATTTGACGTCCTTCATATTGGTCTCTTACCAAGGCAAGGCTAATAACTCTAGGCGCTGCAGCACCAAAGCCTTGCAAGATTCTGCCAACTATCATTAATTTAAAACTTGTTGATGTCATTGATATGATGGTGCCTAAAATGAAAAGTATTAAGCCAAGATACATAGGTTTTTTTCTTCCAATTACATCTGAAATAGGCCCATAGATTAGTTGGCCAATAGCAAAGCCAATAAATAAGAAAGAAATAATTAATTGATTATTATTAATATTTTTTACTTCTAGCTCGGATCCAATAATAGATAATGCAGGCAACATGGAGTCAATAGAAAGAGCAACTAGAGACTGGAGTAAAGCCATAAGTGTTACAAATTCAGCTAGATTAATTTTTTTATTATTAATGATTTTTTTATGACCTTTATTAAGATTTGATAAATAATAAAAAACTCATTAACAGACCAATAAATATCACAAAGAACCTAACTATTCTTTGATCTAGAGTTTGTGCTAATTTAGCTCCGAAATAACCACCCATTGAGGTAAATATGATCATCATCATAGAAACCTCCCATCTAATAAAATTAGCAAACGCGAAAGATATTACAGATACAATCGTTATTGCAAATGCTAGTACTGATTTTATAGCAATAATTTCATGAATTTTATTTTTTTTATTAAGCGAAAAAATAGATATTAATGCAATACCAAGACCGCCATTGAAAAAACCGCCATATGCACTAACAACAGTAAGTCCTAAATTCTGAATGACTGAACCTACATTGTTATTAATTATTTTTTTATTTATATAAGGACTGATAATAAATAATATTGTTGTTATAAGTAAGAGTATAGGAGCAAGGTTACCAAATGTATTTTCGCTAGTATTTATTAAGATAAGTGAGCCAAAAATAGCAGATATTCCTGATATTATTACAAGCTTGATAAGTAGAGTATTATTAATTTTTGATAAAGTTTTCTTATACCCCAGAAGCGCCCCTAGATGTCCTGGAATTACTGCTGCAACATTAGTTGTGTGAGCATAAATAGGCGGAATACCAATATAAATTAGAGCAGGGAAGGAAATTAGTGTTCCTCCTCCAGCTATCGCATTTAGGGCACCTGCAAGAATTGATGCTAATACTATTATCGGTAAATTTTCTAGAGTAATATATTCCAATATAAATATCCAAATAGAGAAGAATTGATAAAACAATATAAAATATTTAATATCTATTCTAGCTGAATATTTATTTTTTTATCCAATATTATTTTTAAAAGGTCAATTGTGTTAGAAAATTTAAAACCCATATCTAAGGACGCAATTTTAGGGATAATGGCGTTATTTAGAGCAGATAGCAATATCGAGAAGATTGACTTGAGCGTAGGGGTTTATCAGGATGAAACTGGAATCACTCCTATATTAGATAGCGTAAAGAAGGCAGAAGCACAATTAATTGAAGCCCAAGAAACAAAAAGTTACGTATCAATTTCAGGAAATTCTATCTTTAATTCAAGTATCCAAAATTTAATATTTGGAAAGAATCATCAGGCTATTGAGTCAGGAAGAGTTTCTACTATTCAGACACCTGGTGGAAGTGGAGGCTTATGTATAGCTGCCCATTTAATTGCCAGATCAAATAGTAAAGCTAAGGTTTGGGTTAGCAATCCTTCTTGGCCAAACCATTCCCCCTTACTTAAGTTATCAGGCATCACTATAGAGCAATACCCATATTATAATTATGAGAATCATTCAATTAATTTTGATTTAATGTTATCTGAAATTAATAGAGCCAATAAAGGAGATTTAATTTTACTTCATGGTTGTTGTCATAACCCTAGCGGATCAGATCTTTCTAATGAGCAATGGAAAGAATTAGGATATTTGTTAAAAAAAAATAATCTTATTCCATTTATTGATTTAGCTTATTTAGGTTTAGGAGACGGTATAGAGAAAGATGCTTTCGGTGTTAGGTTTATGGCCGACCTCTTGCCAGAAGTATTAGTAGTTTCTTCTTGCTCTAAAAATTTTGGTTTATATAGAGAGAGAGTTGGAGCTGTAAGTATTGTATCTAAAGATAAGACTATATCAGAGCTAGTTTTAGAAAATATCTCTAATATAGCTAGGGGCGTATATTCAATGCCGCCAGATCATGGTGCGGCAATTGTTGGATATATTCTAAATCATGGTGAGTTAAGAGACTTATGGAAGAACGAGGTAGGTGAAATAAGAAATCGCTTAAATTCAACTAGAACATTATTTGTGAATAAAATGAAGGAGAAAAATTCCCCTAAAGATTTTTCTTTTATTGAAAGAGAAAATGGAATGTTTTCTTTTTTAGGCCTTACCAAGGACCAGATAGTCAAATTAAGAGAAGATTTCCATATTTATATGGTTGAATCTAGTCGTATTAATATAGCTGGTGTAAATGTGAGGAATGTAGATAGGATAGTAAACTCTATAATAGAGGTGCTCTAATTTTTAAATTTATCAGATATGAGGTGAGGAATGTTTATTAATAAATTAGCCAAAAAAAATCTATTTATCCTTTTTTTTCTGCTTGGATTTTCTATAAATATTTCAGCAGAAACTGTTGCTTTAATTGGTACTGGATCAGTCTCAAGTGCTTTAGGTCCTAGAATTTCCAACCTTGGTCATAAGGTTATCTACGGTTCAAGAAATCCTCAAAGTGATTCTGTTAGGTTATTAGTTGAAAAAACAGGGCCTAATTCTTCAGCTACTTCACAGAATTTAGCAGCACAAGATGCGCAGATTGTAATTATTGCTGTTCCATGGAATGTAGCTGAAGAAGTAGTAAGGAATTTAGGTGATTTATCTGGAAAAATAATCATTGATCCAATAAATCCTAGGGTAATATCTGATGATGGATTTGCAGATTATCCTTCGAATATGTCAATATCAGAGAAAATACAAAATTTAGCTCCAGAGGCTAAGGTAGTAAAGGCATTCAATACTTTAGGAGCAGATACTATGGCAAATCCAGATTTAGTTAAATATCCAATTACAATCCCAGTTGTTGGAAATGATCGTTCTGCAAAATTAACTGTTATGGCGCTAATAAAAGCCTTGGGTTTTGATTCTGTAGATTTAGGACCAATAAGATTCGCCCATATTGTTGAAGGTTTTTATTTATTAAGATCAAATGCTAGATTATATGGCCAATATTTTGAGTGGTACCTTTTTCCTTCAACTACAAGAGAGCAATATTCTGGACCAAATAATGTTAAGTTCTAAATTTTATTTTTAAATTAGAGACATTCCTTCAACTGATACTGATTTAATGAGTGCATAGACCTCCTGCCCTTTTTTTAGGGACAGGTCTTTATATGATTTTTTTGTTATCCTCGCTTTTATATACTTCTTATTTATTTTTAGATTTATTTCAACTAAAAAGCCTTCTAGGTTTTTTATCGACTCTATCTCTGCTTTTAGTACATTTCTTATACTAAGCCCTTTAGGAAGAATAGTAGATATAGCTACATCTTTTGAATTTATATTTAATCTTATTTTCTTGCCATTATCTAAATTTAATTTAGGTATAGAGATAAATTGACCTGATAAATCTATTTTCGATATATCTTCATTATGATTAATTATTTCTCCCTCAATTAATGTACTAGATTCATTATTTTCATTAGACAAAAATATTCCTGGACCTGATATTTCATTAATAGAAGTAATTTTTCCATTAGACATCGAAATAACTTTATCTGCTAATCTAGTAACTTCTTCTATGTTGTGAGTAACATATATTATGGGGATACCATACTCATTGGGTATTCTTTCAATATAGGGAATGATATCTTTTTTTCTTTCTATATCTATTGATGAAAGCGGCTCATCCATGAGCATTACTATTGGCTTCCTTATGGTAGCTCTAGCGATAGCTACTCTTTGTTTTTCTCCAGAAGATAGCGTTGAAGGATATTTATTTAAAAGACTTTCTAATTCAAGTAATGTAATAATTTCATCTAGATCGAACGAGTGATTATTTAGAGCTCTTTTTTTTGCAAATAATAAATTATCCTTTACAGACATATTATTAAATAGCCTAGAATCTTGAAAAACATAACCAATATCTCTCAAGTGAGGCTTAATAAATAAAGAAGAATCTTGCCAAATAGAATTATCTACTTTTATTAACCCTTTAGATTTTTTCTCTAGACCAGATATACATCTAAGTAGTGAAGTTTTGCCAGCACCATTAGGCCCCAGAATTAGATTAATCTTACTTAGTTGTATTTCTTCATTAACGAATAAGGAAAAGTTCCCTAGCTGAAGACTTATATCAAGTATAATTTTAATCATTTACCTATACCTATTTATAGGAATTTTTCTATTCATGGTGTATACCGTTAATAGAATGACAAATGAAAATATTAGAAGACCGAGAGACAAGATATGAGCTTGCTCGTAATTTAAAGTTTCTACATTTTCATAAATAGCTATAGATATAACTTTTGTTGATCCAGGTATATTACCACCTACCATTAAAACCACTCCAAATTCTCCAAGCGTATGAGCAAAAACTAACACTGCAGCAGTTATATAACCTCTAATTGATAGAGGAGAAGCTATATTGAAAAAGGCATCAATAGGAGAAGCTCCTAGTAATGATGCTGATTCAAGAGTTTTTTTACCCAATGATTCAAATGAGTTTTGTATAGGCTGAACTGCGAATGGAAGAGAATATATTACAGAAGCTATTACAAGCCCAGTAAAAGAGAAAGTTAATGAGGATCCAGTGATATCAATCCAAAAACCTCCTATTTTTCCAGCAGGACCTAATATTATTAAGAGATAGAATCCAAGAACTGTAGGAGGAAGCACCAGAGGCATAGCTACAAGCGCCTCAATAAAAGGTTTAATTCTAGATGAAGTATTAGCAAGCCACCAAGCTAAAGGCGTCCCTATCAATAAAAGAATAGCCATCGTTATAAGCGCAAGCTTGATACTTATCAAAATTGGTTCTAGTTCATAAATCATAGTCTATTTAATAGTGTAACCAAATTGCTTAATAATATTTTTAGCTTTTTCAGATCTTAAGTAGTCCATTAATCTTTTTGCCAGTTTTTTTCTTTCTGAATTTTTTAGCAGTACAACATCTTGAAAAATTGGATCATGAAACTCATCAGGCACTAAAAAAAAATCTTCTATATCTTTTTCTAAAATTTGTGATAGCGACACTATCCCTACTTTCGCATTTCCCGTTGAAACCATTGTGAAAGTATGATTTATATTTTCACCATGAGCTATTCTTCCTTCCCATAAATCGTAGAAATCTAAATTATTTAAAAAATCATAAGAAGCTTTACCATATGGTGCAGTTGCAGGATTTGCAACAGCCATGAATTTAATTTCTTTATCACTTAATAAATCATATAAATCATTATAAGAAAATTTATTAATTGTAAAAATAGCCAGCCTACCATTAGCAATAGTAAATTGAGAACCCTTTATACCTAGATTATTTTCAACTAAAATATTTGGTCTTAATTGATCCGCTGAAATAAATATATCGTAAGGAGCTCCATTAATAATCTGAGCATAAAGTTTTCCACTGGATCCACTTACAATAGTAATGTTTTCATCACCAAAGTCTTCCAATAACTTTTCAATAGCAGGTTTAAAATTTGATGCTACTGCTATAATAACTTCTTGAGAAATAGAGGGGTAGCTAATCAATAAATGAAGAGACAAAATACTTATAGAAAATATCTTTCTTTTCATCTGGCTTGCTATCTCTCCGAGTAGATCAATGCTAATAAATTAATTATATTTTTTTAAATTAAAAATCTTCAATGACAGAAGTTAAAATTTAATAGAAGATCAAAAAAAAAATTAGATATTAAATTAATTTTAAAAAAAATAATTATTTGCAACCTATAACATTTAAAAATTCTGATCTAGTTTTAGGGTCAGTCCTAAATTCTCCTAATAATTGACTTGTTGTCATGCTAACTCCTGGTTTATGTACACCCCTTGTAGTCATGCATTGGTGAACCCCTTGTATTACAACTCCAACTCCTTTTGGCATCAATACATCTTGGATACAATGGGCTATTTGAGAAGTCATTGTTTCCTGCACTTGAAGCCTTTTAGAGAAAACATCAACTACTCTAGCAAGCTTGCTTATACCAACAACTTTTTTATCTGGGAGGTATCCTATATGCGCTTTTCCAATAAATGGAGCCATATGGTGTTCACAATGTGATTCAAAGCTAATGTCTTTCAATACGACCATTTCGTCATATCCATCTGTTTGGTAAAAAACTTTTTTTAGATACTCAACAGGATCACTATTATATCCTGAGAACCAATCTTCATAGGCCTTAACAACCCTATCAGGAGTATCTAAGAGACCTTCTCTATTGGGGTCATCTCCTATCCATGATAATAATACTTTAACAGCATTCTTAGCTTCTTTTTTATTAGGGCGATCCACATTTTTTCCTTTAAAGATTATAATATTGAAGTTACATTATATATTCTAATCAATATTTTTTTTATAAAATTTAATAAAATGAGTGTTAAAAATATTATAAATACTTTCAATCAGTGGAAGGAATCTAAGCAAACAATAGTTTTAGCTACTGTTTATGAAACGTTGGGCTCCACTTATTCTAAGGCTGGACAACGAATAATTATTAATAATAAAGGGGATTATCAGGGTTTAGTAAGTGGTGGTTGCCTTGAAGGAGATATAGTAGAAAGGGCAAATTCTGTTATATCAGAAAATAATCCTGAAATTATATCTTATGATATGCGCGATGAGGTAGATGATATTTTTGGTCTAGGAGCTGGATGTAATGGCCTTATACGGATAATTTTACAACCTTTGTTGCCAGCTAAAAATTATGAACCGCTTACTTCTATAAACAGAGCTTTTTATAAGGATAGGAACACAAGTCAAAGCTTAGCACAAATAGTCACTATCATTGATTCTAGTAAAAAAGAAGTATCGTCTGGAGATACTATTATAACTGATAAAGACTCTAATATATTATATTCATCTATAGCCAATAAATCTTTAGTAAATAGCTTGTTGAAGGATAAATACTTCTCCCAAAATAAAAAAGCTGTATTTAAAAATGATTTAGAAGGAATTTCAGCTCTATATTCGCCTATAACACCTATTCCAAAAATATTAATTTTAGGTGCAGGATTAGACTCTATTCCAATTATTGAGATGTCATCTATTTTAGGTTGGCGAACTACAATAGTTGATCATAGACCAGCTTATTTTGAGAAAAATAATTTTGAAGATGCGGATGAATCAATATTAATTACTAAGCCTGAGGATCTAATAAGAAGATGTGATCTTAATTCATTTGATGCAGTAGTAGTCATGAGTCACCATTTAGCTTCAGATAAAGCCTATTTAGAACAGCTTAAAGATAAAGAATTTTCTTATTTAGGTCTACTAGGTCCGATTGCTAGAAAAAATCGGATAATTAATTCTATTGATAAAGGAAAGTATTATTTTAAAGATAAATTAAGGGGTCCGGTAGGAATTCCTATTGGGGCAGACTCTCCTGAGGCTATTGCTCTTTCTTTGTTAGCTGAGATTTATAGTAAGATAAATTAATTCAATTTACCACCTATATAGATTAGCACTATAGCCTTTTTTAAATATCTTAGATCCTTTTTTTAATTCAGCGAAACCATCTGTATTCGCTAAAGAAATAAAGTCTCCTGAAGTATTGGTAGTAATCGGATTCCCTTTTATTATGCCATTATTATCAATATTAGTTATTACTGGCACAAAATACGTTAAATTTGGAGAAAACATTACTTTCTTTTTCAGAACTATTTTTTCAGGATAGGAACGTTTGGTACTAAGAGCATAATTTAAAGCAGGTACAATAAATCTATTCATACAGACCATAGTTGAGACTGGGTTACCTGGAAGAGCAAATATTGGTTTTGATTCTTTGCTCATTCCAAACCACATTGGTCTTCCTGGACGTTGACTAATTCCATGAAAAACTAGATCTATCTTTAATTCTTCTAATATTCCAGGGACAAAATCATATCTTCCCATAGATACTCCTCCTGTAAGAATTACCATGTCATGGGTGCTATGCAGCTTTATGATTTTCTCTAATATTTTTTTACGTTTATCTTTAATAATATATCTAGAAACCTTACCAATTCTTCTAGCTAAAATACTTGCTTCTATTGCTCTGTCATTAGCAGATCTTATTTGGAAAAAATTTGTTTTATCAGCTACTTCTACTAATTCATCGCCGTTTGAAATAATTGCTATTTTTGGAATTTTTGCAACTGATAATTTATTAAATCCTGCGCTAGCTAAAATTGCTATTTCTGGAGACTTGAGAAAAATTCCTTTCTCTAAAACTTTTTTCCCTGATCTTATATCCGATCCTTGTTTATGAGTGAACTGTCCTTTACGGAGAGATAAGTTACCTAATATTTCTATTCGATTATTATTTTTTTTTTGGATTCTCTCAATAGGTATTATAGTGTCTGCATTATCGGGTATAACTGAACCAGTCATAACTTCAATCGACTCTCCCGCATTAGTTAATTTTAAGGGCTGCTTTCCTGCTGGCTGGCTTCCTTTGATCTCAAAAGATCTCAAGCCCTTTTTCCAATCGACATACGATATTGCAAACCCATCCATAGTTACTCTATTGTATGGTGGATAATCTCTATCTATGAAGATATCTTCTCTTAGAGCTAGACCAATTGCTTTTTCAAGGCTTATTTTTTCGGCGCTGAAAAATTCAATATTCTCTAGAATTAACCTTTCTGCTTTAGCTACACTGATCATTATTATTAGTTTATTTAATAAATAGTGTCATATTTTGTTGCCTCAATGCGTTATTTTCGTTATGTTGGATAACCTTTTTATAAAAATAACATTTAATTAAAATAAAATAAAATAAATAGGAGTTTATTGTGTTAGGAGAGAAAATCAGAAAAACCAATGAAATAAAGAATGCCCCTGTTGCTGGCTCTATGAATATTGGAGAAAAGGTATTATTTAAGGGCGATGTTTTAAATGCAGAATCAATCAATATTGATGGCAGCTTTGAAGGAAAGGTTGAAACAGCAGATTTTATTTTAGGTAAAACAGGCTTCTTTAAAGGAGATGTTGTTGCTAATACTGCAAATATAAAAGGCACTATAGATGGAACCATACTTATTAAGGATAAGCTGAGTATTTCTGGAGAAGGATCAATTAAGGGAAAAGTTATTTATAAGACTATTGCTATTTCTGATAAAGCACAAATTGAAGGCACCTTAAAAAAATACAAAGGTTCAGATAATATTATTGTTAAAGATGAACCGATTCTAGAAGTGAAGAATAAATCAAGTGAAAATACTAGGGTAGAACCAAAAAAAGCTGCTATGTAGTTTTTTTTATTATGCGTCCTATTAATCTAGTTTGGATTATTACCCTATTTTCTTTTCTTAATATATCTGATTCTATCGCACAGTTTGTTGACCCTCAAAAAACCATTGTAGGAGGATCAGGCAATGAGTTTTTGTCTGCTGCCTCTTTCGCAATCATTATGGGTCAATATGATGAGGGAATAAGATTGACTCACCTTGGGCTCACTAGATATGGCCCAAGCAGGGGAGATAGAGCAGCAGCGCTATCAAATCTATGTGCAGCACATGCAGCTAAGGGAGAGCCAGACACAGCAATCCCTTTTTGTGATGAATCAATGGATATTAATGGAAGAAATTGGAGAGCGTTTGTAAATCGAGCTTATTCATATTATTTAAAAAATATGCTTTCTGAAGCAACTAGTGATTTAGATTCAGCTGCATCATTAAGACCTGATGCAAGGCAGGTTATTCAGCTAAGAGGCATGATAAACGAGAGAGGATTGTTACCAAGAGTAATAATGGAGGATCACCAATAATAAAAATAAATATATTATCTCCTCTTTTGTTTTTGGTAATAAATTTTTTCTTATCTCCTTTTTCTGTTGCTCAAAATATTAGGTCTTTTCAGTCAGAGGTTATCAATCCATTGGGCACATGGAATTGCATCATTTATGGCTCCCCTGATCTAGGTAATGAAAATTATAGCTTTAGTTTTGCTAACGACTATTCCGTCCTTGTTTCAAAGAATGATGCTGAAGAAGAAAGGCTTTGGCAAAATATTTCTCCCTGGGTTATCAATGATAGAGAATTATTTTTTACAGATAATAGAATGGCAAGAGATTTTAGAGGAGACCTTAATCGTAGTAACTTAGGAGGAGATTGGAGAACATCTAACTCAGTTGGGGGCTGGTGGTGCACAAGGTCAGATGAAGAAGTAGACCATTCTTTTTATAATAATAATGATAACCAGAAAGTGGGAATTATTATTCCTCTCATTCCAGAAATAATGATCACTCCTGCTTATCCTAGGCAAGCTCACAGAGAAGGCTTAGAAGGAAGGGCAGTAATATGTTTTGAAATTTTACCTAATGGCGAGATTATCAATCCAGAATTTCTTGAGTTATCAGATGAGATTTTTAGGGCATCCAGCTTGGATGCCTTAATGAGCACTAAATTCAAGCCTTGGGGCCAACTAGTTGATCTAGAAAGTAGACCTGCTTGTAGAAGCTATATGTATAGATTAGATTATGCCTATTAATTAGGATTTTATTATTTCTAACCATGGGCTAATCTCTCTTAGGAATTTATTATAAGACTGGTATATTTCTTTAAAGAGAGGGTCTTTATCAGATAGCTCATCTAGTATTTCATCAGTATGCTTTTTTAATTCTTTCAGTACATCGTTTGGAAATTTTCTTATATCTACTTTATGTTCAGTTTGAAGAGTATTTAATGCCTGTTGATTTCTCATATTAAATTCAGCTAATAAGTAACTATTTTCAGAAAAACATGCAATTTCAATTATTTTTTGAAGATCCGGAGGAAGGGAATTAAAAGCATCTGTTGAAACTATAAGCTCAAGCTGCCCTGATGGTTCTTGCCATCCAGGGTAATAGTAATATTTTGCAACTTGCTGTAAGCCCAGAGCCATATC
>CEUA01066545.1_pt1 | contig 38903 bp, 41 predicted proteins | sample 361541 | NCBI WGS metagenome assembly CEUA01 (sample SAMEA2623079, study PRJEB7988) | marine metagenome | isolation source: saline water (ENVO:00002010), including
CACCAATTGTAATAATAATAGAACCGCCAGCACCCCCCGATCCTCCACCCCCACCACCACCACCAGAGCCAGAACCTGAGATAGAGGATGATGATGACCCATTGGCACAGAGTTTCCAAGTAGAGGAACCTAATGGTATATTCATGACATCTGTTGACCTTTACTTCCAAAGTAAGGGTGCAACTGCTCCTGTGGAATTAAGGATAGTTACATTGGAAAATGGATATCCTACAAGGAAGATGATGAAGAATGCTTCTGTAACATTAGAACCTGAAGCAATTGAAGTATCAAATGATGCGTCTGTATTAACAAACTTTAAGTTTCCTAATCCAATATACCTCCCTTCTGGTGAGTATGCATTTGTAGTCATCACAACAACTGATGAGTACAACTTGTGGATCTCTCAAGTTGGTGAAGAGGATATTAAGACAAGAAACCTACCTGAATTACAGAAGGTTATTATTGACAAGCAACCAACTCTAGGTTCTCTATTCAAGGCACAGAATGCTTCCACATGGACTGCATCTCAACTTGAAGACCTTAAGTATACATCCCATAAAGCGAAGTTCGTTACAGAAACTGCTGCTTTCAGATTGTATAACCCAGAACTTAGAACGTTCGCTGATAGAAATAGACTTAAGGAAAATCCAATTGATATCTTCTCTAAGAGGATAACTCTAGGTTTAACCTCATCTATAACATATGCTAACAACCCAGATATAGTTGTTGGTACACAAATCAAACAGGAGAATAGATCTTCTACTGGATTTGTTGAAAGAGTTAATGGTCCTATAGGACTACATGATACTGGTATCAATATCACTAAGGCTGGTATTGGATACTCAGCAGGTACTTACGGTAGTGTAAACTTCATTACTAAGACAGGTTCTGGTACTGGTGCTGTTGGTATAGTAACTGTTTCTGCTGGTGGTATAACCAAGGTATGTGTTACCAATTCTGGTACAGGATACAATGTTGGTGATACACTGACTGCTGAATTAGGAACAACTGGTGCAAATTCTGTATTAACTGTTGGAGTAGTTACTGCTACTAACCAATTAGTTCTTGCTAATTGTGAAGGAGTTGACTTCAATAGTTCAGATCAGTTACAGTATGTTGTTGAATCAAGTGGTGCTACAAATACACTAACATCTATAGTTCCAGCAACAATCAATGTTAACTCAGATGAGTTTGATGGTAAGCACTTCAGGGTATCTCATGATAACCATGGTATGCATGCTGAAAACAATAGAGTTGAAATTATAGGTGTATCTGGTGATTCTATCCCAACTAAAATTACTGCTGGTTATGCAGTAAGTTCTACTGATGCTATTGGTATTGGTAATTCTATGGGATTCAACTGGTTTGAAGGGGCACAAGTTGAACCAAGCAATCCAGGATTTGCAATCATTGGAGATGAAGTTTTAGCATATACTGGTGTTACTCTTAATACTTTAACAGGTATTACTACACGTGGTATTGATGCTACTATACCCAGAACATACAATTCTGATACTCCTATTCAGAAGTATGAGGCAGCAGGTATCTCACTAAGAAAGATTAATACTGAGCATTCATTTGCTAATGTCACAAATAACATTGTAGACAAGATTAATCTTGATTCTTATGTTCTGAAGATTGATGGAGATAAGACATTTGATACCAACTACAAAGGTGGTGGTACTGATGTACGTGCTTCTCAAAATATTCAGTATGATTCATTAACATCATTCTTAAATTATAGTGTACCAGATGCTACTGAGGTTTCAGGTCAGGTAAGGACAACTACTGCTACTAGCGTTAGTGGATCAGAAGGATCCTTTAATGATAATGGATATCAAGCAATTTCACTAAATGGTGAAACTGTATTCTCTAAACCACAGATGGTGGCATCTAGAGTTAATGAACTTGCTAAGTTAGAAGACCAGCCAGGTGCTAAGTCATTTACCTTAGAGGTATCATTATCAACTAAAGATGAGAATGTATCACCTGTAGTCAACGTATTTGAAAGTTACATTGCTACCAAGTCACATAGAGTTAATGCTCCTATTGCTGACTACACAGTTGATAAGCGAGTTAATCTTGATGTAGATGATCCACATGATTACAATTATGTGACTAAGACCATTACACTTGAAAACCCTGCTACATCACTGAAGGTATTGATGGGTGCATATAGACCATCTGATTCTGAAATCAGAGTTCTCTATAGGTTACAAAGAGTTGACGGATCTGAAATAGACAAGGTATTCTCACTCTTCCCTGGATATGATAACATGGATGTGAACGGTAAGATCATTAGTGCTAAGAGCAATAGTGGATTACCAGATCGCAATATTTCTCCATCACTAACTAACCAATTCACGGAGTATGAGTGGAGTGTAAATGATCTACCACAATTCAGTGGTTTCCAAGTTAAGGTAGAATGTATTTCTACTAATCAGGCAGATCCAATACAGGTCATAGACTTTAGAACGATAGCATTAGCATGAAGAAAATGAAGGTTGCCGACTCAAAGTCCCTTTATAGGGACGATGAGACGGGGGCGATTATTAATAGTGACAAAGAAGGTTATGATAAGTATATGGCACAAAAAGTATACAGAGAAGATCAAAAGGCAGAATTAGATAACCTTAGATCAGAACTAGATGAGTTGAAGAGACTGATAAATAAAATTACATAGGAAATAGTTTAGTGTCAGTTCCAGTAATTAACATAGTACTTGAACAGGGAACAGATTTTTCAAGGGTTTATAACTTGAAAAGATCTGATGGTAACCCATTGGATTTAACTAACTATTCATTTGAAGCAAAGATGAAAAAGTGGCCTGGTGCTGCTGGTGCTATTTCATTTGCTACAACATACAATGCTGATCCATCTTTGGGTCAGATTACAATGTCATTAGATAATGCTGCCACTGGTATTATTACTTCTGGTAGATATAATTATGACATTATATTGAGTAATCTTAATAATAACATCAAAACCAAAGTAATAACAGGACAAGCAACTGTAAATTCTACGGTAACTTGAAATGGATGACATCATTGTCACATCGGAAAATGGTAACGGATTTAACGTTACTAACGTTATCGTAGAAGATGATGGTGGAATTTCTGTTACTGTTGGTGGAGGTGGTGGTGGTACTTCAGGAGTCGGTGACGTGCAAAAATTAACCGAATTACTAGATGTAGACTCAAGCAATTTGTCTACAACTACTAACAAATTTGTCCTGACGTATGACTCAGGAGATAGTAAGTTTAAATTTATAAATCCAGATGACGTAATTGACAGTGCTGTTGGTATAACAACCACCGATCCAGCACCTTCTGGGCTAAGCGATGATACAATAGATTACCTAGATGACGTATTAGATAATAAGATTGATCTTGATGGTGGAGAATGGTAAGCGTAAATCCCTAAATATAAATGAAGAAATAATACCCTACTCTTATAAGAATGGCTGCTCCAGTAATTCAGTTTAAGAGAGGTCTGTTTGCCAACCTACCAGGACTCCGTGCGGGTGAGCCTGGTTTTACCACGGACAAATACGATCTCTATGTCGGAATAGACTCGACATCATCAAATAATAAATTTTTTGGATCTCATCGATATTGGACAAAAGAAGAGGCCGCTGCTGGTTCTTCTGTCAACCTTGTTGAAGGTTCTGACAATGGATCTAACTACATCAGTTTAAAGTCTCCTGCAAGTCTAGCCGAGAATTTAACACTAACATTCCCATCAACAATAACCACAGATGGATATCTGAAGGTTGCTGCTGATGGATCTTTAACATGGGATGACACCCTAGACGCAACCAGAGTTAACTCTACTGGTGTAGGTACTGTCGCATTTTTACAATCAACTACAGTAAATGTCTCAGCAGCAGCTACCGTTGGTGGTACTCTGACCGCAAGCGGAGGCGTAACTGGAAACCTTACAGGTAACGTAACTGGAGATGTAACTGGAGATCTTACTGGAGACGTTACAGGTAACGTAACTGGTGATGTAACTGGAGACTTAACTGGAGACTCTGCTGGTACACATACTGGTGCAGTAGTTGGTAACGTAACAGGTGACGTAACTGGAGATGTCACAGGTGACTTAACTGGTGATGTAACAGGTAATGTAACTGGTAACCTAACAGGTAATGTAACCTCAACAGGTGACAATTCCTTTGGACAGATTACATCAAACCAGATTAATAATTCTGGTATCGTTACAACTTCAGCAGTCCATTTAGGGTCTGAAGGAAATGCAATAAGATTAACTACTGATACAATTTCAGGTCCATCTACATTAACACTTGACCCTGCTGGTGTTGGAGACAACACGGGTACAGTTGTTATTGCTGGTGACCTTCAAGTTGATGGTACACAAACAATCGTTAACTCAACAACAGTTAGCGTAACAGATAAGAACATTCAATTATCCACAGGTGCAGCAAACGATGCTGCTGCTGATGGTGCTGGTATTACTGCTGACTCTGGAGATGGTGATAAGACCTTCCAGTTTGAAGCAACTGGCGACAACTGGGGTTCATCTGAAAACATTAACCTTGCTTCAGGTAAGGTACTTAAAGTTGCTAACACAGAAATCCTTTCAGGAACTGCTTTAGCTGCTGCTATTGATGTCTCACTAGATTCACTTGATATTGATGGTGCATCTGCAATTGGTGCTGACCTAGAGAACGAAGACTTATTCATCGTTGATGACGGTGCTAGTGGTACTAATAAGAAGATAACTGCTGAAGACATCAAGGATTACATGCTTGGTGGTGGTGCTGGTGCAAACTTTGCTGCTATCAATGTATCTGGAATCAGTACATTAACATTTGCTAAAGCAACAACATTAACAGTTGCTGGTGTAAGTACCTTTAGTGGTGTTGTTAATGCAGACCAAGGAGTTCAGGGTGATGTAACTGGAGACGTAACTGGTGATCTTACTGGTAACGTAACTGGTAATGTTACAGGTAACGTAACTGGTGACTTAACTGGAGACATAACTGGTTCTCTTGCTGGTGCTACTGCTAATACGCTTCCAGTTTCTGCTATCGATTTAGATGGTGCTGGTGCTGTTGGTGCTATTGCTGATGCAGACCTCTTCTTAATAGATGACGGTGCTGGTGGTACTAATAGAAAAGCAACTGCTGACCAACTTGTTGATTACATCTTAAAGAATGGTAAAAATGCAACTGACCTAGCAACTATTAAGGTTGTTGGTGTAAGTACATTTGGTGGTACTGTTGATGCTAACGGTGGTCTTAATGCATCTAGTGCTAAGATTGAAGATCTTACATCTGGACGTGTTGTTCTTTCTGGAACAGGTGGAGAACTAACTGACAGTGGTAACTTAACATTCGCTTCTGGTACTCTTGGTGTTACTGGTGATGCAACAATCAGTAATGACCTAACAGTTTCTGGTAACCTTGTAATTGATGGTACAACAACCACAATTAACAGTACTACCTTAACTGTTGATGATAAGAACATTGAACTTGGTTCAACTGCTTCTCCTACAGATACTTCTGCCGATGGTGGTGGTATAACTCTGAAGGGTACATCAGACAAGACATTTAACTGGATAGATTCTACAGATTCATGGACATCTTCAGAGAAGATGGATCTTGCTTCTGGTAAGGACTACAACATTAACGAAACATCAGTTCTTAATGCTACTACTCTTGGTTCAGGAGTTGTTAACTCTAGTTTGACTAGCGTTGGTACTCTTGGAAACTTGACTGTATCAGGTGGAATTACTGGAGACTTAACTGGTGACGTAACTGGTGATATCACTGGTTCTCTTGCTGGTGCTGATACTAATACATTACCACTTGCTGCTATCGACCTAGATGGCGGTACAGAATCATCAGAAGTTGCTGATGTTGACCTCTTCTTAATAGATGACGGTGCTGGTGGTACTAACAATAAAGTTACTGCTTCTACAATTAAGGATTATGTCCTAGGTGGTGGAGACGGTGCTACTTTCACAGCAATTAATGTAACTGGTATCAGTACTGTTGCTTATGTTGATGCAACACAACTTAAAGTATCTGGAATTAGTACATTCACTGGAGCAGTTAATGCTAACGGTGGTGCTACTGTTTCTGGTGGAGAACTAACTGCTGCTTCTGCAACTGTTCAAGATTTAACAGACAACCGTGTTGTTATTGCTGGTACAGGTGGTTCTCTTGAAGACAGTGGAAATCTAACCTTTGATGGTTCGACTCTTGCTGTTACTGGTGCTCAAACATTAAGTGGAGATTTAACTGCTAGTTCAGACGTAGCTATAACTGGTGCGTTAGATGTAGATGGTGCTACTACCTTAGACGGATTAACCGTTGCTGAAGCTTCAACCTTCACAGGTGCTATTACAGCAAACGGTGGAGTTGTTGGTAACGTAACTGGAAACCTTACTGGTGACGTAACTGGTGATGTAACTGGTGATGTAACTGGAGACCTTACTGGTAACGTAACTGGAGACGTAACTGGTGATGTAACTGGAGACCTTACTGGTGACGTAACTGGTTCAATTTCTGGAGGAACAGTTGCTGGTTCAACTGGTACATTCTCTGGTAATGTTTCAGGTAATCAGTTCGCTACTGGTGCTTCTGGTTCTGCTCTGATTGTTACATCAGACAGTATCACAGGTCCTGCAACATTCTTCCTTGACCCTGCTGGAGTAGGTGATAACACAGGTAGAGTTATAATTAAGGGTGACTTACAGGTTGACGGTACACAAACAATCGTTAACTCAACATCAGTTACTGTTGATGACCTCAACGTAATGCTTGCTGATGGTGCTGCTAATGATGCTGCTGCTAACGGTGGTGGTATTACAGTTCAATCAGGTGACGGAAATAAGACATGGCAATATTCTTCATCAGGAGATAACTTCACATCATCTGAGAACATTGACATTCAGTCAGGTAAAGTTCTTAAGATAGACAATACAGAGATCTTGAGTGCTACTGCACTTTCATCTTCAGTTGTTGTTGATGTTGCTTCTGTTAATATTGACGGTGCTACCGATATCGGTGCTGACATCGTTGATGCTGACTTACTACTAATCGATGACGGTGCTGGTGGTACTAACAGAAAGACCACAGTTGCACGTGTTAAAGACTACGTATTAGGCGGTGGACAGGGTGCTAACTTCAGTGCCATTAACGTATCTGGAATGACAACATCCCAGAGTGTTGATGCTGAACAGTTAGACGTATCTGGTATATCATCACTTGGTCAGGTTTCTGCTAACACAATTAACGTTACAGGAATTGTTACTGCTTCTGACTTTAGAGCAGCAAGTATTAAGAAAGTTAACGGTGGATTAATTCCTCTAGTTGGTGTTTCTTCTGCTACTCACGCTGGTATTGTTACTGGATTTAAGTTCAACGGTACTGGACTTGAAGAGTTTAAGGTTGAAGATGAGATGGCAACCATCACCATTAGTGGTGTTGCTGCATCGACTTACACAACAAACCAGACAATAACTGCTGTACAGAACCAAACAACATTTACGTTTGGTGCTGGATACACAGACGGATTCGTTGATGTTTACTTAAACGGTGTTCGCCTAGTCGCAGGTACTGACTTTACAGCACAGGATGGAGCAACAGTTGTTCTTGATTCTGGATCAAATGCTGGTGATGAAGTTGAAATCGTATCATTTAAAGAACTCGGAGATTTAATTTCTGTTCATTCTTTAAAGACTAGCGGAGACTTAAATGTTACTGGAATCGCTACTGCAATAGGATTCAGTGGTAACTTAACTGGTGTTGCTGTAACTGCAACAAACTTTACTGGTGATCTAACTGGTGACACAACTGGAACACACACGGGTAACGTAACTGGTGCTGTAACTGGTAACGTAACGGGTAACTTAACTGGTGACGTAACTGGAGACGTGACTGGTGATCTAACTGGTGACGTAACTGGAGACGTGACTGGTGATGTTACAGGTAACGTAACTGGTAACCTAACTGGTGACGTAACTGGATCTATCACAGACACAGGCGATTCTACAATCGCTTACCTTAACTCTACAACGGTTAATGTAGGTGCTGGTTTAACTGTAGGTGGTGCTCTTGATGTTAACGGTGGTGCTAACATCACTGGTGGTGAAACAACTATCGGTTCTCTAACAGTCTCTGACTTGACTGAGGGTCGTGTTCTTCTTGCTGGATCAAACGGTGCTGTTGAGGACAATAACACCTTAACATACTCAGGTGGTACTCTAAATGCAACTAACCTGAATGTCTCTGGCAACCTCACAGTTGACGGCACAACAACTCAGATTAACACAACTAACACAACCATCGAGGACGTGTTACTTGAACTTCAAGTTGTTGACGGTAGTGCTTTAAGTAATGATACCAACAAGGACGTTGGTATTGTGATGAACTACTATGACGGATCTGCTAAGAAAGCAGCGATGTTCTGGGATGACTCTGCTGGACGCTTTGTGTTCGGTGATGAAGTCACTGAGACATCTGGAGTCATGAGTTCCATAAGTTACGCTGGTCTAGAAGTTGGTTCTCTATACTTAAATGACTGTGCTGGTGCTTCACAGGTTATCTCCTGTAGCGGTACTACACGATCACTTGAGAACATAACGATTGACGGTGGATCGTTCTAAAAGACGCTCATAAAATTCACATATATAAGGGGACTACACAGTCCCCTTTTTTATTATGGATCCAGAAGTACAAGCATTATTAAACGTATATCAGAAACGTTTGAGCGATTCACAGGCACAGTCTATTGCATTTGAAGCAAAGATAATGGTGTTGAATACTCAGATACAACAGATGGGAGAAGCAATAACTCAATTACAATCAGCACCCCCACCCCCACCAGCACCAGTTGCAGTAAGTAGGAGTCCTATTATGCAACCAGACCCTGAACCTACACCTGAACCACCAAAGGCTAAGGCAGTACCTGCATCTAAGGTAAAGAAAGCACCTAAGAGTAGGACGTTAAGAAATCAAAAACCTGCTGCGAAGAGTGCTGCTACGGATGCTGGAGAATTTTAAAGAAGAACAATTAATATTTTACGTAGCAATACCTGGTAGTGGTTGGTCAAAACTATCACTGCTACTATCTTGCTGTAAAAAATTAAATCTTAATAATACTGACAGGTCTGTAGAAAGACAAGAGTGTGGCAAGAATGGAGTACCTGAAATAATACATCATAAGGGTGCTTACTGGGATCCTATGATGGAATTTGGTGATGGGTTTGATGATATTGGTAAGAACTATACTAAGCAAGAGTTTATAGAGGAATGCTTAAAACCATTTCAAGAGCATGATGATAGGAACTATCTTATCAGATCTCATTTCTTTGCTGAGACTCATAACCTTAATTGGTTAACAGAGAACTTCCCTAACAATAAGATCATATGTGTTCTTAGAGAAAGGCAGTTAAGTTTAGAAGGTTGGTATTCTGGTATGACCTTTACTGGTAACTATCCTCAATACAAAGCATGGATGGAATGGGAGCATAGGCATGATGATGACCACCCATCACATAAAAAGAAACTATGGTCTTTGATACAAAGACATGATAAGATGTTAAGGCAATGGGTATTGGAAAATGATAGTAGGGTATATGTAATAAATCCTAATAGAAGATTCTTAAATGATCTAGACTATTCTTGGGATAGAGAAGGCATAGAAGAATATAATAAACTGATGCTAATACACCAGTTTTATAAATGTGATTATCCACATTACGATTCACCTTTTGTATTGTACAACTGTAACGACTTATGGTAAGAGATGATCAATTAGTATTCTTTCTTGGTATACCAGGATCAGGATGGGCAAAGATAGACTCTTTGTTAAGGTGTTGTAGTAACTTTAAGTTTAGTATGTCCGACTACAACGAAGATCGTTGTATGAAGCATGAAGGAAGATATTACATTGAACATAAGGGTCATTTCATAGGACCTGGTATGACATATGGTGAGAAGTTTGATGATATACCTGAGAATTATACTAAGGAGGAGTTTATACAAGAATGTATCAGACCGTATGAGGATATTAATGATAAAGATAACTATATGATTAAGTGTCATTGGTTTTGTGAGGAAAATAACATACGTTGGTTGTTTAAAAATTTTCCCAATAACAAATACATATGTGTACTAAGGGATAGAGACCTCTGTGATGACCGTTGGCTGACCTCTATGACGTTTGATAAGGATTACCCTAGATATACTGCTTGGATGGTTAAGGACGATCCTGACGAGTCTGCTGGTGTAGGTAATCACTGTAAGGAGAATGAAGATAACTTTAAAGAAATAAACCATAGACATAATGTACAGTTAAGAGCGTTTGTAAGACGTACAAAGAACTCTGTTATTATATCTCCTACTAGGTTTACTTTAAGTAAGATGGGGTTTGTGTGGGATAAGAATGGTGAGTTTGAATATACTGCATATATAAGGAACTACTGTGTAGATTATTCAATCTATACCAGATCACCCAGTTGGGATACTGCTATTGCATTTATTAATTGTGAGGATGAAATAGGTTATGGGAACTAAGTATAAAATCAATCTGAAAGATAAACCAACATTGTTCATGTGTATTGGAACAGGTTGGAGTGGTACAAGTCCACTGTATTACACTTTAGGAGATTGGAATAGATATTGTCATTGTGGGCATTTAAAAGAAAACAAATATCTAGAGCACATATATCATTGGAATATTAAAGATTATTATACTTTAGATAAGAAGAAGGTAACATTTCGTAGAGTAATGCATGAGACCTTCCGTGATGATCCAGATAATGAAAAATTTATGGAGTTTGGTTTAAGAGATAGACCAGCACAGGTGATGTATACATCAGGTGCTAATGCTCATTGGACTAAAGACTATACTAATAAATTTTTCTCACAACCACACACATTTCAAAAATATATTAATTATTATAAACTTCATCATGAGAATATAGTTCAAAATGGTGAGTATAAAGCAGTAGCAGACTTTACAGTTAATAACATTTACTTACCAGAAGACTTTGTAAAACTTTTTGCAGATCAAGTAAGGGAAATTTTTAATGTTAAGATAATTATAACGTGTAGGGATCCTGTTAGAAGGGCATGGTCTAAGAATCAATTTAGATGGTTCCAAAGAAAGAAACGTGGTGGATGTCAAGATCCTTGGCATTTATTTTGGCAGTGTTTATTGGGTAAGAACACACATTTATGTGGTCATGAGATGGATGTTATAACTTTATATACAGAAGGTTATAGGAGATGGTCTGAAGCGTTTGGTGAAGAGAATGTCCATATGACAGTGATGGAAGAACTATGGGAACGTAATGGTGACAAATGGGGTGGTAAAGAAGCAATGGAGAAACTATCAGATTTTATAGGATATAAGATAGATGATATGTTTCCAAATGTTTACGTTCCTGAGATGGGATCTAGAGCACCTAAACTTCCAAATCTGTCAGACCAGTGGATGAGTGACCAAGTAGATCTAAGCCATCAGCAACAGCAAGTAGCTAGATGTATAATGGATGAGGCATATACTGAGTGGGAACGTGTGTTTGGTTCTATACCTGAATCATGGATGACTATGGACACAGTTAAAGTTCCTCAGTTAAATGAAATGACTGAAGAAGAAACTTCAAAAGCACTTGAAGAGATCATGAGAATTGATCCTGGATGTGTACCTACGTCTGATGAAGCTGTAGATTTGTTAATTAATAATAAGTGGCACACATAATGGATTCATATTTCAATGGAATTTGGCAAGACCAAGATTTTAAATGTCTTAAGTATTCTGGCTATCAGTTGGTCGATTATGTTAATGCTAAAAAACCTACTAGGGTATTAGATGTTGGGTGTGGATTTAATAAATTCAAAGGTAAAATAGATCACCTTTGGGGTATAGATCCATACAACGATGCTGCTGATGTTAAGTGTTCTATCGAAGGATACGATGGTCCTAAGGTAGATATAGCTTTATGTTTAGGTTCTATTAACTTTGGTGACGAAGAAACTATAGATCATCAGATAGAAATATTAGATGATATATGGACAAAGGAATGTATTTTTAGAGTAAATCCTGGTTTAAAACATACATGGGTAGAGCAATTAGATATAGATGGAGTTGTTTGGTATCCTTGGACTAAGGAAAAGGTATATGAAATTGCAAAACAATATAAATATAACGTAGACCGCTTTGAAAAGGAATACACCATTCACGGTCATTTACGTTATTATTTTGTTTTTACTAAATAATAATGTAGATACTACATCCCCTGTTTTATAAAACACACGGAGTAAATTAAAATGTTATCAGGACAAGAGTTCGTAAAGAAAATCAGAGAAGAGAATAAGTCTCTTTTCGATTCATCACGTGAAAACGTACGTAACTTCTTTGCATCAAAGCCTAGCGATGAGTACCTTGTAGAGCACTTCACTGGCCGTATGGTTAATGAAGCTCAGAACATGAAGGCTATCGCTGCTGAAGTTGCTTCTTCAACACCTTCTACACATAGTGTACAGGATCTTGAGCTTCTTTCAAAGCAAGCACAAGACGAAGCTAAGCACTTCCGTATGGTTAAGGAAGTTATCGAGCACATCACAGGAACACCTGTAGATGTTGAAGCTGCATTCGCTGCTGACGCTGCTAACCCACAAGCTAAAGGTGCTTCACTTCTTGAGAAGTATTCTGCTTCTACAGACGAAGCTGCACTTGCTGCTTACCAGTTGGTTGCAGAAGGAAGAGCTGAAGCTGTTTGGCAAGAAATGGCTGAGTGCGTTGAAGATCAGTATATCGCTCACAGATATGCTACAATCGGTAGAGACGAAGGTTTCCACTCTGCTTTAGGTGGACGTAAGCTTGCTACTCTAGTAGAAGGTGCTTCTGAACTTCAGAGCCGCATTCTTGACATGGTTGCTCAAATGAGAACTGACCTTGCTGAGATTTCTGCTAAGAACACAGCAATCGCTGAAGTTGGCTAACGCTTGTTGAATGGTTTACGACCATCTCTGATGGTATCGTCTAACCAGTATTCCTCAACATAGCGAACGTACTTGTGGTTGGCATCCTTATCGATAAAGGTATTGATGCCTTCACTTGTAACAGGAAAGTCAAATAGATTACCACAATAACTCATGTAGTCTTCTTTATATAAAAAGAATGCTTCATGATCTAAGAAGTGAGATTCATATTCTGAGTCTAATATATTCTTAAAATACTTTAAAGCGGTTGGTAGGGTTATTTCCCCACCAACCCTTTTTTGTTGCAATGAATTAATATTTTGATCTCTGACAATAATAGCAACAACAGGTTCTACACCTAGTTCCTTTGCCTTTTTACATACCTCAAGTATCTTAGGAACCTGTCTAACACCATCATAGAAGAAAGGTACACTAACATTTGCTAAGAAATAATCACCTTCAGGAAATTCTAACTCGTCAGGATATACCCAATACCTAGCAAAAGGTTCTTCATCAGAAGGAACCCAGTAATTTTTTACAAGAGAATCCCACCCTTTAACATCTGGATGTAGACTGAATGCTCTTGCAAATAAGTGGTTACCAGATCCTTGAGGACCTGTGGTAATAAGAAGTTTCTTAGGCATAACTGAAAAGGAAGTCGCTTACAAATGAATTAGATTTATCTTCACCAAACTTTGATGTGAGGTATCCTCTGACAGGATCTAACTTAGTCATATAGGTATCAAAGTCAAAGTATACATTAGTATCTTCTCCTTCTGGTTGGTGCTTATCAATCATCTTCCTATACTTCTTCAGATACTTTTTAAACATAGGTAAGTGTTCATCTACCTTATTTGGTTTACAGTATCTAACAAAAATATTCTCTGAGAAATGGTTACCCATTTCAAAGAACTTATATTTACCATCATCTTTTGGTAACCCTTTTACTGAGTATAAGTGATTCTCTGTAGGATGTTGGAAGTCAAATACTATAATAACCTTTCTATCACTGAACTTCATAAAATCCATACCAAAGCAAGGAAGGTCAGCACCTGTTTTAGGATAGAGTATAGTATTATAAATGTCAGATACTTCAGACTTTATAAGTGTTTCTCTTGCCTTAATAAAGTGACCACCTGTACGAATGTCTGCTGTAAGTCTACATCCATTCTCATTCCAGTCTGCCCATTGGTGTACAACTTTTAATTCAGGAAAGATCCCATATAGAGTCTCCACATAGTTCTGCCACAAGGTTTCTTGCATGATCATTATGTTCAATAAGTTTGTTCATCCAGATTCTTTCTTCTAGAGTTACTGGTACTCCATCTGTAGTTATTATTCTACAGCATATGTCAGTTAATTTCAATCTGTAGTGTGTGGATAATGGCATGCTAACAATGGCATGGTTTATCATCACAGCAGTCTAAGTAATCTCCACGTATTCCTTTCTCATACTCTTCCTTATTTACAGGGTTACTTGGGAATGGTACTGCTGTCTTATTACCATCATCTAGTGGTTGTGGTTCTACTGGAGAAATGTATTTACTATTAGCATCAAATTTTAATATTTCAGTTAATCTTTCATCATACCATGCTATAGGAATACCTAAGTCAAGAGTCTTAAGGTACTCTGCTTTATAAAGATATAACAATTCATAACTTAAGAATGTAGGATTTTCTAAGTTAGGTAACTGATCTAGGAAATGTCTGCAAGTATTTTCTTCACGTATTCTTTGCTGCTGATGATTTAGTATATTTTGATCCCTTCCTATAACGCATATTTTAGTCTCTATTCCACACAGTTCTGCATTCATAGCAAACTGCATAATATTAGGTGACCACTTAGTACCTTTAGATTCTATACCTAGTGGGACACTGATACTGGTAAAGAAATATTCACTCTGCGACCAATCAAAATCCTTTAGTGTACTGGGATCTCTCCAGTGTGCTGCAAATGGTTCTGTTATTCTATGTGCTTCCCAATAATTATCAAGTAAGGTCTTCCAACCGAATACATCTTTGTGTAATGAGAAAACTTTTGACCACAAATGGTTTCCAGACCCCTGAGGTCCAGTCAAAATAACTAATTTTTTCAAGGTATTGATTATATACACTACTAATTATAACACATAAATAATCTCATATCAAAGTCTGTCTTTACAGATGGTATGTCTCCTCTTCTTTAAGAGTCTTGTGAATGGCACAACCTGTATTAAAGTTTAAAAGGTCTTCCGTTGAAGGCAAGGTTCCAGCAGTAAGTAGTATAGAACGTGGTGAATTCGCCATCAATACCTATGATGGTAAGGTCTATATTCTTAGGGATCAGTCATCGGTAGGAATTGCTACTACAACTGTATCAGTTAACCCATGGGTAGAAACCTCTGGTGTTGGTGATCTGGTCAGTTATAGTGGTGAGGTGGCTTGTGGTGCAGCATTATCAGTTACTGGAGATTTAAGAGTAACTGGTGTTACTACCATAAGTGGTCTAACATACCCTGCAAGTGACGGGAGTGCCTTACAGACCCTTCAGACAGATGGTAGTGGTAATTTAAGTTTTGGAGACCTAGCAGGGGATTTAACGGGTAATGTGACAGGTAATGTCACAGGAAGATTGACAGGTCATGTAGATGGTAATATTTTCTCAGCAGGTATATGTACAGTATCAGGGTTTACATTCCCTAGTAGTGACGGTACAACTAATGAAAGTTTAGTTACTGATGGTAATGGTAATTTAAGTTTTAAGACTATAGAAGGTGGAGGTGGTGCTGGTATAACCACCCACGTAGATGGATACTATACAGCAACAGAGTTTCAAGTAGAATTTAATGCACCACATGCATTTGTTGCTGACATAGGTACTAGGTCAGTACAGGTATTTCTTAATGGTATTAAGTTAAGAGATAGTCAATTTGTAAATGATCCCCCTGCTGACTTTGCTTTATCGGGAGTTAGAACAGTTACATTAACAACTGGATGCCATGCTGGTGACAGAGTAGATATTACTGTATTCTATCAGAATGAATTTAAAGAAGATTTACTTGGTGCATCAGTAGAAGGTCAAACTGAATTTAACCTAACTGGTGGTGACAAAACAAATGTGAAATGTTATGTCAATGGTGTCAAATTAAGATCAACTGACTTTACTATATCTAGAAAAATAACTCTAGGGCAGGGTTGTAATGTTGGTGATGAGGTTGACATCATATCAGAGACTGCTGAAGATTACTTCACTGCTACTCAAAACCAAATTGAATTTTCACCTAGTAATGTTGACATACAAGAGCATAACCTAATGGTTTTTGTTAATGGTGTCAGATTAGAAAATAATGATTTCACTAAAAACTCCCCTACAATAACACTAACAGAAGGTTTGAACAAGGGTGATCACCTTGATGTGGTGTACAGGGCATAAATACAAAAAAGTAGGCTAACAATGGCACAACCGTCTACAAGACAAGAATTAGTTGAATACGCTAAAAGGCAGTTAGGTTATCCTGTCTTAGAGATCAACCTTGCCGATGAACAGATCGAAGATCTGATGGATGATGCTATCCAATTATTTCAGGATAGACATTTTGATGGTATAGAAAAACTATACATGAAGCATAAGGTAACCCAAGAGTTTATTAACTCCATTGAAGCAAGGGGTGGATCTAAAACTATTGGTGTTACTACGACTACAGCAGAAGCACAGATAACAGGAAAGGTTGGTATAACTACGTTTTCATATGAAGAGAACCAAAACTTTATTCAGATACCAGAACAAGTTATAAGTATAGTCAAGGTTTGGAAGATTGATAATAGGGCAATAAGTACTAACATGTTTAGTGTAAACTATCAGTTATTCTTGAATGAGATTTACTGGTTTAGTGCTTCTGAAATGCTTAACTATGCTATGACCAAAACGTTCTTGGAAGATATTAACTTCCTATTACGTCCTGAGAAGCAGATTAGATATAACAGAAGACAGAACAGATTGTATATTGATACCGATTATTCCAGTATGCAAGTTGATGACTACATTATTATCGAATGCTATAGAGCACTAGATCCTAATGCTTATCCTAATGTGTACAGAGATCCATTCTTAAAGAAGTATTTTACTGCTCTTATGAAGAAGCAATGGGGTCAGAACCTTATTAAATTCCAAGGAGTTAAACTTCCTGGTGGTGTAGAACTTAATGGTAGACAAATATATGATGATGCAATAGGAGAAATAGATAAGATTGAAGAAAGAATGGCATGGGAATATGAAATACCTGCTATGGATACTATTGGATAATGGCATTAAATCCATTTTTTACTCAAGGCAATCGGTCTGAGCAAGGACTTGTTCAGGAATTGATTGACGAACATATTAAGATGCATGGCATAGAGTTTACCTATATGCCTAGAATCTATGTGAATACAAAAACTATAATAAAAGAAGTCAGTTCATCTAAGTTTGATAAAGCATTTCCTATTGAAGGATATATTGAGAACTACCAAGGGTTTGGAGATAATCATAATATACTTACTAAGTTTGGTGTAAGGTCAACTGCTGAAATGACTGTTGTTATATCTCAGGGAAGATTTGAAGAGTATATAACACCGTTGTTAACTGGTGGTGTTACTGGATTAAGTAACGATCCAGTTAGACCATTGGAAGGAGATTTACTTTACTTCCCATTAGCAGACATGCTTTTTGAGATTAAGTATGTTGAACATGAACAACCATCATTCTACCAGTTACAAAAGAACTATACTTATCAGTTAAAATGTGAACTCTTCGAGTACGAGGACGAGCAAATCGATACTGGTATTGGTTCTATTGATGATGACTTTGAAACTATAGGATACAATGCAACAATGCAGTTGCTAGGAATAGGTACACAAAGTGAAGCTACTGCAACTATAGTTAACGGTAGTCTGTCACAAATCAACTTAATAGATGGTGGTACAGGGTATACTAGAGCACCAAATATAGTAATACAACCACCTAACTGGGGAATAGGTCATACTGCAACTGCTGTTGCAATAACTACCCAGATGTCAGATGGTAAGTATTCAGTAATAGATATACAATTAACTGATACTGGATCTGGTTATTCTACTTCTGGACTCGCACCAAGGATTCAGTTTATAAGTGACGATGGGGAAGGGGATGGTGCTCAGGCAGTGGGTAGTGTTACCAATGGATCTGTTGGTAAGATTACTATGACTGAACATGGTTCAGACTATGTACTAACACCAGTTGTTACGTTTAGTTCTCCACCATCACCAGGTGTTACTGCTGAAGGTTTTGCCAATCTTGATGCTGATGGTAAAGTAGGATCTATTAGTATTGTTAATGCTGGATCAGGATATGCCAGTTCTCCAACTGTCACAGTGTCTGCTGCTGGAACTATAGGAGTGGGTACATATTTCAGTGGTGATGTTATAACTGGCAGTCTTAGTAGTAACAAGGCATTTGTTACTAATTGGAACAATCCTACTATGACTTTAACCATTAAGAGTCTCAGTGGACACTTCACTCCTGGTGAGATAATTGTAGGTACATCTAAGACAACAGGTGAGTCTGTGGCATATAGACTAAATACCATCAACTATGATGATGACGATGTTATCGATAACAACCAAGAGTTTGAGGTTGCTGGTGAAGAGATCCTTGACTGGGGTGAAAACAACCCATTTAGTGAGAGACCATAATGTTAGGTAATTATTTCTATCATAGTACGGTAAGGAAGTCAGTTATTGCTTTCGGTACATTGTTTAATAACATCAGTATACAGCATACTAATGATGCTACTGGTGAAGTTATTAGTAAGATCAAGGTTCCTATTTCCTATGGTCCTATTCAGAAGTTCCTAGCAAGAGTAGAACAGCAGCCAAATTTTGATAGGAATGCTGCTATCACACTTCCAAGGATGTCTTTTGAGATCGTAAATTATAAGTATGATGCCTCTAGAAAGACTGCCCCTGTTACAAAATTTTGTCTACTTACTCCATCAGAAAAGACAAAAATTAAAAAAGTTTTTATGCCAACCCCCTACACCATTGGGTTTAGGTTAAGTTTTGCTGCAAAGATACAGGATGATTCGCTACAAATATTAGAACAGATACTACCCCATTTCCAACCATCATATAAGGTTAGTATTAATATGCTGGAAGATGCTGAAGAGATAAAAGATATTCCAATTACACTAACCAATATAACTTTTAGGGATGAGTATGAAGGTGACTTTACTGAACGTAGAGCAATTGTATATGAGTTGGACTTTGACTTAAAAACATTCTTCTATAGCGAAGTACCTACAGATGAGACTGGTGGTATCATTAAGAAGGTTAAGATCGATTATGCTTCTGCTATCAGAGCACCTAGAGAACAAAGGTATGTAGTGACACCAGCGGCTGTCAAGGATTATAACCAAGATCAAACGCAGTCATTGGCAGCAAATCTTGATATGGATAAGACTTTGATGGAAGTTACTACTAACACTGGTTTAACAGTTGGAAGATATATACAAATAGGTGATGAAGTTTTACGCCTTAATGAGGTGAATGGTACTAATGTATTAGTATCACGAGCACAGTATGGTTCTACTATGAGAGAACACTACCAAGGTGACGTTATTAATCAAATCACTATACAAGATGATGCCCTAATTGAAATTGGTGATGATTTCGGATTCAACGAGACCAGAACTTTCTATCAAGACGGTAAAGTCTATAGCAGTTCGCAAGGAATAGATGTCTAATAACAAAGGACACGATGCCATTAATAGAGCACTTGACGTAAAGGCAGAGATCGTCAAGGAAGGTGGTTGTGCTAAAAGATCTGATAAAGCACAACGTATAGATAAAGATGATCCCACTAAAGATTACGAATATACTAGAGCACAACTGTATAATTTAATCGAGAAAGGACATGAAGCACTTAACGGTATTCTAGATGTTGCTGCTGATAGTCAGCATCCTAGAGCATATGAAGTTGCTGGTCAGTTAATTAAAAGTGTTGGAGATGTAACAGACAAGTTACTTGATTCTCAGAAGAAAATGAAGGACATGGATGAGGATAAGTCAGGTCCTAAGCAGGTTACAAACAATTCTTTGTTCGTTGGAAGTACATCTGACCTACAGAAAATGTTAAAGGAGATGAGTAAGAAGGATAATAAATAAAGAACAGTCTGATTTACTATCATGTTTAATAAGGGGATTATTAAAGTTCTACAGATAGTGGATCAGAAAAATATTTCGGAGGATTTAGTATCAGAAAAATTTGGTATCGTATCGACTGGACGAGCAGGGAGTTTTTCTGCCCAAAAAATGCCGTCTGCTGCTGATAAAGCAGCAGCAACTGCGGCTGAAAAGAATGCTAAACAAAAGCAAAGGGCAGCTGGAACCAGTAAACTGATGGGACGAGCAAAGGCTGCATTAGATGTAGTCAGAACTGTCAATCAGAATATCTCTAGAGTCTACGAACCGAAAGAGTCGTTTACTTTTAAAAATTTTAGATGGATAACAAAGAAAGAGGACATGACGAATTAAAACGTCAGTCCGAAATCAACCGTTTATCTGAATTAACTAAACAACATGATGCTAAATACTTGACTAATCCAACAAAATATAAGTGATCTATACTGCCAACCCAAAGGTTTCTTTTATATTAGACCCTTTGGGTTCTGGCAAACTAATCAAATTCGTTCATCCTATTGACTTAAGGAGTGCGAGTCAGAAACTTAAATCTCTAGAAAGAAAAGTTAATGCCTCAAAATGACATTTATCTCGGTAACCCGAACCTAAAAAAAGCAAACACACAGGTTCAGTTTACTAAAGAACATATAACAGAGTATTTAAAGTGTAAGGATGATCCTGTACACTTTACCCAAAGCCATATTAAGATCGTTTCTCTTGATGAAGGTTTGGTTCCATTTAAAATGTGGGACTTTCAGGAGAAGTTAATTAAAAATTTCCACAATAATAGATTTAATATATGTAAGATGCCTCGTCAGACTGGTAAGTCTACGACTGTGGTGTCTTATCTTTTACATTATGCTATCTTTAATGATAACGTAAACATTGCTATACTAGCAAACAAGGCACAGACTGCTAGAGACCTATTAGGTAGACTACAACTTGCCTATGAAAACCTACCCAAGTGGATGCAACAAGGAATTATTGCATGGAACAAGGGTTCTATGGAATTAGAAAATGGATCCAAAATTATCGCTGCATCTACTTCTGCATCTGCTGTCAGGGGTGGATCTTACAATATTATCTTCCTCGATGAGTTTGCGTTCGTTGCAAACCACCTCGCAGACGACTTTTTTGCGTCTGTTTATCCTACTATATCTTCAGGTCAGAAAACCAAGGTAATCATAGTATCTACCCCACACGGTATGAATCACTTTTACCGTATGTGGCACGATAGTGAACGTGGTAAAAATGATTATTGCCCAACTGAAGTTCATTGGTCTGAAGTACCAGGTCGTGATTCTAAATGGAAAGCACAAACTATAGCAAACACGTCCAAGTCTCAGTTCCAAGTTGAGTTTGAATGTGAGTTCCTAGGATCTGTTGATACATTGATAGCACCTGCAAAGTTAAAGACGTTAGTATATGAAGATCCAGTATTGCAGAATGGTAGTCTTTACATATATGAGCAAGTAAGAAAAGATCATGATTATATTATGACGGTTGACGTTGCACGTGGTGTGTCGAAAGATTACAGTGCCTTTATAGTTTTTGATATTACAGAATTTCCTTATAAGGCAGTAGCACGATATCGTAATAACAGTATCAAACCTATGCTGTTTCCATCCATCATACATGAAGTAGCATGTGGATATAATATGGCATGGATACTATGTGAGGTAAATGATATAGGAGATCAGGTTGCGTCAATCTTAAATTTTGATCTTGAATATGAGAATGTTTTAATGTGTGCTATGCGTGGTAGAGCAGGTCAGGTAGTTGGTCAAGGATTCTCTGGTAACAAGACTCAATTGGGAGTTAAGATGTCAGTGACAACAAAGAAAGTCGGGTGTTCTAACCTTAAAACTTTGATAGAAGAAGACAAACTTATACTATGTGATTATGATATGATAAGTGAACTTACTACGTTTATACAGAAGAAACAATCCTTTGAAGCAGAGGAAGGATGTAACGATGACCTTGCTATGTGTATGGTTATTTTCTCTTGGTTAGTTGCTCAAGATTACTTCAAAGAGATGACAGATCAGGATGTAAGAAGACGCATTTATGATGAACAAAGGAATCAAATAGAACAAGATATGGCCCCATTTGGGTTCGTTACTGATGGTCTAGAAGAGGAAATAACCGTTGATACCAACGGTGATGAGTGGCATTTGGACGAATATGGAGACATGTCATACATGTGGGACTTCAAGTAATAACGCATTTTTGCTAAATAATTTATAGTCAAAATAGGGTTACCGCAGGGAGTTAGAATGGCACTTCAGTTAGCATCCCCAGGAATTAATGTACGTGAGGTTGATCTAACACGTGGTGGCGTTAATGCATCATTAAACGTTGCTGCTGGTCTAGCAGGTCCTTTTCAGAAAGGTCCTGTTAACGAGATCATTAGAATCACAAACGAGAATCAACTCGTAGAAACCTTTGGTGGCCCTGGTGCAGGGATCACTGATTTCCATTATGAAACCTGGTATGCTGCATCAAATTACCTATCATATGGTGGACAACTAGAGGTTGTCCGTGCTGGTGGTGGAGAACTAAACAACGCAAATGCTGCACCTTCGGGTACACCATCTACTGCGTTGCTTATAGAAAATTATGATGATTACAGCAACAACCATAGCACATCTGCCGATTGGTATTTCGCAGCAAAAAACCCAGGTTACTGGGGAGAAAACATTAAGGTTGCAGTCATAGATGCTGCTGCCGATCAAATAATTAACGGAGTATCCGTTAACCAAGTATCCACATACGGCAATTCAGTCAGCAGTGGGTTCACCTATAACGTAGGTTATGGTGTTACTCAGAAGTTAACTGGAAACATTATCGGTGTTGGAACAGTTACCTCACCTGGTGACAACGATTACATTAAAGGAATCGTCACTGAGGTTGGTACAGACAGTATTTCAGTTAAAGTAGTTTCGGTTGTACAATCTGGTACAGAGACTGCTGTTAGATACCAAGAAAATTCACAGTACTCATTCAATACCTCCAACCCTATTGGTATTGCATCTGCTTCTGTGGGTGATGATAAGAAAGTATATGGTACTTCTTTATCAGTTTCTGATTGGTACAACGATCAAGACATTCTTACTTCTGCTGCTGATGGTGGATCAGATCTACTTACACTTAAGTGGAGATCTGTACTACCTAAACCAAGAGTAAATGGATACTCTGCTGACAGAGGTGGAGACAATGACTCCCTTAACGTAGTTGTTATTGACGTTGATGGTAATGTTAACGGAACACCTGCTACTATCCTAGAGAAGTTCCCTAACTTATCTAAGGCAAGTGATTCAGAGGTATCACCACAGAAGTCAATATACTATAAACAGTTCTTGGCAGATAACTCAGCATATGTTTATGCTGGTACATCACCTGCGGTAACCGATTCCCATTATGGAACATCACCTATACCTAACGGTTTCTCTTCTGGAGTTACACCACTAGGATCTGGGGTTGGTTCATGGGGTCAAGTAGCAAAAGATATTAATTTCAATTCACTAGGTAACGTTAAGTATAGTCTTACTGCTGGTAAGGATTATCAAGGCATAGGAAACTTCAATGCTCCATTAGGAGACGTTCTTACTGCTTACGATAAACTACAAGATCCAGTTAACTCTGATATCAGATTCCTGTTACAGGGTGGAGCACATAAGACTAAGGAAGAAGAGCAAGCAAAAGCACAGAAACTTATATCCATATGTGAATTCCGTAAAGATTGTATAACATTCATATCACCTGATAGGGGATCTGTTGTTAACATCACAAGTGAATCACAACAGACAGAGAATGTACTTTCATTCTTCAGTCCACTAAGTTCATCTTCTTATGCAGTCTTCGATAGTGGTTATCAATACGCTTACGATAGATTCAATAAGAAGTTCTGCTACTTACCAATATCAAATGATATCGGTGGACTCTGCGTTAGAACAGATAGAAACCAGTTCCCATGGTTCTCACCTGCTGGAACATCTAGAGGTTCATTAAACTTCGCAGTTAAACTAGCATACAATCCTGGTCAGGATGCAAGAGATAGGTTGTATTCAAATAGAATCAACCCAGTTATTGCAAGTCCTGGTGCAGGTATTATTTTATTCGGTGACAAGACTGGTCTTGCTTATGAGTCTGCATTTGACAGAATCAACGTAAGAAGATTATTCATCACCATTGAAAAGGCAATTGAGCATGCTGCTAAAGCACAACTCTTTGAACTTAACGATCCAGGTACAAGATCTAACTTCTTGAACATCGTTGAACCATATCTCAGAGATGTACAAGCTAAGCGAGGCATCAATGAGTTCCTAGTTGTTTGTGACGAATCAAACAACACACCAGACGTTATTGACCGCAACGAATTTGTTGCTGACATTTTCGTCAAACCAGCAAGATCAATCAACTTCATTGGTCTAACATTCGTTGCTACGAGAACTGGCATCAGTTTCTCCGAAGTAGTCGGCACTGTGTAATAGGAGGAACTACTAATGCCACTAGATCAAAACTCATTTCAAATAGGTAACAACAAGAGAACCATTAATTCTTTCAAGGATAGGTTACAGTTTGGCGGTGCTAGACCTAACCTCTTTGAAGTTAAAATGGTTTTCCCTAATGTCGATATCTTTGACGGTAGGGAAGAAGAGTACAGAATGATGGTTAAAGGTGCTCAGTTACCAGCATCTAACATCGCTGAAGTTGTAGTACCTTTTAGAGGAAGACAACTTAAGGTTGCTGGTGATCGTAGATTCGATCCATGGACTCTTACAATTTTAAACGATGCTGACTTCAAACTAAGAGAAGCATTTGAGCGTTGGGCTAACTACATCGTCAAGGTATCTGATGGATCTGGTACAATCAATCCATCTGATTACTTTGCTGAGTGGGAAGTATACCAGTTAGGTCGTGCAAACACAGACCTTAACGTAACTGGAGACAAAAACCCTGCTAATCTTCCTATCCTTCGTGGATATAAGATGTGGGGATGTTGGCCTTCTGTTGTGTCTGGTATGGAGTTATCATATGATACTCAAGATACTATAGAAGAGTTCCAAGTCACCATGCAAGTCCAGTACTGGGAAGCATATGACAAGGATAATAGCGATTCTGTGGTATAATAAATATCAGAAAGGATAATATGAATGGCTAAACTTTTTGGTTTTTCAATTGATGATGAAGAAAAGAAGTCGAAATCGGTAGTCAGTCCTGTTCCTCCCAACCAAGAGGACGGTGCTGACTATTATTTGACTTCTGGTTTTTATGGCCAGTACGTAGACATAGAAGGTGTTTTCCGTACTGAGTTTGATATTATCAAAAAGTATAGGAACATGTCATTGCACCCTGAGTGCGATACTGCTATTGAGCATGTTGTTAATGAAGCAATTGTTTCAGATTTAAACGATAGTCCTGTAGAAATAGATTTAGATAATCTAAAAACTGGTCAGAGCCTAAAGAATGTCATAAGAGATGAGTTCAAATTCATCAAAGACCTTCTACATTTTGATAAGAAGTCTCATGAGATCTTTAGAAACTGGTATGTCGATGGTAGACTTTACTACCATAAAGTAATTGACCTAGAGAAACCTGATGAAGGTTTAAAAGAAGTAAGACATATTGATGCATTAAAACTTAAGTTAATGAGGATCAAGCCTAAACCCACACGTGGGCAACCTATGGCTCCTCTTGAAGACCAGATAATGAAGGTTGGTAAGGACGCTGAGATATCAGAATTCTATACATACTACCCACAAGGTACTGCTCAGAAGTATGGATCTATAGCAGGTAAGGGTATTAAGATTGCAAAGGATTCTATATGTCACATATCATCTGGTCTAGTTGATCGTAACAGACACATTGGTCTCTCTTATCTCCATAAGGCAATCAAAGGTCTGAACCAGTTGAGAATGATTGAAGACTCATTGGTTATCTACAGACTATCAAGAGCACCAGAAAGAAGAATATTCTATATTGACGTTGGTAATTTACCTAAGATTAAAGCAGAGCAATACCTAAGAGATGTGATGTCTCGCTATAGAAACAAGTTGGTATACGATGCTAACACTGGTGAGATCAAGGATGATAAGAAGTATATGGCAATGCTAGAGGACTTCTGGTTACCACGTAGAGAAGGAGGAAGAGGAACAGAGATATCTACTTTACCTGGTGGTCAGAACTTAGGAGAACTAGCAGATATAGAATACTTCCAGAAGAAACTATATCGTGCATTGAACGTACCAGATAGTAGAGTTGCAGATGATCAAGGATTTAACCTAGGTAGATCATCAGAAATCTTAAGAGACGAGTTGATGTTCTCTAAGTTTGTTGGCAGACTACGTAAACGATTCAGTGCATTATTCTTAGATCTACTTAAGACTCAGTTAATCCTCAAGAACATCGTTACCCCAGAAGACTGGGAACAGATGGCAGAGCATATACAATTCGATTACTTATATGATAACCACTTCGCAGAACTTAAAGAAACGGAGTTGATGAATGAAAGACTCAATGTTATGGTACAAATAGAACCTTACATCGGAACCTACTATTCAAGAGACTATGTTAAACGCAAGATTCTCCGTCAAACGGATGAAGAGATCATTGAGATGGAATCTGAGATGGATCAAGAAAACGAGGCGGGCGTTGGTGTACCGTTGGAAACTCAGAATATGATTATGCAAGGTCAGATGGAAACAGACCCAGGAATGGCTCCTAATTTACCACAGTCAAAGACTAATGCGATGGGTCAAACTCCTAAGAATCCAGAGGTAAGTAAGGCTAAGACAGGGTTAGATATTAAAAAAGCAAAGATATAAGCTAAATATATAATATACACTTCAATAGTATATTATGGAAACTTCTGACATAGTAGATATGATTGCAAATGGTACTCCTTCATCGGAAGTATCAGATGCAATTAAGGATCTGCTGTACGTAAAAAGTAGTGGAAAGGTTGATGCTATGAAACCTTCTGCTGCTCAATCGCTGTTTGATGCTGAACCTGAAGTTGAAGAAGAACCAACGGAAACAGAAGAATGAGTGCATCTCAGCCACTAAAATTAGTATCTGATGTTGGGTCGGTATCATCTGCAAATGCTACATCTGCTGTATCATCTGCTCAGATAGTTCGATCTGGTGTCGTACATGTAACTGCTAGTTCTGATAAGGCTAGTGGTTCTATTGCAGCATGTAATACTTCCACCCAAACAGGTGTAGGTAGCATGTTTGTAGATAAGGGTAGTGACATCCTTTATCGTTATGCTCATCCAGCTAACGCTAATGTTACTAATATCACTGCTGCTAATCCAGCAGTTATAACTCTTGACCACCCAGACACAAAGATAAGCGTAGGTGATTATGTCACCTTAGTTGGTTCTACTGTTGGTGGATATAATACTCAGATAGCACACGTAGAGGTTACTGCTAAGTCACAACCTCAACAGTTCAACGAGTATATACAGACTATAACTGTGAATGCAGACTGTTCATCACTAGCAGCGTTTAGTGGTACAGCAACTGCATACAAATCTGTTATCTTTAGACTCGCTCCTGAGACATCATCAGGATGTACACTTCATATCAAAGAGGTAGGAATAGGATGAAATTAATTGCAGAAGAGATTGAATCCATAGATATTCTTACTGAAGAAAAAGACGGTAAGAAGACTTTATACATTCAAGGACCATTTTTACAAGCAGAAGTTGTCAATAGGAACAAACGTTTCTATCCAATTGATACAATGGTTAATGAGGTCAGTAATTATAATAAGAAGTTCGTTTCATCAGGTAGAGCACTTGGAGAACTCGGACATCCTGATGGACCTTCTATAAATCTTGATCGTGTATCACATAAAATTGTCTCACTTAAACAAGAAGGAAACAACTTTATAGGTAAAGCACAGATACTATCAACCCCTATGGGTAAGATAGCAGAATCACTTTTAAGTGATGGTGTAAAACTTGGAGTTTCCAGTCGTGGTATGGGTTCTATGTACCAGAAGGATGGTGTTAATGTAGTTGGAGAAGACTTCATGTTAGCAACTGCTGCTGACATTGTTGCGGATCCATCTGCACCCGATGCTTTCGTAGATGGCATCATGGAAGGTAAGGAATGGGTCTGGGAAGGATCCGTCTTGCGTGAGAAAAAGTGTGAAGAGGTCAAGAAGTCAATAAATACGTTAGTGAGTCAAGAAGTGTTAGATGAGCATAAACTTGCGTTATTCTCAAACTTCTTGCGTAGTCTATAGTTTATAGATTTATAAATAATAATATCATTTTCTAGAATTTTTCGGATCTAAAAATGTCAGACGAACAACTACATGAGATGGATAATCAGGTAACGAAGGGAGCTTCTGCTGCCGAGCCTATGCCTAAGGCTCCAAATTACGTTCCTGATGCGGGTTCAGTCGAGGTTCTTGGTGGACCAACTCCAACCAATTCTAAACCTACAGACGATAGCAACAAGCTAAAAACTCCATCGGCCACTTTGGCACAAACAGGCGATCCTCATTTTCGCCACGCTGGTGCTAAGACCACTCTACCAGGACCTGCTGCTTTAAAAGCAACTGGATATGGTAAGGGTGCTAACGAAGAAACAGCAAAGGAGGAAGAAGTTGTTGCAGAAACTCCAGCAGTAGAAACAGAAACTACCGTTTCTGAAACTGAAACTGTTGAAGCTCCTGTAGTAACAGAAGAACCATTGGACATTGATGCAGATGTTAAGGCACTTCTCGAAGGAGAAGAACTATCTGAGAAATTCCAAGAGAAGGCTAAGACAATCTTTGAAGCAGTCATCAAGTCTAGGCTTGCTGATGCTAAAGAAGCAATGTCTAAGCAGTACGATGCAATGCTTACTGAAGAAGTAAATGCTGTACGTGCTGAACTTACAGAGCATATTGACTCATACCTTGAGTACGTTGCTAACGAGTGGATTAATGAAAATGCACTTGCTGTAGAATCAGGAATCAGAGGTGAACTATCTGAATCCTTTATGACTGGTCTTAAGGGTCTCTTTGAAGAGCACTACGTAACTATCCCAGATGATAAGTACGATGTCCTTGAGGCAATGGTCACAAAACTAGATGAAATGGAGAGTAAACTCAATGAACAGATTGATGGTAATATCGCTTTAACTAAGCGTCTATCTGATTCTGTCTCCGACAACATCCTTGATGAAGTATGTGAAGGATTAGCACTTTCTCAAAAAGAAAAGCTTAATTCATTAGCAGAAGGTGTTGAGTTTGAAAGCGAGGAACAATACCGTGAGAAACTTGTAACTCTTAAAGAGTCATATTTCTCTAATAAGCCAGTTACTGACTCACAAGAAGTCATATCCGAAGATGCTGTAGAGGATAATTCCCCTACTATGTCAAAGTATCTTGAGGCGTTGACTAAGTTCAACTAGATTAAATTTAAACTTACACATCCCGAACACGGAGACCCAAAATGTTTAACTCTGCTCAATTGCAGAAGAAGTGGGGACCTCTTTTAGAAGCGGAAGGACTTGATAGTATCAAGGACACCCATAGAAAAGCGGTTACAGCCCAACTTCTCGAAAACCAAGAAAGATTTTTACGTGAAGAACGTGCCTTCTTAACAGAAGCACCTCCTACAGTTAACACTGACCCTGCTGGCACTGGTGCTGCTGGTTTTAGTGGTGGTGCTGACAATGGTGGCCCAGTTGCTGGTTTCGACCCCGTACTGATTTCTTTGATCAGACGTTCGATGCCAAACTTGGTTGCTTACGACCTAGCTGGCGTTCAGCCAATGAACGGACCTACTGGTTTGATCTTTGCGATGAGAACTCGCTACGACAATCAGCAAGGAACAGAAGCATTCTTCAACGAACCAGATACTGCCTTCTCAGCACAGAACTCTGCTGCATCACTTAATCAAGGTGATTACACAGGTGCTGTTGATGGTGGAACAGATGTTGGTTTCGGTACTACAGCACAGGGTACAGACCCATCTGCTGATGCTACAAACCCATCTATCCTTAACGGTGGTGCTCAAAACGCATATCCTACAGGACAAGGTTTCAAGACTCAAGATTTAGAAGCATTAGGTGATGATACATCTAATAATGACTTCCGTGAGATGGCATTCAGTATCGAGAAAGTCTCGGTTACTGCTAAGTCTCGTGCCCTAAAGGCTGAGTACAGTTTAGAACTTGCTCAAGACCTTAAGGCGATCCACGGTCTAGATGCTGAAGCTGAATTAGCAAATATCCTTTCAACAGAGATACTTGCTGAGATCAACAGAGAAATCATCAGAACTATCTACAAGGCTGCTGAGCCTGGTGCCCAAACTAACGTTGCTTCAACTGGAGTCTTTGACTTAGACGTTGACAGTAATGGACGTTGGATGGTTGAGAAGTTCAAAGGTATGATGTTCCAGCTAGAGCGTGATTCAAACGCTATTGCACAGAGAACAAGAAGAGGAAAGGGCAATGTTATCCTTTGCTCTGCTGACGTTGCATCTGCACTTGCTGCTGCTGGTCAACTCGACTACACACCTGCTATCTCTGCTAACTTAACAGTTGATGATACTGGTAATACATTTGCTGGAGTACTTAACGGACGCTTCAAGGTCTATATTGACCCATTTGCTGCTAACCTAAGTGCTAATCAGTACTACGTCATGGGTTATAAGGGATCTAACCCTTATGATGCTGGACTGTTCTACTGCCCATACGTTCCTCTACAGATGGTTCGTGCAGTTGGTCAGGACACCTTCCAACCAAAAATTGGTTTCAAAACCAGATATGGTATGGTTGCTAACCCTTATGCTGAAGGAACAACACAAGGTCTTGGACGTATTACTGCTAATAGCAACCGCTATTACAGACGTGTTAAGGTTCAGAACCTAATGTAAGACAGAAGTTTATACTTCTTTATCCAGACCTCCACACAAGTGGGGGTCTTTTTTTATGCTAATGTTAAATAGTATACACTATCAGATAATCTAATGAACGGTAGACTATCTAAAGTTGACATGACAAATAAACTCATGCAACTAAAAAGAGAACTAGATTACAAATGTGAAATAGGAGTTATGGGACAGGTAGAATGTAGTGGAGCTAATAAGTATATGCACAAAGTCTTTGATGTGCTTGATGAATATTGGGGATAAATAGATATAGCTTGGGAAGCTGATGTCAAACAATCCAATGTCTTTGCAAGAAGTTTCTAATAGGAATTTCTTAGCATTAGGCGGTTTCAAACTCAAGTTGAATAGATGTCCAAAGGTAGACTTTCTTTGCAATAAAGCAAATCTGCCTACCATTACTTTGGGTGTTGCTCAACAAACTTCTTACCTTAAGAACATTCCTGTTCCTGGGGATAAGATGTCGTTTGATGATTTGGTTGTTAGTTTTATCGTTGATGAAAACCTTGAGAATTACTTACAAATATATGATTGGATGACTGGTTTAGGTTTTCCAGAAAGTTTACAACAGTTTGAGGACATCAAGAGAAAGTCAAGATACTTCCCAGAGTTCAACGAAGGTTTCAATGAAAGGTCAGACGGAACATTAATGGTTCTTAATAGCAACTACAATACTGTTGCAAAAGTTAAGTTCAAAGACCTGTTCCCATTTGCTTTGACTGGTATACCATTTGATGCGACACTAACTCAGGAGCAGTATTTTACTGCAACCGTGAGTTTTAAATATACTATCTTTGATATGATTGACAATGAAGGAGACAAAGTTTGATCTAGAAAAGATCCAACGAATGTGGGATGAGGATAGCAAACTGAATCAAGATGAACTTGATACTGAGTCTTTAAAAGTTCCTCAATTACACGCCAAATATTTCAACATATATAATATGACTTTAGCACTTCGTAAGAATGCTGAGTCACAATATGCTTCTGTCATATTAGAAAGACGGAAGTATTATAAAGGTCAAGCAACAGCAGACATATATGCTGAAGAACCTTTCCCTATGAAAATACGGGATAAGGATGATCTTAAACTTCATCTTGATGCTGACAAGAAAGTCGAGATTATCAGGTTGAAAATTGAGTACTATGACATGATGCTTAGATATCTTGAGGATATCTTAAAGCAAGTTTCTAATAGAACTTACCAAATTAAAAACGCTATTGAATGGCGTAGGTTCTCTTCTGGTTATGGCTAACATTGTTATCCAAAAAAAGAATGAGGTATTCTTAAAGGTTGAATGCGAACCCCATATCAAATATGAGTTAGCAGATCAGTTTACCTTTGATGTACCAAATGCAAAGTTTATGCCACAGTATCGTAATAGGTACTGGGATGGAAAGATACGTCTATTCAATACTGAGAAAGGAGAAATATATGTTGGGTTATTAGACAAGGTAGAACAGTTCTGTAAGAATCACGATTACTCTTTTGAATTTAGTGATAATAAACATTATGGTTTACCTTATGAGGAGAATGATGGAGTATCTAAAGAAGGTGTAAAAGATTATCTTAATAATATATCTCAGATCAAACCAAGAGACTACCAAATAGAAGGAGTCTTCGATGCTTTAAAAAAGAATAGAAGATTATTAATATCACCTACTGGATCTGGTAAGTCCTTGATGATATATGCTGTAACAAGATATCATGTACAAGCAAAGAGAAAGGTGTTGATTGTCGTACCAACAACATCTTTAGTAGAACAAATGTATAAAGACTTTGAGGATTATGGTTGGGATGCTAGTAAATTTTGTCACAAAATATATGGTGGACGTGATTTGCTATCAGATTTACCTGTTACTATATCTACTTGGCAATCTATATACAAACAGGATCGTAAATGGTTCAGACAATATGGTGTTGTTATAGGAGACGAAGCACACCAATATAAATCCAAATCATTGGTCACATTGATGACCAAATTAGATAATGCAAAATACAGATACGGATTCACGGGTACGCTTGACGGTACACAAACTCATAAATGGGTATTGGAAGGTCTTTTCGGACCGTCATACAAAATTATTAATACAAGAGATTTACAGGAAGCGGGATACCTTGCCAAATTAAATATTCGTTGTCTTCTTTTAAAGCATGATCCTCGTAAGTTTGATACCTATGAGGATGAAGTACAGTATCTTATTACTCACGATAGTAGAAATAAATTCATTAAAAACCTAGCACTAGACTTAAAAGGTAACACTTTAATCCTTTATAGTCGGGTTGCCCAACATGGGGAAGTGTTATATAACCTCATAAATACTAATGACCGAAAGGTTTTCTTTGTCCACGGAGGTGTTGATACAGAGGAACGTGAGTCTGTTAGGCAAATTACTGAGGAGGAAAGCGATGCGATTATTGTTGCCTCTTACGGCACTTTCAGTACTGGTATTAACATTAAGCGTCTTCACAACGTCATCTTTGCAAGTCCTTCCAAATCGAGGATTAGGAATCTCCAATCCATCGGCAGGGTCTTAAGGACTGGTAAGGATAAGGTTAAAGCAACATTGTATGATATAGCAGATGATTGCACAAAAGGTAGTAGGTCGAACTACACTCTTAATCATCTAGTTGAACGTATCAAATACTATAACGAAGAGAAATTTAATTATGACATCATCACCATCAAATTCGGAACCATACGATGAGTTCTATGCCAGTGTTAAACTGGTCTCAGGTGAAGAAGTGCTGTGTATGGTTATGATTGATGAACCTACAAATCAACCTGATAAAATTATAATTGATAATCCTGTTTTATGTAAAGAAATCCGTGCACCAGGTACAAATGTTACTATGGGATTTAAGTTTGAACCATGGATGAAAATGACTGACGATAATACTTTTGTCTTATCTATGGATCGTGTAGTTACTATAAGTCAAATTCAGTCTAAAGAAATTATTGATACTTATAAAGATATGATAGATCATGGTATGCGTGGTGCATCTCATCCTGATATTACTAAGCAAATGGGATATATATCTTCTGTAGATAGGGCTAGAAACATCTTAGAGAAGATGTATAAAGATGAGCCTAAAGGAACCCCTTGAACCCTTACAGAGTTATTCTACATAGATTTGCCTATTCTGTCAAGCTATGCTATACTGTTCACATAGGATTGATACAAGATGAAAAGGAAACGCTCTGAACACTACGTTAATAACAAGGAGTTCCTTGCTGCGATAGTAGCATATAAGCAATCTATTGTAGATGCTGAAGGTCTTGGTCAACCCAAACCTAGAATAACAAACTACCTAGGAGAGTGCTTCTTAAAGATAGCAACACATTTATCATATAAACCAAACTTTGTCAACTACATGTTCAAGGATGACATGATCTGTGATGGCATAGAAAATTGTGTACAGTATATTAATAACTTTAATCCTGAAAAATCATCTAATCCATTTGCCTATTTTACTCAGATAATACATTATGCATTTCTTAGAAGAATACAAAAGGAAAAGAAACAACTAGAAATAAGACAAAAGATTATTGAAAGATCTGGTTTTGAAGAGGTTATGCATTCTGATGACCAAGATAGATACTCTGAGAATAATCAGATTAAAGATGCTGTACAGTATCGTAATAACCGATGAAAGTTGCTGTTATCACTGATCAGCATATTGGATTTAAGAAAGGGTCAAAGTTATATCACGATTACTTCTTAAAGTTCTATGATGAAGTCTTTTTTCCAACGCTGCAAGAACGTAATATCACCACTGTACTTGACCTTGGTGACACTTTTGACAATAGGAAGGGTATTGATTTATATTCTTTGGACTGGGCGAAGCAAAATTATTTTGATAGGTTACAAGCTCTTGGCATTAGTGTCATCAGCATTGTGGGAAACCATACAGCATTCTATAAGAATACGAACCACCTTAATACCATTAATCTGCTCCTACGAGAGTACGATAATATTACAACTCTTCGTGAGACCACAGAGTTAGAAATTGGTGGATGTAAGATACTGTTTGTCCCTTGGATTAACCCAGAAAATAAAGAAGAGACATATAGTAAGATAGAACAAACAACTGCTAAGATGTGTATGGGTCACCTTGAACTCAATGGGTTCACTGCTACTCATGGACATGTCATGGAGAATGGAGATGATGTAGTTAAGTATAACAAGTTTACTAAGGTCTTCTCTGGACATTACCATACCAGATCTAGTAATGGTAAAATATTCTACCTAGGTAATCCATATGAGATGTTCTGGAATGATGTGAATGATTCTAGAGGATTTCATTTGTTTGATACTGAGACATTAGAAACTGAGACTATAAACAATCCTTTCCAGTTATATAAAATTATTGTATATGATAATACACCTAGACAATTGTTTAAGTTCAATGAGTATAAGGATAAGATAGTTAAACTCGTAGTTAAAGAGAAAGATAATGAAAAAGAATATGAACGTTTCCTTGAGGCATTGATCAATGCTAACCCCTATGATTTAAAAGTGATAGAAAAGATACAAGGTGTTAATTTTGATAGTGGTTTAGTGGAGCATACCGAGGACACAGTGACGTTATTGGATTCATATGTTGACGATATGGAAACTGACTTGGAGAAATCTAGGATCAAGTCTATAGTATCTGAACTCTATAGGGAAGCATGTGAGGTAAGTTAATGTTTATTATCACACTCAGGGGTATGGAAGATGCTGGTGCTTACTCAGTTAAAGATGAACTGGGAGACAAAGTAGTCTTTATGTTTGAAGAAGAGGATGATGCTGATAGGTATGCTATGATGATGAAGGAGGACGGTGACAAGGACATGGTTGTTATCGAAGTCCAAGACTCAGTTGCTATCACAGCATGTGAACGTGGTAAGGTCAGGTATACCATCATTACCAAAAATGATATAGTCATCCCACCACAAGACGATGATTGACACATCCCCAGATTCCATTAGAATATTTGCCATAATAGTATTGGCATTACTCTGGTTGATTATTTTTAACACTCCTACTAATGATTGAGTTTCAGCGAATTCGTTATAAAAATTTCTTAGCAGCAGGTAACTATTTCACTGAAATAGAACTGAATGCTGAACCTAATACCTTGATCATTGGTGGCAATGGTTCAGGTAAGAGTACTTTATTGGATGCTTTGTGCTTTGGTTTGTTCAATAAACCATTCAGGCAGGTCAATAGAAGTCAATTAGTTAATAGTACTAACGAAAGGGATGCAATAGTTGAGTTAGAGTTTGCTGTAAACGCCCATGAGTACAAAATTGTACGTGGAATTAAACCAAATAGGTTTGAAATCTTCAGAAATGGTAAGAAACTCAATGAAGATTCGTCAGCACAGGAGCAACAGAAGACATTAGAAGGGCAAATTTTAAAATTAAACTATAAATCCTTCACACAAATCGTAATTTTAGGTTCGGCATCGTTCGTTCCTTTCATGCAGTTGTCTACTGCACACCGTAGGGAGGTTATAGAGGACTTATTAGACATAAAAGTGTTCTCAAGTATGAAAGATATACTTAAGACACGTCTAAAGGCATCTAGAGACGAGTTAAAGGTGCTAGAATTAAAGAAACAATCGACTGCTGACAAGATTGTCATGCAGCAAAACTTTATTAAAACCATTGAAAAGGATTCTAACAATGATATCAATGAGAAACAGGAGCAAATCGAGAATATCTATAAAGATATCTCAAGGTATCAAGAATGTGTTGAGGATATCTTGGTTAAGGTTTCCTCAAAAGAAGATGAAGTAGAAAAGTATTCTGATGCAACGGATACCATTCGGAAACTTGAAACATTCCAGACTAAACTTCAGACTAAACGGCACAACAACTGCAAGGACTTAGATTTCTTTGAAGAAAATAGTAATTGCCCTACTTGTACCCAAGTTATTGATGAAGATTTTAGGTTAAATAAAACAGAACAACTCCAGAAGTCTATATCCAAATCAGAAAAGAGCTTGTCTGAAATAAAACAGGCAATTTCTGATGAGCAATCACGGGAACGTGAGTTCTCAACACTTCAAAGGGAGATTACGAAACTAAACAATGAGGTTTCTCAAACCAACATTAGAATTTCTGAGTCCAATAAGTTACGAAGACAAATTGAACAAGAAATTCAAGCAATTACCGATAAACTTGAGAACAGAAATACTGAAGATGAAAAATTAAGTAAGTTTAAACAGGATTTGAAGGGTGTATTGGATGATCTAACTGATCTTACCAAGACATATGAGTATGATAGTCAAGCAAACCTCTTGCTTTCGGACGAAGGGGTAAAGAGAAACATTATTAAGAAGTATCTACCTCTAATCAACCAACAAGCGAACAGATACTTGCAGATGATGGACTTTTACATCAACTTTAACCTTGATGAAGAGTTCAAAGAGAAGATAGAGTCTCCTATCCATGAAAACTTCTCATATTCTTCCTTCTCTGAAGGAGAAAAGATGAGGATAGACCTTTCATTGATGTTTAGTTGGCGAGAAATTGCACGTATGAAGAATAGTGTTAGTACTAACCTACTGATTATGGATGAAGTGTTTGATTCTTCCTTAGATGGGTTCGGTACTGACGAATTTATGAAGATTATTAGGTTTGTGGTCAAGGATGCTAATATATTTGTGATCTCACACAAGTATGAACTGCATGATAAGTTCGAGAAATGTATTGAGTTCAAGAGAACTAAGGGATTTTCAAGAATTGCTTGACGTATTACTAGAACTTATGGTAATATAAATAAATCATACAAAGGAATCGAAATAATCGTGCCCCTGCGTAGATGTAAAGAGAATCCCATGTCGGGGGTTCTATCATCCGTAGGGTTTTTTTAATGCCTTGCGAGATACTTAATACAAACATGTCTATCAAATCAACAATCGCAGCTGCTTTCGCTGCACCTTTCCTACTTTCTTCAGCTGCTTTTGCTGGTCCTTACGTGAACGTAGAGACAAATAGCAACTGGGATGGAGACAACTATACAGGAAACACAACTGATCTTCACATCGGTTTTGAAGGTTCTACAGAAGGTGGCGTTGGCTACTATGTTCAAGGTGGTCCTTCAGTAATCGCACTTGATGGTGTTGACTCTGAAACTCAGTTCTCTGGTAAAGCTGGTGGTTCTGCTACCCTTACAGATACTGTTGGAGTATACGGTGAGCTTGCTTTCACTTCAGATGACGATGACCTAATCGCTGATTCTGCTGCTAAGCTTGGTCTTACTTACAAGTTCTAGTTCTCTTAAATAGTTAAGAGTTCGAGATGGATTAGGGACTCCTTACGGAGTCCCTTTTTTAATGCCATGAAAAAAACTTCTGATATATTAATGCATCCACTGTGGATCGCTCCAGTGATGCTCTTGTCAATTATGATACTTATTGAAACGTTACATACTGTCACACATTGGCGTATGGAAATAGACGCAAATGCTTATTGTAGAAATAATGCCGAATGGATCAATAATAACCAAAACTAATGTAACCCATTAGCATTACTTGTAATTGTTCGGTAGACCGAATGTAAAGTTATTTGACAATGCTTAATGTTTCCTATATAATATTGTTACGTTACTTAACAAAAGAACTCAATGACTTCCACAACTGCTCAAAAGTACACAACGACAGAGTATGGCAAGCAGAATATGTTTGCTGCTGAAGCACAACCACAACTCGTAGAAAATTACGAAGGTTATGCAGTTAATGCAGAAAAGACGAATGGTCGTTGGGCAATGATTGGTTTTGTAGCACTTATAGGTGCTTACATGGTTACTGGACAAATCATTCCAGGTGTATTTTAGAATGAACGTTCCAACATACGACATACCGCATTCACCGATCCTTC
>CEUA01234549.1_pt1 | contig 38867 bp, 28 predicted proteins | sample 361541 | NCBI WGS metagenome assembly CEUA01 (sample SAMEA2623079, study PRJEB7988) | marine metagenome | isolation source: saline water (ENVO:00002010), including
ATTTTCACTAACACCAATGCCTCTCTCACCCCCTCTATAAAGCTCACCACCAAAGATTGATTTTGTATTCTCTAAAACTGCATCAGCTTCATAACTGGTCATCATTCTTGCCCGAGTAGTAAGACAAGCTTCTGCAGTTCTAAAGTTAGTTAACCTCACACCATTAAAAGCTAGTGTATCAAGATTAGGTGTAGAAATTTCACTGCCAAATGAACCTATATCGCTATAGCCTAAATCATCTGCAACTATAAAAAGTATATTGGGTCTTCCATCAGAGATAATATTTTGGGAATCGTTCATTTCTGGTGAGCACCCAGAAAAAATTAGAGAAAAAGCTATTAAAGATATACCTTTATAATTAGATAACATTATGTATTCCTTTATTAAAGCGATATTCAATTCAGATTAACTGATTAATAACGAAAAGTCTTACTATATTTAATAGAAAATTGAGAATAAGTAGAATTAAATCTTGAAAAATTATCGAGTGTATTAGCGTTATGGTCAAAAACAAGGTAAAGATTTTCGCCAGCTTCTCGATTGAATCTTAACCTTGTATTGAAACCTACATTAGATGATGTATTGTCATACTGGAGTGAAGTATATAAATAAAGTCTATTTGTAAAATTATAGTTTGATGATATTTGAACTAATCGCGTTGTAAAATTACCATTGGGTAAATCAACATCATAGTTTTTTATACTACCAGATAAGAAAAACTTATTACTAGGTCTCCACCTAAGAGTTGCCTCTAAATCATTTCTTGTTCCATTATAGAATCCGCCTCCTTTTACAACTATCTTTGGAGAAAAGTTGCTGTTTTGAGAAAAGTCAGCTTCTATCTGCCACTCATCATAGCTGTGAGAACCAATTGGTACAATGACGCCTTTTGAAACCTCAAAAGGTTCAGTAAGAACTTCTGTAATTTTATTAAAAGCCACGCTGTAATTATGACCAGATCTAGTAATTAATCTGATTGGTCTTATAAAACCATAATAACTTTCTAAATTGCCAGTTTGGTCATTATTATGTGATTGAGTACTAATAAACAACTCAGCACTTCTTATCCAAGGATGATTATCAAAATTCCTTCGATAACCACTCCACCACCTTACCCTTTTAAAGTCTTTTCGATTAACAAAGCCAAGAGCTGGGTTGTAGTTTTTTTCTACTACCTCATACTCAATTTTTCCTCTTATACCCTCTTCACCCTGAATTGCAAAGGTTACACCAAGTGTATCTTGATCTTGATCTACTCCTGGAGTATCTGTTGCTGTGTACCATATATCCCCTTCAACCCTTTTAGAAGGATAAATAGATGTATTTCTATATCTAAAATCAAGTCCAGCTACTTTGTTATCTAAATTAGATCTTGGATTACCACTAGTAAATAATAACCCTATATTTGACTCATCTAAAACATTCGCCACAACTCTTGCTACAAAAAGATCTGACTTATCAAGTGATTGATGACTGTCTTGTTGAACACCAAGCACTCCAATATTCAAACGGCCAGATCTACCCGTAAGCTTTAAACCTGAGTTGATATCTATTGGCTGACCGGTAGCACTTAAACCAATTCTTCTTGTAAAAAAAGGATTTGCATTTCTATTCCACTGGTCATAATTGGCAAAGCTAAAAATATCCATATCTTGTAGAAAGAAGTTTCTTTTTTCAGGAAAAAAAAGTGAAAAACGGGTGAGATTAAGTTGTCGATCATCCACCTCAGTATCTGAAAAATCAGTATTTAGCGTTAATACACCTGTCAATGTTGGATTAAACTTATAAAAAATATCTGCTGATGGCTCAACTGAATTTTCATTTTTGTTCTTAGCAAAATCCTTATTTTGTTTTAAAGAAACAGAAGGAATAATATCTAATCCCAAACCTTGATTAATATCATTGAAGCCTTTAACAACACCAAAGCTATCTAAATTTGCATTGCGGTCAAATTCACTCCAAAAAACTCTCTCATTCTTTCGCCTAATCAATCTAACGAAATTAAAACCCCAATCAGGGTTACTAGGATCAAAATTGATAGATTTAAAAGGTATAGCTATTTCTGCAGACCAGCCCCATTCTGTTATTTGTGATTGAGCATACCAAATACCATCCCAGTTACTATTATTGGTAATTTTAGTGTCAAAAATGGATTCTTGTCTGGTACCTATTGCATTTAACCAAAAACTATAGCCAGAAGTCTTTTGATTAAAAGGATCAAGCCGAACACCTATGAGATCATCAGTAATAACGCCTGTATTGTGCGTCATTACTCTAGCAATAATTGCACTAGGATCAGAGTCTTCTAATCTAGCAGCAACATATAGAAAATCACTATCATAAGTAACATAAAATGTAGTTTTTTCAGTTGGCTCTGACAAGTAAGCAGGGTCTACCTGAATAAAATCATCAATAATGGTTGCACTATTCCAAACATCATCGTCAATAACACCATCAATAACTGGTGCAACCTCAGTTTTATAAATATTGGCTACCTTTAATGACTCATTTTGAGCAAAAACTGGTGAAATGAGAAAAAATAAAGTGGATAATTTAATTAATGTATTAAACTTAACAGCATAAAGTATATTTAAAAAATAACGGTGAATATGTTTCATAAAAATAAAATAGTATATTTTGGTGTAATTTCCTGCTTCATTTTATCAGGTTTTGCTGCGCTATTATACCAAACTGCATGGATGAGACAATTCTCTGTTATCTTTGGTACTTCAGAATTAGCTGTTGCAACTATTCTTTCAGCCTATATGGCAGGACTTGCTCTAGGCGCGGAAATTGCAGGTCGATATGTTGAAAAAATAAGAAGACCTATTTTATTCTATGGCATTCTTGAAGCAGCAATAGCTATCAGTGCTCTATGCGTTCCATTCTTGATGGGCTTAGCAAGTTTATTATATATTAATTTTCTAGGTGATCAGCCAGCACCAGGTGATGCAAGTGGTCTTGGTCAATCGATATTTTATCTTGTAGTCGCTTTTTTGGTTCTAATTATTCCAACAGGCTGTATGGGTGCAACCCTACCTTTGCTAACAAAATATGTAGTAAGAAGTGAAGATCAAATTGGACCAAGAGTTGGCATGCTGTATGCCATGAACACGGCTGGAGCAATTGGTGGAACAACTACCGCTGGATTTTTATTGCTTCCTTTAATTGGCTTATCAGGAACAATATGGGTTGGTGTAGGAATTAATTTCTTAGTTTTTCTTATAGCAGCAGCAATTGCTAGAGAAATAAAAACATCGACTGAAGAAAAAATTATAGAGCCAATAAAGAGCACCACTAATGACACCTTTAGTGATGAGCCAAAATATAAGTGGATTTTACCTCTAATGCTGCTATCTGGCATGAATACTTTTACTTATGAAGTGTTATGGACAAGATTATTAGGCCATATACTAGGAGGAAGCGTTGCTGCATTTTCAACTATGTTAGCCAGCTTCCTTTCAGGCATAGCAATTGGTAGTGCGATTGCATCTAGATTTTCAAAAATAAGAGAAAATTCGGTAAAAGTATTTATTTTTGTTCAATGTGCTATAGCGATAACCTCTATCTTTGTTTATCAATACTTTGATTATCTTAATCCAGGTATGGGGCTTAATAGCAATATTATTATCGCATTTAGTATTTTAATGCCGGCTACTTTATTCATTGGAGCTACTTTTCCACTAGCTGTCAGAATGCTAGCTGACAATGAGAGAGTGGCAGCTCAAGCCTCTGCAAAGGTTTATGCATGGAATACTTTTGGAGCCATCGCAGGTGCTGCAATAGCAGGGTTTTTCTTGATCCCATTACTTAAATATGAGGGCGCAATAAAGTTAGCAGTTAGCATAAATCTATTTATTGCACTACTTACTTCTCTGATTATTCTTAGAGAAAAAAAATTATTGACTTCATTTATAGGTATTATTTTTCTAATTTCTTTATTTTTATATAGACCAGATATGCCTGAAAATATTCTTAGAGCATCTTCAATTGTAGATAGAAGTGAAGGAGAAATTATCTATTATGATGTTGGTAGATCAGCTACGGTTATTGTTTTTGAAGAGGATGGTTTCTTAAACCTTAGAACAAATGGTTTGCCTGAAGCAGGTACTAATTTAAAAGGATCGCCACCATCAAAAAATAGTCAACAACTTCTAGCTACATTACCAGTATTAGCAAGACCTAATACATCTGAGATGTTAATAATTGGTTTTGGAGCTGGTGTTGCTGTTGAAGGTGTTCCATCTACTGTAAATAATATTGATGTTATTGAACTAGAGCCAAAGGTAATTGAGGCAAATAAAATTATTGGTAATAGCAGAGCCATAGACCCACTAAAAGATGATCGTATAAATATTATCACTAATGATGCTAGAAGTGCCCTAGCTTTAACATCAAAAAAATATGATGCAATTGTTTCACAGCCCTCTCACCCTTGGACTGCAGGAGCGTCTCATCTATATACTCGTGAATTTATGAATTTAGCTAAAGATCATCTAAATCCAGATGGTGTTTTTTTACAGTGGATGAATAGTCAATTCTTAACTGAAGATCTCTTAAAGAGTCTTTGTGCAACTATGCTTGATGTTTATAGGTTTGTAAGGGTATATCAATGGGCGCCAGAAGTTTTATTCTTTATAGGGTCACAGCAGCCAATCAATCCTGAATATAATATGAGTATCACAGGAAGGCCTGTGATAGATGATCCAGTTCATTATCTTGAAAGAGGAATAGGGTCTGTGGAAGACTTAGTAATAGCACTGAATATGGATCAAGAAAATATAAAAGAGTTTTCTAAAGGGGCAAAGTTATTAACTGATAATATGAATCTTATGGCTACTGAATCTGGCCAAGCACAAGAAAGAGGAAAGGCTTTAAATTATAGAGATCTAGAAGATTTATTTTTACCCTATGACCCATTACTTAAAGATGAGAGTTTTCTTCATAATAATTTTCCTATTGATCTAGAATTCTCCTATATTGCAGAAAGGCTAGAAAATACTGGATTTAGGCAAAGAGCAGTTACTTTAGGTGATGCTTTAGAAGCAAAAAATCTAAGTCAATCTTTGCTAGTAATTGCATTAGGTATGCAAAGACAAGGCCAAATAGAAGAATCTCAAAAGCTACTAAGAAGATCATTAGAGGCAGATCCAACAAATGAACAAGCTCGCTTTAATATAGTTAAGCCATGGTTAGATAAGATAAATGATCCAGATACTCCAGAATATATAAAAGAAACTGCTAGTCAAATTAGAGGCTCAGCCATGGCTGTAATAAAAGGATGGGAGGCTGTTTTGGAAGAAAATTATAATTTATTGGTGGATTCAGATGAATTGATTGCAACTACCAAAATAACTGACCAGTGGTATCTTGAATCAGTTAAGCTAAGAGCTGATTGGAGGATAAAAGTTAATAATCCTGAATACCAACCGGAACTTGCAAGAGAAGCAAGAAGGATTATTGATAATGCTATAGCAATTATTGATGATACAGACCTTTATGGCTTAAGAATTTCAGCTTCTTATGTAGCTGAAGATATTCCTGAAATATTAGAGACCTCAAGAAGGTTAATTTATATTATCAAGGGAGAAATTAATCTTGTAAAAGATGGCTTGTATGATATTACTACTGAAATAATCGATAGAAAAATTCTTCAGATTGAAGCGCTTAAAACTGTTTTAAATGAAATGGTGATAAATCAAGATGTTGATACATACGATATTGATAGCATAACGAATAATTTAGATAATATTCTAGAAGAGCTTATAGATCTTAAGCTAATAGTTTAAATGTTTTATAAAAAACAAGTCATTAAAGATCTACTGCTAATTGGCGGGGGTCACAGCCATATAAAAGTTATAAAATCTTTTGGCATGAATCCAATACCAGGTGTTAGATTAACTTTGATTAATCCTGATATGTATTCACTGTATTCAGGTATGTTGCCAGGCATTATTTCTGGACACTACAGTTTTGATGATGCTCATATAGATCTTATTAAATTAACAAGTTATTCAAATTGTAGGTTTATAAAAGGAAAAGTTATAGGAATACAGCCAGGTGATAATAGAGTCATTCTAGAAGGTCGACCTCCATTATCTTATGACCTTCTATCAATAAACTCAGGATCTAGCTCAAACTATAAGGAAATAGAGGATATTGATAACATTGCAATACCAGTAAAACCAATTAATAACTTTTTATCCCAATGGAAGTATATTAAAAATAAAATTGATAACTCAAAGAAAGAAAGAAATATTGTAGTAATAGGAGGTGGAGCTGGAGGAGTAGAAATTATAACTGCAATGAGACATTCATTAGGTGAAAAGAACAGCCTAACTTTAATTACAAAAGAAAATAAAATTTTATCGGGCTTCCCAAAGAAAACAATTCATTATTTTGAGGATCACTTAAAGAAGAATAAAATTAAATTAATTAAAGAAATAGAAATAAAAAAAATAACTAAAGGAAAAGTTATTAGTACGAAGGAAAAAGATTTTCTATTTGATGATATTTTTTTGGTAGCACAAACTGCTGGTCCTCAATGGCTTAAGGGTTCTAATTTAAGTCTAAATGACGAAGGCTTCTTACTCGTTAATGATAAGCTTCAATCATTATCAAAAGAAAATATTTTTGGATCAGGTGATATTATAGATTTTGATAATTATAATCTTAAGAAAGCAGGAGTCTATGCTGTAAGACAGGGCGATGTATTAAATAAAAATATTAGAAAGTATTTCCAAAATAAAATCTTACATAAATATAAACCACAAAAGAACTTTTTATCAATTATCACAATGGGTTCTAAGAATGCTGTTGCATCTAAATATTCACTTTCATTTAAAGGTAAATGGGTATGGTATTGGAAAAATTATATTGACAAGAATTTTATTGCTAAATTTAATAACCTTTCTATTAAAGATATGAAAATTAATGAAAGAATTCCAAAAATATTTCTTACTAAAGAAGTAAAAAAACTAAATGAGGATATTAGATGTGGTGGTTGTGGTGCTAAAGCTGCTAGAGAAATACTTAATTTAGCACTTGATGACCTAAATATTAAAAAAAGAGATGATATAGTGATAGGTCTAGATAATCCTGATGATGCCTCAATTATAAAAATACCGAATGATAAATTATCTACTATCTCCTTAGATTTTTTTCCCCCTATGATCTCAGATCCATACTTATTTGGACAAATAACTGCTCATCACTGTTTAAGTGATCTCTATGCAATGGGCGCTGAACCTCAATCTGCTATGGCTATTTCCTGTCTTCCTTTGTGGCCTAAACATAAGCTTTCTGAAGAGCTTAAATCTATGCTATTAGGTTCTATACAGGTATTTAATAATGAGAATACTCAATTGGTGGGAGGCCATACAAGTGAAGCAGAACAATGTATTTATGGATTTTCTGTTACTGGCTTAATCAATAAAGATAAAATTTTAAGTAAATCTAATTTGAAGAAAGGCGATGCTTTAATTTTAACCAAAGCTATTGGAACTGGGACAATACTTGCAGCCAATATGAGAGCTAAAGCAAATGCTTCATGGGTAGATAATGCAATAGAATCTATGTTAGTCTCAAACAGAATGTCAGTTGACATAATTAAGAAATATGGTGGTATTGCTTGTACTGATATTACTGGTTTTGGTTTAATTGGTCACTTACTAGAAATGCTTGAAAGAACACAATTAATAGCTAATCTTAATCTTGAAAACATTCCAATATTAGATGGAGCAGATGAAACTATTTCAAAAAAAATTATCTCGACATTACAAGATAATAATGAGAAGTTTTCTAGGTATATAAAAAATTATTCTGAATTTAATAAATCACCAAATTACAAATTACTTTTTGATCCACAAACAGCTGGTGGAATATTAGCTGGAATCCCTGAAGATCATGTTGATGAATGCTTAAATGATTTAACCAAAAATAACTATACAAATGCTAGAAGAATTGGAACCGTTGAAGAACAAACAAATAAAGAAGAAAAAATATATATCATAAAATAAAAAAATCCGCCCTAATTAAAAAAACTAGGGCGGATATGTACTAGTAAATAAAATTAAATACTAATTACCAAAGTACCGTTGGTATCTAACAAAAGACTCTCTTGGTCTATTCAGATTAACAGCTGCATTACCATTACCCGTAGAAAAAGAACCATTAGAAGAATAAACTTCATTCGTAGCATTTCTCACACCAAAAGTAACTGACCAATCTTCAGCCGCACTGTTATATGTAGTATTAAAATTAACAACCTTATAAGCATCCTCTCTCATTAACATATGAGGTTCAAACTTAAATCTTTGAGCGTCCATATGCATATAATCAAATCGAGAAGTAATATTACCGCCTGAAACTAAAGGAATACGGTGAGTTATACCAATTGTATAATTATTTTCAGGAGCGTAAGGAAGTACTGCTTCTGAAAGTGGAATACAAGTTGTAGTAGGGCAATTAGTCTTTGATACTAAAGGTGTTGCAAGAGTGCTATCAGTATAACCTGGGTTATACCACATGTATGTGCCTGATTGCATAGCATTACCAGCTAGCGAATCAATCTTTGCATCTAATACACCAAGAGTAGCATCAACACGAAGAGTATCACTCACAATCCATAATGCCTCTAATTCAGCACCAGTTAGAATACCCTTACCAACATTCTCAATACCAGTTCCACCACTTGCTAATCCTGCTGGTCTAGCGTTGACCTGCATATCATCGTAGGTAGAATTAAATATTGCACCATTTAATCTTAAAGCACCGCCAAATAAATCAGCTTTAGCTCCAATTTCGTAATTTGTTACGTATTCAGGTGCGAAAGCTGGCATAGGTTGAGGCATTCCTTCAGGGAAACGACTAGCAAAACCACCATCACGGAACCCTTTAGCAAAAGATCCATAGATCATAGCAGTATCACTAATATCATAAACTAAGCTCAACATAGGATCAGTTTGTGTCCATTCAGCTGTACCTACTGCTTCTTCACAAATATCAGTAACCTTATCTCTTTCAATCCTTCCATCTCCGTTTGAGGTTGGCCCTCCTGCTGGTTGGGGATTGTTTGCATTTGCAGGACAATAGTCCCTATGAATAGTTACATCAAATGTTTTCTTATCAGTTGTTGCTCTAAGGCCACCAGTTAAGTGAAGCCTATCTGAAATATGATAGGTTAACTGTGTAAAAAGAGCATTAGAGGTATTATCAATGTCTCGAGCAATACGCTGGAATTTTAAACCACCCACTCCATCGTGTACTGCGTTCATACCGCTACCTCCAGTATACACAGTACCTGGATGATAGCTCGTGTTTTGCTTACGGCCTTGAACTACCCACAAGCCATTTACACCAATTAACGATACAACCTCAGTACCTGTTTCTTTAAACAGATATGCACCAGCTGTATAATCCAACCTGCCATCCATGGCTTGGCCAGTTAACTGGAATTCTTGAGATCTTCCATCTTGGTGGAAATCATCATTAATATTAGAAAATATTGGTAGTGGGCTATAGTCATGATCATTCATAAAGCTTGACTTAAAGCCACGATAAGCTGTAATCGACCTTAATGTACCATATGCAGTCTCTGTTTCTACTGTTAAGGCAGTACCATATGTAGTTAGCCAATTTTCAGGTGTATAATCCACATTACCATTAACATCATAGTAAATAGCGCCTGTTTCATAAACATCTACACCAGGGTTATTTGCTTCGCCATAACAAAGCTTATTTGTATTTCTTCCCTCAGCTGTTGCACAAGCTGCAACTCCTGAGAAAGATGCACCACCCATTGGTGTTGCAACATTCCACCAGTTACCTTGCATCAAGACAGAAACAAATTCGCCTGTTGTAGTGCCATCAGCACTATAAAGCGCTGCTGGAACTAAAGGAGCTGGGGCTGCCTTATTATGAGACCAATCTCCAGTAAGATTAACCCTTAAGCTATCTGAAGGAGAAAATTCTAACTGAGCACGAACTGCTGTAGTATTATCATCACCTAACCAAAGGTTATCATAACTAGTAGCCTTAACATAACCACCTCTAGTTCTTTGCATGATAGAAACTCTAGCTGCTAAGTCGTCTACTGCTTCTAAAGGAAGATTAAATGAAGCTCTAAGATTCCCATAGCTGTTCTCACCAAATGAAATACTTACTTTTGATTCAAAAGCATCAGGATTAGGCCTTTTCGTCACTAAGTTAACTGCTCCAGCTAAAGTGTTCCTTCCAAAAAGGGTTCCCTGTGGGCCTCTTAAGACCTCTGCTCTTTCTAGATCAACAAGATCCATCATGCTTCCAATTGATCTCGCAACATAAACGCCATCAATATAGATACCTACTGCTGGATCAGTATTAATAACAAAATCTGATTGGCCGACACCACGCATAAAAATAGTTGGTGAAGCTGTTAGACCGCTTGTTTGAGATGACGATTCAATCATGACATTTGGTGTTGCCTGAGCTAAATCATTAACATTCAAAGCACCACGAAGATCAATCTCATCTTCTGTAAAAGCAGTAACTGCAATTGGTGTATCCTGCAAAGACTCCTCTCTTCTTCTAGCAGTAACCACTATCTCCTCAATAGCAAAAGCTCCGCCCGAAGATTGGGCAGATGCATTATCTAAAGAAAAAAATAATGGGAATAAAGCAATAGAAGCAAAAACTGTGTATTTACTATAATTCACTATTGTTCTCCAAAATAAAGTTATAGTTTTTACTTTAACTCATATCAGATCTTATATCATTACTTTCTTAATAAAAAAACGACATATTTGTATAAAAACAACAAATGGCGGAGGTGGATGGGAATCGAACCCACCACCCGATTTGATTCAGGTCGCTGGTTTTGAAGACCAGGAGAGTCACCAGACTCCATTCACCTCCTATTTTTTAAAATTATTTCTTACCCTTCTGTAATCCCCAAATCTTTCTGTTATACCAGTAGCATCAAAATGCTCCATCATTGGTATTACTGATTTTCGAGAACTAGCTAATAAGTCTCTAACTTGAGAAATAGTAAATTTATCAGGATATGGGAATTCTTGCTCTATAATTTTTTTAACTTTATCTAAATTAACTTTATGAACTAAATATTTTATTTTTCTATCGTAAAGATTTAGGTTAACTAGCTTTCCTTTCTTTAAGAGCAAATGATTCATTTTTTTAGCCATTTCACTGCCATCCAAAATATTTTCTTCAGATTCAATATTATATTCAAGAGAAAGATATTTCTTTTCAATACTATCAATCATTGATAATTGATCTTTATCTAAACTAATATCTAATATATCTCTTTTAGAGTGATTTATTTTTTTTCTTGATGTTACTGCTTTTTTCTTAAAATCTTGTGTATCTATAATCCTAGTTATCTTTCCTCCACCTATTGTTTTTGAAGGAGAAAATGATCTTATTACAAATTTCTCATGCTCATGGGTTACAACAGATGTATTAAAGAAAAATTTTACTAATGCTTCCTCTCCTTGAATCAAAATATTTTTTTTACTTATTTTGATTCTAGCTGGGATATCTAAAGTACCGACTAGAATATGAATAATTGAATTATTTTTTAATTTACATAAAGGTCTTTCTAATATCTTAATCTTAGCTTCAAACGCCTTAGTCTTCTTTAAAAAGTTTTGTGAAGAAATAACATTACCTCTATTTAATTTACTTATCTTTAACCCCCTAAGATTAATTGCAACTCTTTGTCCTTTTTCTGCCTGAGTTACTTCCTTGTTATTAACATGGATACCTCTAATTGATAGTTTTTCTCCCTGCGGAAGTAAAATAATTTTACTCTTATTATATAAATTTCCATGCCTTAAAGTTCCAGTAACAATTGTTCCGAAACCTTGCTTGTGAAAAACTCTATCTATTGGAAGAAAAAAATTATTTTTTATTATTTCTTTTTTTTTAAAATTAGCAGCTTTTTTAATAAGTAAATCCTTTAAAGAATCTACTCCAGATCCGCTAATGGAAGATACTTCATGTAAATTGAAATTTTTTAAGCACGTGTCTTTCAAAAAAACTTTAATTTTTTCTCGCTCTTTAATAATTTCATTTCTTGATAATAGATCTGTCTTAGTTAAGACAACTATGCCTTTATCGATCCCTAGAACAGAAGCAATATCAAGATGCTCTACTGTCTGTGGCATGACTCCTTCATTAGCTGCAATTACTAATAAAATACTAGTAATCCCGGATGCTCCAGAAACCATATTTTTTATAAAGGATTCATGGCCAGGTAAATCAATTAAATCTATAAATGAATCATTAGAATGAATATAAGCAAATCCTGGAACAATGGATAGTCCCCTTTCATGCTCTTCTTTTAAAAGATCTGTATCTATCCCAGTTAATGCTTTAACTAATGATGTCTTACCATGATCAACGTGACCAAGAACACCAATTGACAGATGCTTCATTAGGAAAATATTGTCTCTAAGGCCTTGTGTATATCTTCTACTTGATCCTCTCTTACAGCTCTAAGGTCAATATAAACAAAACCTGAATGAATCCTTGAAATAATTGGTGTTTCTGAATCTCTTAGCTGTTGAGCTAAATTATTAGCAGAAATTTCTAATGGTTCAAGTCTGATAACTGGTGAAGGTATCTTCTCATTGGGTAGCGTGCCTCCGCCAGAGTAACTAAAGCCATCTTCTATAGAATATTTAATATTTTTTAAACTCTTTAAAAGATTTGAAAGAAGGACCACCCTTTCTTTAACTTTATCCTGATCTTCACAAATCATTCTAAGAGTTGGAATTTCTTTTTTTGGATTATATGGAGGAAAATAAAGTCTTAAAGTCTCTGCCAGAGCAGCTAAACTTAACTTATCAATCCTAAGTGCTCGAAGTAGAGGATTTTTTTTAATTAATGCTATCAGCTCTGCTCTACCTACCAAGATACCAGACTGGGGGCCACCTAATAATTTATCCCCGCTAAAGCTAATTAAATCAACCCCTGCATCTATACTTTTATGGATTGATGGGCTAATTCTAATATCATCATCAGAAAGATTAACCAACGAACCGCAGCCTAAATCTTCAATTACTGCTATTTCTTTATTATGAGCCAGGCTCACTATTTCTTTAATATCAGGCTTAGCAGTATGTCCATATAATTTATAATTACTGGGATGAACAACCAAAATTGCCTTTGATTTTTCAGTTAATGCGGTTCTGTAGTCACTAAGAGTAGTAATATTAGTTGTACCAACCTCTACCATATTAGCGCCACTTTGCTTAATAATATCTGGCATACGAAATGAGTCGCCAATTTCAACTAATTCCCCTCTAGATATAACTACTTCTTGATCTCTAGCAAAAGAGTTGATCGCTAACATAAATGCTGCGGCACAATTATTTACAGCAATTGCGGCTTCGGCTCCAGTTAATTTAGTTATTAAAGACTCTACATGTTCATATCTTGAAGATCGTTCACCTTTATCTAAGCTATATTCTAAATTAGAATAATCTCTAGCAACCTTATTCATCTCTAAAATAGCTTGATCTGCTAGGCATGCCCTGCCTAAATTTGTATGTAAAATAACTCCTGTTGCATTTATTACAGGCCTAAAGCTTTTTTTTCTATTATCTAATAATTCATCTCGCAATCTATCTAAATAATCTTGGTTATCAAAAATAGGCAAACAATCTGAGCCTTCTTTAACTAATTTTCTGTAATGAGATAAATGACTTCTCATAACATCAGCTACCTCAGAATGAGAAAATTCACTAGAAAGTCTCTTTCCTATATCTGAACTCAACCAGCTATCAATCGATGGAATTTTTCTCAAAAGCTCTTTAATCATTATGCTTACTCTTTATCTTTGTTTAGATTTTCTATCATATAAGAAAAATGGAAGATAAATTAAAAAAAAGACGCCAATACCTATAATAATGTAAAAAGGTATCTGGTAAGGAGGGCTAGGCATAAAATTAGTTATATTAGTCCCCCCCGGTAAATTTATTAAATACCAATAATTAGCTGGATTACCAAGTGCAAAAAAATTAATAGTTAAATTAATAATATAAATAAAAACAACCATAACTAAACTAATTGGTATTACTTTTAATAATGATTGAAAATTAGGACGCATTTTAAAAACTATTGAGGAATAAGCAATCCCCAACCACATAAGCCAGTGTCCAAAAAAGAATAATATAAATTGAATATCAGGAAATCCTAGACTGATATCTGGTTGAGTATTTGCCATCAAACCACCTGAGATTCCCCAAAAAAAAGCAATTTCAAAGAAAATCTTTTTTTTAGTTAATAAAAAAATAGCAATAGTAAATGAAGATAGGTGGCAAAGATGCAAAGGTAGCATATTGAGTATTGAAAAAGACTCAGGCCAAAATAAAGGGTAGTAGACCGGCTTTGCTAGCTCATTAAAAATAAGTAGGCAGGCTAACAAATTACCAAGATTGTATTTTAATTTATCGTTATAAGGCAATAAAAGCCATGGTAATAGCAAAACCGATATAAATATCAATGCTAATACAGTTAAATGGTCAAAACCAAATATTTGAAATGGAGCAACTGTTTTCATCTATGTGCTTCTACTCGAGCGATATAATAAAAATATTGTTTAGTTTAGAGTATTTTATGAGAAACTGTATAATTATTTTCTTATATTTAGGTAAAAATATGGCTAATAAAAAAATTACTAATTATAAAAGTGGTCGGCATTTTCTACAGGTCCCAGGTCCAAGTAATGTGCCTGATAGAATTACCCAAGCAATAGCCAATCCAACAATAGATCATAGAGGACCAGCATTCTCAGAGCTTGTTCTTAATATTATTCCCAGAGTAAAAAAAATATTTAATACAGATTCACCAATAATGATTTATCCGAGTTCTGCAACTGGTAGTTGGGAATCAAGTATTGTCAATACTCTAAGTCCTAAAGATAAAATTATGATGTTTGATAGTGGTGATTTTGCTCTTAAATGGAAAATCGTTGCTGAAAGATTTGGCTTAGAGATTGCTTATGTGCCTTGTGATTGGAGAGCCGGTATAGACCCAAATATGATTGAAAAATTACTCAAAGAAGATAAAAAACAAGAGATTAAATCAGTAATGGTTGTTCATAATGAAACATCAACTGGAGTTGCTAATTCAATGAAAGAGATTAGGGAGGCAATTAACCAAGCAAAGCATCCAGCATTGCTAATGGTTGATGCTGTTTCTTCAGCTTTCTCAATCGAATATCTTCAAGATGAATGGGGTGTAGATGTAACAATTGCTGGGTCTCAAAAAGGACTAATGCTCCCTCCTGGTTTGTCATTTAATGTAGTAAGTGAAAAAGCTCTTAATGCCCATAAAAAAGCAAGCTTGCCAAAAAGCTACTGGGATTGGTCAGATGTTTTACCCTCAAACGAAACTGGATTCTATCCTTACACTCCAGCTACAACTTTGCTTTTTGGTTTAAAAGAAGCCCTCATTATGATAGAGGAAGAAGGTATGGAAAATATGTATAAACGGCATTATCATCATTCTCAAGCAGCTCAAATAGCAGTGAAGGCATGGGGATTGGAAAATCATTGCTCAATTCCTAAAAAAAGTAGTCATACAGTAACTGCAGTAAAACTACCAGAAAATCATAGTGCTAATAATCTTCGTTCAGTAATTCTTGAAGAATTTGATATGTCATTAGGAACTGGTCTTGGAAAATTAATGGATAAAGTGTTTAGAATAGGTCATTTAGGTAGCTTTAATGATCTAATGCTTTTAGGTACGCTTTCAGGAGTTGAAATGGGGCTTGAGATAGCTAATGTCCCATATAATAAGGGGGGTGTTCAAGCTGCAATGAGTTATTTAATATCTAATAAAAATAATTGAATCACAATCGATTTAACAGGGGTCATGATGAAAATAATATTATTTATATCAAAAATTGTTAGTTTATTTATTTGTATTTCTTCTTTATCAATTGCACAAGAATTTCAAATTTACGGTGAGACTAGTTTTGAAGCAAGCGGAAATCATGAAGCTCATAAGAAATTTATAGAAGGTTTATTACAACTCCATAACTTTGAATATGATGATGCGAGAAATAGTTTCTTATTAGCTCAAAATATTGATCCAGATTTTGTTATGGCCTACTGGGGAGAGGCATTAACTTTTGAACACCCACTATGGAGTAGACATAATTTACAAGCCTCAAGAAATGCCTTGGCTAAAATAGCTGAATCAAAAGAAGAAAGAATAAATAAAGCAATAACTGAGAGAGAGAAACATTACATTGAATCCATAGAAATTCTATTTGGTGAAGGCAGCCAAGAAGAAAGAGAAATAAATTACTCATTAAAGTTAAAAGAAATTTATGAACAGTATCCTGATGATCTTGATGCTGCAGCTTTTTATGCTTTATCTCTCATCACAATTAGTCACGAAGGTAGAGATTTTTCTCTCTATATGAGGGCTGGCTCTATAACTGAAGATATTTTATTAATTAACCCAAGGCATCCAGGTGCACTGCATTACGCCATACATTCCTATGATGACCCAATCCATGCGCCTCTAGGACTTAGGGCTGCAAAAACCTATGTTGAAGTAGCTCCTTCTGCTGTTCATGCCCTTCATATGGGCTCACATATTTATTTTGCTTTAGGTATGTGGGAGTTAGGAACAGAGAGAAACACTAGTTCTTTCGAACAGGCAATTGCAAGAAGAGCAAGCCCCGACGATCCATATGGAAACCAGGCATACCACGCTTTAACTTGGTTAATTTACTCATTAAACCAAGAGGGTAAACATGATCAAGCTGCAGAAAGATTATCAATAATAGAAAAACAAATGAGGCTTCATAATAGGGTTATGGATAGACAAAATTTTATTGCTGGCAGATCATCTCATCTTATTGATACTCAGGATTGGCTTGGTCGCTTTGCTAAAATTGAAGTTAACTATGAAGGCTTATCTACTTATTTCATCTCGACAGATCAATATATCAAAGGAGTAATAGCGCTCAAAAATAAAGACTTAGAAGGTGCGTTAGCTGCTTTAGAAAGTATTGATGGTTCAGAGCCAATTCAAACAAAAAGTAGGTCAGCAATGGCGCCAAGATTAATGCACTTATCGCTAGAAGCTCAAATAGAACTTACCAAAGGAAATGAAAAAAACGCAATAGATTTAATGCAGCAGGCAGTAGAAATGGAATTAAGTGTCTCACCTGAATATGGTCCACCAGTTCCAGTTCAACCTACAGCGGAACTGCTAGGAAATATATATCTTATGCTAGAAGAAAAATCTCTAGCTAAGGAATCATATGAAGAATCCCTAAAGAATACTTTTGGTAGACTAATATCAGAGAATGGACTTAAGAAATCTACAGAATGACTAATCTTAACTTAAACTATCTAAATTAACAGGCAATTTAATTTCCTTTTCTAAATCAGCTGATTTATCCATAGCCATGGTTAACATCAAATTTCTATGTCCTTCTTCTGCGGTAGCATGTGGGGTATCAATATCATATAAAATTCTTGTAAACCAAGATATAGTTTCCTCTTTCATAGGGCCCCAAAATTGATTATTCCAAATATCGCCAGGAGGATAACTTGTAAGAAAATCGACATGGCGCTCCATAGGGGGTTGGAAATTATTGGTAGTATAACCAGCTGGTAAAGACTCTTCAGTCGCTAAAATTAAATCCCTATGTGTATCTTCTACATCTATAACCCCTTTAGTTCCTACGATACCAATCTCTAATCCGTAAACAGAGCCAGGCCATACTGATGGTAGGCCCCAGCTAATATTCATTGAAAAAATAGTTCCGTCGTCCATGGTAAAAAGACCGAAAGTTGAATCTTTTGTTCCCAGATCAGAAAGGGCTTTCTCTGTAGATCTCGCATATACAGAAACAGGTTTTTTTCCTGCCATTAACCACATAGACATATCTAAACTATGAGTTCCAGAAACTACCATAGGAGTCAAATTGTCTCTATTCTTAGTCTTAGAAATAGTAGCAATAGGAACCATACGGTTCATTAAAGCGCGTGTAATAACAGAATGGACATCGCCTATTTGTCCGTTAGAAATTCTCTCTTTAATTGCCAAAAACCTTCTTCTAAATCTTTGCGTGTATCCTACACACGCATCAACTTTATTCTCTTTTAATGCATTAATAATCGCTAATGATTCACTAATATCAGTAGCCAGAGGCTTCTCAACAAAAATTTTATGCTTATGCTCAATTGCTAAAAGTGTTGGCTCTGTATGACAATTTTCATCTGTTAGAATCATAACAGCATTAACTTCAGAGCGACTTAATAACTCTGACATATCAGTTGTAAAGTAATCAGCTTTAATATCTTTCGCTAACTTATTTCCAAGATCTTTATTTAAATCACATAAGCCAATCCACTCTACTCCTGGATAATCTCTAGCAATACTAGATCTTATTCTTCCAATAGTTCCACAACCAATAACGGCTAAGCCAATTTTTTTTAAATCATTACTCACAAGACACCTTTTTTATTATTAAAAATACCATCATAAAATGTATATAAAACTATAAATAGAAGAATCGTTCCAAGCTTTCTATCCCATAAAACACTAATAAAGCCTTGATCCTGAAAAACTAAAAGAGCGCGCCTAAAATTTTCATCAGCTAATGGTCCCAAAATTATTGCTAATACTATAGGAGCTAAAGGAAAATTTAAACGAAAAAGAATATATCCTATGACTCCAGAAATAAGCATTACATATACATCAAAATAATTAAAATTAACTGCGAATGAGCCAAGAATACAAATTGGTATAATTAAAGGCATCAATAAAGCTTTTGGAAGATTAAATAGTCGAACACATGGTTTAATTAACAATATTGCCATGCCATACATAAAAAAATTCGCAATTATAAGGCCAAGGTAAATATAAAAAATTAAGCCTGGATTTTCTGTTTGAATTAATGGTCCAACTACAACATTCTTCAGTTCAAGTGCTGCTAAAATAGCAGCTGCAGCGGCGTTACCTGGAATACCTAAAGCTAAGGTTGGTAACATTGATCCTCCAACATTTGCATTATTTGCAACTTCTGAACAAACAATTGCCTCATAACTTCCTTTTCCCCATTTTTCCCTTTCTTTTTTGCTTGCTCTTCTTCTACCAATATCATAAGAGAAAAAAGATGCTATATTGGCACCTGCTCCAGGAATAGCGCCTACCAAAGTCCCTATTAACCCAGAACGTATACTGGGCTTGGCATATTTAATGAGCGTTTTAAATGAGGGTAAAATATTGCTAACTGCTGAGGTTTGGTTTGAGTTATCTCTTTGAGGAAGAACCCTAAGAATTTCAGTTAAACCAAATAATCCAATCAACACAGGTATAAAGCTAATTCCATCTTCTAGATTATATGAATTAAAACTAAATCTAGGAACACCGTGGATAGAATCGAGACCAATAAATGAAACAATTAGCCCTATGCAACCAGCGATCCAACCTTTTAACGGGGACTCTCTAGAAGACATAGAGCCACAAATTGCTATACCCCAAATAGATAGTAAAAACATCTCCCAAGATCTAAACTGAAGAGCAAAAAATAAAATAGCTGGAATTAAAGCAATCAGCAAAATAATGCCAATCCAGTTACCTAGAAATGAAGCCGAAATTGCAGTTCCTAAAGCTAGGCCTCCTTCCCCTTTTTGAGCGAGGATATTACCCTCAATCATTGTAGGGACAGCATCAGGCGTACCAGGTATATTCAAAAGAACTGCAGATATAGCACCGCCAAAAACACATCCAGTATAGACACCTAGCATAAAAAAAATGGCGACTGGCTGAGTCATCCCAATGGTTAAACCAATCAGCAAAGTCATTGCCATCGTCGTTGACAGCCCAGGCATAGCGCCCCATAAGATCCCTAATGTAACCCCAGATAAGCATGCAAACCATAATATAGGATTACTTAAAATATAAAATAATTGATCCTGAACTTGTAAAAAAACTTCCATTAAAATTCTCTTAAAAATATCCAGGCATTAATATGCCAAAGCCATATCTAAAGATAGCTGATAAGCTTTCAACAACAATAAAAACAATAGAAAAACATCTTAATATTTTTTTATCCCAAAATATTTTTACAATAACAGTAATCATAATTGTAGAAATAATTTGAAAACTACTTAATCTATAATCAAAAAAAACCATTGGGATAATAAATTCAAATCTAGTGAAGCCAACAGTAAAAATATAAATAGAAATTAACGCTAGTAAAAGCAAAGTCCTCTTATTTTCTTGGGTAGTAGCTAGATCAAGATTAAGCTTTCTTGTCTTAAAAGAAGCTTTTGATTTTATTGTCTTTATGGCAAGCAAGATAGAAAGAATCAAAAGTGCCAACGAGGCAACAAAAGGCAACAATCCAGGTGCTGTATAAAGGCTACCAGGGACATCTAAATTTAGAGATAAAACCATTACTATAATTGAAAAAATTGAAAGCAATAAGGAGCTCATAAGATCCTTAAAGAAATTAGCACTGTTGCTTTCTTTAATCACGCTCTAGCTCCTCTAAGGGCTTATAACTCCTAGGAGGCCACCATAAAGAAAATCCTTCTGGTGAAGGAAGATTTAAGATAGCAGGTGACCTAGCCTCAGGTATATCTAACCTTTCAAATGTCGCTGCTGATATAACTTCCAACTCTGCTGCCCTTCTATCAGCTTCACTCCCAAGAATTAGATCTAATTTAAAGTTTCTACTTGCTAAAAAATCTCTAAAGCCTTTAGAATTTGCTGCATCAATAAATGCTTCTTGTAGTTTAATTATTATATCTATCGGTGTATCCCTTCTGATACCAAGATTATAGTTACCGTTAGGTGGAAGCTGATCGTTAACAGAGGGTAAAAAATTATTTATAGAAGGCAAAGTAATGCTGTTTGAGAGATATATATCATTTGGGCTAGTTTGTTGAATTGAAGTTAACTGCTCAGACTCAAAAAACTGAATATGTTCATGTATTCCACCTCCTGCTATATCAACCTCTCCATTAATTCCTGCTAGAGTAGCTAAGCGCCCGCTCCCATAAGGTATATATTTAAGCTCTATTCCTGCAGAATGAGCTACGACTGCCGCCAGTTCATGCCACTGACCACCTGTTCCTGATGTAGAAATAGTTATTTCACCAGGAGTTTCTCTTGCAGCTGCAGCAATATCATTAAAGTTCTTAAATCTAGAATCAGGGAGTACAGCCCAACTCCCGGTATTTGAGGCTGCTTGCATAAAATACCAATCTTCCCAAGAAGTAGAATTATCTCCACCACTTATTCTAGAATACTTATTAAAATTTGATGCCCCTAATAAGGTATAGCCATCATTCCTTTTATTTAAAACATAGCGTGTAGCTAGGGCTCCAGCGCCTCCAGGTCTGTTGACAATATTTATTCTCCAACCTGTAGCTACACTCATTTCCCTTGCTAACGCGCGCAAAACTGTATCAGTTCCTCCGCCTGTAGAATACATAACCACAATTGTGATTGGTCTTTCTGGCCAATCAGTTACAGCATTGCTTGAATATAGAGATATATTAACCAACAAGGCTAAAAAGCATAATTTATTTAGATTTTTTACTCTCATTATGCAACGTAAGATATAAGAGTTTGTAGGCTCCTTCAAGTACTTAAAATATAATAATTTATAAGATTAAAAAAACTTGTATAATTATCTATAGAGATCATAAATTTAAAACAAAGGAGATTAATATGGCCAACTTTGGTATAGGCGGCGTTGATTGGCAACAAAGAATTAACTGGGAACGCATGAGAACCTATCGCCTAGAAAGAGCAAGAGATCATATGAAAAAACATGGTCTAAGTGCCTTAGTATTAATGTACGACGAAAATATTCGTTATGTTACGGCTACAATGACTCCAGGTTGGTGCCGATTAAAACCTGGTCTTCGGTATGCCATGCTTTGTGGTGATGATGCTCCAGTAATTTTTGAGCAAGGCGATATCGGAATGCAGATTAAAAGGCACTCCCCGTGGATACCCCCAGAAAATGTTAGATATTCATACGCATGGATTAAAGGTGCTGCTGGTCCTGCTTCTAAACAACAGGTGGGTAAATTTGTTAAAGCAGTAAAACAAGAAATGAAAAAGAGCGGTGTTGCTGGTGGAAAAGTTGGGGTTGACTTTGTTGATATTAATCTTATGAAGGCTTTCGAAGAAGAAGGAATTGACTGGACAGATGGAATGACTCCAATGATGGAATCAAGAGCAGTTAAAAACGTAGATGAGCAAGAATGTTTCAGAATGGTTGGAGCTATTGGCGATGCAGCTCATTGGGAAACAATGAAATTTCTTAGGCCTGGTATTACTGAGAACCAAGTGACTGCTCATATAATGAAATTCTTATATGATATTCCTGGTATAGAAGATGTTGAAGATGTGATTGTCTCATCAGGACCAAATACTTGGCCAAACTGGAGAAACTTCTCAGATCGTATAATTAAGCCAGGTGATATTGTCTTTATGGACTTGGCTGCTCTAACCTGGAATGGCTATAAATCATGCTATTACAGAACTTATTGTGTTGGTAAAGAACCAAGTGAGCAACAAAAAGAAACCTATGCTACTGCCTTGGATTGGCTCTATAAGGCCATTAATGAGGTAAAACCAGGGGCAACTACTAGAGATATTGCTTCTGTATGGCCTTCCTCAAAAGAGGTCTGGGGTTATGAAGAAGAAGATCAGGCTGCTGCAAATCTCTGGGGTCATGGACTTGGGCTTGCTCAATATGACCCTCCTGTAATTTCAAGAATATGGTCTTTAGATCACCCTATTGATATTCAGGAAGGAATGACATTTGCTCTAGAAACTCAGCATGGAATCCCTTTTGAGTATGGTGTTAGGATTGAAGAAATGCTTATTGTTCACTCTGATCATACAGAAATTGTTTCTAATTTCCCTGTTGAAAAAATAACTGTAGTTGATCCAATATCAGGCTACGCTGCACCAGATTCTAGAGATAGAAAGCTAGTATAGAATACTAGTAATAGGGTCTTTGATTATATGAAAAATTTAATCATTCCTCTTAGTTCGAAAGAGGCGATGGACCCTATTCGTTTTGGTCCAAAAGCTGCAAATCTTTCAGCGCTTGGATTTCAAGATATTCCTACTCCTGGGGGATATTGTCTCGATGCAGAAGCATATAGAATTCAAATAAAACACCTTAAACTTGAAAAAGCTGCAAAAGGTGTATTTTCTGCAGAAGACTCTCAAGCTAGAAGATTTGCTTTAGATATGAAAATAGGACTACTAGATAATCCAATTAAAGAAGAAATATCCAATCAATTAACTAGTATCTGGAATAAGATTAATACCGAAGAAAATAAAGGAGTTGTTGTCCGTTCCTCAGCATTAGTTGAGGATAGATATGGTTCTAGTTTTGCTGGTCAATTTGAAAGCTTTTTAGGTATAGATAATATTGAAGACTTTTTTACATCTGTTCGTTCATGCTGGTGTGCGCTTTGGTCTACAAGAGCCTTAAGGTATATGGCAACTCACGATGTTGATGCAGCAGATACTGCTATGGGATTAATCATTCAGCCTCTTATTGATGCTAAAGTTTCTGGAGGGGGTCTTAGTAAAACCTCAGAAGGAAATATGTCAATAAGTGCAAGTTCGGGGCTTGGCACTTTAATTGCTCAAGGTGAAGTAGTGCCAGATAGATATGAGCTTACAAGAGAAGGTAAGATTACTGACATTATTTTAGGAAATAAGTCTCATAGTCTTACGTGCGGACATGGCTCAGGAACAGTTGATAAAAAAATTAATAGGACTCCTGATAAACCATATCTAAATGAAATCGAACTGACTGAGCTTTCAAAATATTTATTGAAAGCAGAAAATATTACTAATGGGCCAACCGAAATTGAATGGGCTATGGATGAAAAAGGTATAAAGCTTGTTCAAGCAAGGCCTCTCCATGTAGAAGAACCACATACGGTTGATGAGGTCTGGGAAAAAAAACCAAGACTTAGAGGACACCCAGCTGGAGTTGGATGGGACACAGGAAAGGCATGTGTAATTAACTGTGAATGCGAGTTATCAAGAGTTGCTCCTGGAGATGTATTGGTAACAAGAGTAGCAAGTCCTGCCCTTAGCCAAATACTGCCACAAGTTTCAGCAGTTGTAGCTGAGCTTGGAGGAAGCACCTCACATCTTGCATCGCTAGCTAGAGAAAGAGGTATACCAATGGTTTTAGGTGTTGCCAATGCAACAAGATCAATTCCAGATAAATCTACAGTAGCAGTAGATGGTGTAGCTGGTATCGTTAGATGGATGGAGTAAATTTAATATGACAAATAAATTTAAAGTTGTTCTTACTGACTATGTTTGGGAATCTATAGAAATAGAAAAAAATATCTTAGGTGAAGTTGCAGATATAGTGCCTTTACAGGTAACTGATACAAATGCTTTTTTTCCTGAATCAGAAAATTGTGATGCTTTGCTTAATACTTATGCAGGACCAATAACAGAAGAAGTAATGTTAAAAATGCCAAATTGTAAAATTATATCTCGATATGGAATTGGAGTAGATACAATTGATCTAAAGGCAGCCACTAAAGCAGGGATCATAGTTACTAATAACCCAACTTATTGTATAGAAGAGGTTGCTGAACATACTATTGCTATGCTTTTATCATCAGCAAGAAAAATCTCTTTCTATGATAGGACAGTTAGAAATGGTAATTGGGCAGTTCCTCCAGGAAAACCAATTTATAGAATAGCAGGAAGCACTATAGGTCTTATTGGTTACGGAAACATTGCTAGAAGAGTAGCTACAGCTGCCAAAGGCTTAGAAATGAATGTAATTTATTCAGATCCTTTTGTTGAAGAAGGTCAATTTGAAACACCTGGAAAAAAAGTTGGGATGGAAGAGCTACTAGCTAGTTCCGACTTCATATGTATACATGCTCCATTAATTGATCAAACACGACATATGATTAATGAAAATGCATTTTCGCAAATGAAAAATTCAGCTATTGTTATTAATTGCTCTAGAGGACCAATCATTCATACCGAAGATCTGATAAGCGCTTTAGATAATAATAAAATATCTGGTTGTGCATTAGATACAACTGATCCAGAGCCCTTACCTGAAAATCATGCACTAAGAAATAGAGAAAATGTAATCATAAATCCTCATGCAGCTTGGTATAGCGAGCAAGCAATGGTTAAATTGCAAGAAGGAGCGCCTAATGAAGTTCTAATGGCTCTAACTGGCAAGTGGCCAAATAATGTAGTAAATAAAGAGGTTAAAAATAATAATAGAGCAGGTATATAAAAAAGATTAATTATTCTTTTAATTTTTTTACTATCTCATAAACTGCCGCTGTATCTTCGCTTCCTAAACCTTCCTGTATAGCCTTGCTATATATATCTTTGGCTGCTTCAAAAGTTGGTGAGACTAAATCATAATTATCTATAAAATTGGAAATAAGTTCCATATCCTTTTTCCAAATATCAATTTTCATAGTAGCGGGCTTGTATTTACCCTTAACCATCATTGGTGCCCTCATTTCAAACATTCTCGAGCTTCCTGCTCCTGAACCAATAATTTCACATATAGTGTGAGGATCTAATCCTCCTTTCAAGCCTAAAGATATCGCTTCTGCTGCTACAACATTATGGACATGGACTAATAAATTAGCTATTAACTTCATCTTAGTTCCATTTCCATATTCACCTAGAAAATACTGCACTCTAGAAAACCCTTTAAAAATATCTAGAAAATTATTATAGCCTTCTTCATCACCGCTTGCATAAATTGCTAAATCACGATCTAGTGCTTGAGCGCCTGTTCCGCTTAAAGGACAATCGAGCATCACAATATTATTTTTTAATAAAATATTATAGTTTTCTTTTTTAAAAGAAATAGGAAAAGTGCTTAATTCAGCAACTAAGATCTTTCTATCTTTTATATTATTAGATTGAATTATTTTTTGAGAAAAAAAATCTAAAGCCTCAACTGTAGGTAAACTAGTTAAAATATAATCTACCTTTTGAGAAATTTCATCAATAGATTTAACTATCTTTACTCCATAAGACTCTGCTTTCTTGAGTTGATTTAAAGCTATATCAAAACCAAAAACCGTAAAACCAGACTTAACTAAATTTTGAGATATGGCGCCTCCCATTATCCCTAAACCTACAACTCCAACATATTTAGATCTATCTATATTCATTAAATTATTTGCTTACTCTTATTGAGTTAACCAACTTACTATAATCAATTGATTGTTGTTGTCTTACCTCTTCATAATCAATGCCGTCCATGTACTCAACATTTTCACCCATCTGTCTCATGGTATCAATGTAGCGCTGATCGTTTTGCAGCTCCTTTAATGCTTTTCTCACTTTTAATAGCCTATCTTTTGGCATTTCAATTGGCGCCATAACTATTCTATGAATAAAACCAGTTGTTGCTGACAAACCAATCTCAGTAAATGATGGTACATCAACAATTTGTCTTTCTTTCCCAGCAGTGGCTAGAATCCTAATCCTTCCGGACTTAACATCTTCAGCTACAGTGGCTGGAAAAGCCATAGAAACATCAACATCTCCTGATAGGAGCGCTGCTTTAGCTGGACCGCCGCCTCTATAAGGAATCATCCTAAACCTAAGATCTAAGTTTTGCATTATCTCCCATTCTGGAACAAACAATGCTGCCCAAAGACCGCTATGGGAAATTCTTAATTTGCCAGGTTGAAGCTTTGCATCATTCTCAACATCTTCCCATGTTTTATAAGGTCCATCTCCTCTAACAATAATTGCAATCTGTCCATAATTTATTCTGGCAACCGGAACTAAATCCTTATTAGTATCATAATGATCATTAGGGAAGGTAAACTTATGTAGTTGGTCACGATAATTATCTGTAAAAACTAAAGTATAGCCATCTGGTACTGATCTAATTGCCTCTAAAGTACCCTTCTGTCCAGCCTGTCCAGGAACTAGCTTTATTAACATTTGCTGACCTAAATAATCAGAGAGATAGCTAGTAAAAACTCTAGCAGTTAAATCATTAGAGCCGCCAGCTGCATAAGGTGTAATTAAAGTTATTGGCTTCTCTGGGTAATCAGCATTTAAAGAACTAATGAAAAGATTATTCAGAAAAAATAACAGAATAGAGCATAACTTAAAAAAATATTTAAAACTAATTTTCATTAATTTGATACCCTCTTCCTAAATCTATTCATCCTAATGCCTAAAATAGCCCCTATTAATGGGGTTAAAATTAATATTATAGTCATACCAATTCTTTCATTTAATGCAAAGCTAATCCAATCACTTCCTGCTAAAGCCAAAGTTTGTCCAAAAGTATATTCTAGTTCCCTCCCTAGGATAAATCCCATAACCATAGGAGCAACATCAAATTTAGACTCTCTAGCCGCTATCCCTACTAAGCCAAACAATATCAAAGTCAATATATCGAAAGGATTAGATCTCGCTAAATAAGTTCCTGCAAAAGCAAGCATTATAGTAATAGGGATTAAAAGTGATTTTTTTATTGTTACTATTCGGGCAAAAAATGGAATAGTAATATAGCCAATTATTAAAAATAAAAAGTTAGCTAGCACCATTGCAATCAATATAGCAAAAACTATATCCCCACTTGATTCTAATAAAGTTGGGCCAGGTCTCAATCCTTGCATCATAAAGGCGCCAAGTAATAAAGCGGTTACAGCATCTCCTGGTATTCCTAAGGTTAATAGAGGGACCATAGTTGGTCCATTAACTGCATTATTTGCTGCCTCAGCAGCTGCGACTCCATTCAACTCTCCTTTACCAAACTTCTCAGGTTGGCTTGACGAATTTTTAGCAGCAATATAACCCATCATTGCAGCTATTGGTTGGCCAAGGCCAGGAATAATTCCTATACCAGTACCAATAAAAGTAGATCTAAAGATTGTCTTCAGAGATTTTTTTAACTCATTTAATCTAAGTTTATCACCAATAAATTTTGATACTTTCTTTCTAGATATATCACCTTCTTTAGCGGCACCGAAAATCTCAGGTAAAGCAAAAAGACCAATTAATATAGGAATTAAATGAAAGCCGTCATAAAGTTCTGAAGTTCCAAAAGTATATCTTGGCATTGAAGAAAATGGATCTGCTCCTATAAAGCCCACCCATATCCCTATACCAAGCATTATCAATCCCTTTATAACCGGGCCAGTAGCAGTAACAGCGATAATAACTAAGCTTAAAAACATAATTGATGCGATTTCAGGTGGACCAAATCTTAGAACTAAAGCAGCAACTGGGATAATCATAAAAAGAGTAAAAAGATCGCTAAAAAAATCAGATATCGCTGAAGCAAATAGACTCATTTCTAATGCCTTTCTAGGTTGGCCCTTTCTGGTTAATGCATATCCATCTTGCACTGTGGCTATCGAAGCTCCAGTACCTGGCATTGAAATTAATATTGCTGGAACACTACCACCATATATACCTCCTTTATATACTCCTATTAAAAAAGGAATACCTATTAACGGATCGCCTACAATAAAAGATATTGGTACTAGTACCGACATACCCATAGATGTAGTAAAACCAGGTAGAGAGCCCATAAGCATACCTAATAACAGGCCTCCGCTTATCCAAACAAACGTATCGACCCTAAGCGCTAATTCCAATCCTGTAATTAAATTCTCAATCATAGCTATACTGTAGGTAGATTTTGCAGAATAGGGTTAAGTAACCTTTGCATAAAGTCTATTTCTGGTAGCTGGGTCCTTAATATATGAGTAACTAATATATAAAAAGTTATAGGAATACAAATACTCATTATAATAATTTGAAATATATTTCTATTGCCTAATAAGATTGACGTAAAGGACATTAAAATAAACATAGTTATTATAAAGCCTAACTTAGTTAAAACTAACGCTGAAATAATAGTTAAAATAATAAACAATGTTTGTTTTAAGGACTTAGAATAACCTTCATTGATATTTTGATTAGTTGAGTAAATTTTATAATTGTTTGATAGCTCTAAATATAAAAAAATTGTAGATACTATAGAAATCAAAATAAGGATAAGGTTAGGAAAAATTCTTGGGTTCATAGCAAGAATATCTTCTCCAAGAAAAATAGGAGTTATATCTATAAGAGAGTTTCTAAAAAATAGCGCTGTAGTAGCCATAAATAAAATAATGGCTGTAAAAACTATATCAGCTCGAAATTTAAACATTCAACTTCAAAAAAATTAAATTATTATGCAACTGCTGTAGATAAATTTAGTTTATTAAGAGGTAAATCAATTACCTCATTTGATTCATCTGATAAATCTGCAGCCATATAAACTTCCATTACTCCTTTAGCGTGTTCAGCTGATACCATGACAGGCCGATCAAAACATACTGCTTCTAAATAATGTACCGTTTCATTATGCATTGGGCCAGCAAATACATGGCCAAGTGGTTCACCAGGCATTGAAGACATAGGTAGCTGTATCCCATTATCTAAAGAATTAAAAATTACATCTCTATGAGTGTCATCTACAACAAGCATTCCGTCCGTACCTAAAACTTCTACCCATGTTCCTGAATAATTTGGGTAACCTGGGGGCATATTCCATCCTGCACCAACACTCAGAACAACTCCATTATCCATGGTAATAAGTATCCATTGGGAATCTGCTGAACCAGTCACCTCTTGCATAGCCCCGAAAGCGCTTTGAGAATAGACACGCACAGGCTTAGCTGGCTCCATACACCATAGAACAAAATCTAAATCATGAGTTGCTTCCATAGCTGCTGGCGATAACTTAACCCTGCTACTGATTTTTTTACCTAACCCTCTTGTTATATGTCTACTTACTAATGCTGAAACTGGTTTCCCAATCTTATTTTCATCAATACACTTCTTTATATAAGCAAATTTTGGATTAAATCTTTGAGAATATCCAATAGCAAATTTTAATTTATTCTTTGAGCTAATTTCTATCAGCTCGTCAGCTTCATCCAAGGTTAATGCTAAAGGCTTCTCAAGAAAAACATGCTTTCCTGATTCTAAAGATTCCTTGGCCATTGGGTAATGGGTTGTTTCTGGTGTAGCTGAAATTATTATTGTATCTAAGTTCTTATTAGAAATAAGTTCTTTGTACTCTGATGTTGAGTAAGTTGGGTGTACCTCTTTTTTAATCTCTTCTAGTCTATCCTGATTTATTTCAGCTATATGCAATTCATTAACTATTGAGCTTGATGAGCAAGTATTAGCTCTTATGCCACCACACCAACCAGTACCTATAATACCTACATTAATTTTATCCATAACCAATCTACTCCAAAGATTCCATAATTTATCTCAATAATAATTCTATTCTAATATAGCTACAAGAGTAAATTTGGCAGCCATAAAGACAGGTTTGGAAAAAACATTATTAATGAAGCAACTAAAAGTATCATAAGCCAATATGGAATTGAGCCTCTAAAAATATCAGATAATGTCACATCAGGATCAGGTACAGATGCCTTTACCGTAAATACTAATAAGCCCATTGGAGGTGTTAATAGACCTGCTTCAATAATTAATATTCCATAAATTGCAAAAACAACCTCATTAATGCCGGCTGCAACAGCAATAGGCACAAAGATAGGAACGGTTAATAAAATAATAGAAATTGAATCTACTAATGCTCCCAAAAGTAACCAGATAACGGTCATAATAATTATTATCATCAATACAGACAAGCCAGTATCTAAAAAAAGAGCTTGTAGCATATTTATACCACCGCTAACCGCAAGTAGTTTTGCATACATGGAACCAGCAATCAGAAGAAACATTATTGGAGCAGTTGATCTACCAGCATTAAAAATAGCTTCTTTGAATGCTTGGAATCTCATCCCCTTTATAAAACCAAGTATAATACTACCAAGAACTCCAAATCCTGCCGCTTCTGTTGGAGTAAAAACTCCCAACCAAATACCTCCTAAAACTAAAACGATGAGAGAAAAAATTCCTATGGCGCTTACTAGACTAGAATCTTTGGAAGGCTTATTATCAAAGGAAAGTTTAGCGTCTATTCTAGGAGCTATAGATGGGTTTCTTATTGCCATAAATATGCAATATAATATAAAGGTTAGTCCTAATAACAAGCCTGGAACTACTCCAGCAAAAAATAAAGCTCCTACTGAAGCTTCGGTCAGTATAGCCCAAACAATTAATAAAATGCTTGGAGGAATAAGCATACCTAAACACCCGCAACCAGTTATTACTCCAAGTGCATACGATTTATCATAGCCTGCTTTTCTCATCTCAGGGTAGGCTATTCGACTAAAAGTTGCAGCTGCGGCTATTGATACCCCTGACACAGCTGCGAAGGCTGCATTGCCAATTACAGTTGCTGCAGCTAACCTTCCTGGAAGGCGCTTTAAAGCTTTATCACAAGCTAAATAAAGATCATTTGCTGCACCAGATCGGCTTATGATTTCTCCCATCAGCATAAATAGTGGAATTACTGCTAAAGTGTTACTCCTAATAGAATCATATGCAGTGGAGCCAAGTATTGACAAAGCTATACTTAAATCTCCATAACTCAAGTAAACTCCAATTACGCTTGCAATTCCTAAAGAAATACCAATATGTATGCCTAAAATTACAAATATAAATAGCATTGCTAAAGAATAAAAAACTACTTCGGGTCCCATAATATTTCTCTAAATATATAAATTGATAACTATGCTTCTTGATTATTAAATTTTGGCTTCCCAGATAAATCAAGATACAAAATATGTAAATAAACTAAGGCTGAAAATAAAGAAGTCAAAACTACTAAAAATCTGATTGGATATGTTGGCACTCTAAGTGCTCCCTCCCCTTCGTATTCACTTACACCTAAAGCCTCAATAGCTGGACCCCAAGCGCTTAAAGCAGTTCCAAGAAAAAATATAAAGCCGAAAATATTGGCTAAAGATCTTAAGATTTTTTTCCAATTATCTCCAACAGAGCCCAAAAGTAGAGTTGTACGAATCATTCCATTATTATAAATAGCGAATGGTAGTTGCAAAAAAGTTATAGCTACAACTGAATTTTTAATAATTTCTGTAGCGCCAAGAAGAGGAATACTAAAAAAATATCTGCCCATAACATCAATAAAAATAACTAAGGCTAAAACAATTACCCAAAAAGCAGAAATTATATGTATAGTTCTTGTAATTTTTTCTGTCATTATGTTATTTAAACATCTACCCATTTTTTTGTTTTAACAGATCGAGCAATTGCTTCAAGAACAGCAACATTCTCTACTCTCTGCTCATTGGTAAATCTATATAACTTATTATTAATAACTGCCTCAGCCCATTCTTCTAAATTGGCTCTAACTGGGTCTTTAGCATCAAATGTCTTTGAATGTTGCTTACCATCCATGCCACATGTTATTAAATGCGTTTTACCTCCATGTTGTGGATGTGAATCATCTCTTGCTTCAATCCACATTTTGCTTCCAAAAACTGTAAATCTGCCATAATAAGGAGTTGCCGAAATAGCGCCCAAAAATCCAGTAGCTCCATTTTTAAATTTTAGTTCAACATTGACAATATCACCTGTGGGTAAATCGAGAACTCTCTGAGCTGATTGAGCAGCAAGAGACTCAATCGGTCCAAACATTGAAATAAAAAGATCAGTTAAGTGTACTCCCATACCAGTCATGCCAGCTGCTGGTGCTTCCTCATGAGAGCCTCTCCAATTATCTGACTCTACAGATGCAAAAATACTATGAGAAAAATTAGCCTCAACATGCATTTTTTCACCAATCTCTCCAGAACAAACTATCTTATGTATTTCTTCCATAGTTGGCTCAAACCTTCTTTCATGACCTACACCCATAATAATTTTGGCTTTATTAGCAGCATCTACCATTCTCTTAACACTTTCTTTTGATAAAGAAAGGGGCTTCTCACAAAAAATTTGCTTCTTTTGTTTAACTGCTTGTAAGAATTGCTCTTCATGTTGTGAATGAGGAGTACATAAAATCACCGCATCTATATCAGGATCCTTAAGAACATCCTCATAACTGCTGACAAGTGGAATTTTTTTTTGATCTGAAAAATCTTTATGTTTCTCTGGTGTTCTTGCAGTCAGCTTAGTGATTTTAATTTTATCACTATCATCTATAGCCTCAACCATATGCCTGCCCCACCAGCCAAGACCTATCATCGCCGCTCTTAACATCGCTCCTCCATTATTTATTCAATTTCATAATTAACTGGCCACTCAAAACCACTTTTCGTAACTTCTTCAATATACGAAATAAGAATCTCGCTTCCTGGCATACCTCTTGAATTTGCCTCTATTGCCATCTCATTTGGAAAATTAATTAGTGATTCTGCCCATTGCGTCCTTACTTCATTAGATAATTCCCTCACTTCTGCACCAGCTAATCTTAAATTTTCTAAACCTTCAGCCTGTCTAATGTCTAACTCGATAGCTGCTATAGATTCATATTCTAACCCTACTTCTCTTATTATAGATTGAATGTTTTCTGGTAAACGATCTAGACTCTTAACATTCATTGTCATAATTGCAGCACCCCCCATTGCACCAAATCCTATTAATGTATAGTAAGGTGAAGGCTCATGAAGTTTGTAAGCAAAATAAGATGATGGGTACATTAACCATCCGGAATAAACACCCGTTTGTAGAGACATGTAAGCATCTGGTAATGCTGATTGAACTGGCACAACTCCAGCAAATGCAAGCCAAGGTAAATTTGGACCAGCTCCAGCTATTTTTACACCACGCAAATCATCTACTGTATCCCAGGGGACGCTTGAGCCAAGATGATAGTTATCAAATCCATTAATTCCTAACAGGTACTGCCCATAAGATTCTACAAGCTGCTCCTTAAGCCAAGGATTATTATCATATATAGCTCTGCTAATCCTTACTCCCTCTTGAGCATTTTGAGGTCCGAATGGAACAAAATACTGAAAATTATGGAGAAAGAGTTTTGCTGGCTCAAAACAAGTACAAAAAGCACCGATGTCTAAAATTCCTATCTGAATTGCTTCTAAAGTTTCAACTACTGACGCAATAGATCCACCATAACCTTCAACAACTCGTAATTCATGTTCTGTCTCTTCAGCAACGCGTCTTATTATCTCAGGAACAAAATAATCACGTATAACAGTTGAATATACAGTTGGTCCTGCTGGATGACCTGTACCTACTCTTAAAGTGAATATTTCAGCAAAAACTAAGCTATTTAATAAAAAATATAAAAGAGAGGCTTTAAAAAAATATCTAAAAAACATTTTATTCAACAGAAATCTTTATGGAGTAAGAGGAGCTTCTGGCCTTGCTGGTCTAGCCGGCTCATTAGTAAATAACTCTGTAATTTTTCCTCTAGGTGTTAAGTCTTTTCCTTCAAGACCAGAATACTCAGGGGAATATCTAGCACATTTGAAAAAAGCACTAAAAAAAGTTCCGGTATCAGCTGTCATAGTTTCATAAATACCATAATCGCCCTGGGTTCTATCCCCTACAGGACTTATATATTCCCAGACCACTTCACCATCAGTTGTGACTTCGAAAATATGTCCGTGAGGGCCAGAGCAAACCAATGTATTACCATTTGGAAGTCTTTGAGTTCCAGAAATATAAGTACCATAAAAGGCATTAGAAATTGGTGGAACATAACTCCAAACAATTTGATTTGATAATTGAGCAATTGTATCTCTACCCATTCCCATTCCGGCTGGTCTACTAGGTGTGTGACCTGCCAACATCTCTGGTACATAATTTCCTTCTGACATTGGTCCATCATAAGGATTGATCTCTCTTATTGAAGAATAAACTTGGCTTAGTCTTCTTGTGCCATTATCAAAGATTAAAAAATTTCCTGCTCCATCTAGCTCATTAGAGCCTGTTCCTATTTCTTTATCTCTAATCCATTGTATGTCATGTGTAAAAAATAGCTGTTGGTGGCCATTAGTACTACTCGTACCCTCATTTAAAGATGAAGGACAATCGCCTGCATCATATATACAAGGATTACCCCATCGAAATAAGAAATCTCCTTTATCACTAGCTGCTAACTCTTTACTTTGCTCAAGATCACCAGGGATGAAAGTATTACCATGGTCAATAACATAAAACTCACTATGACTAGAGTTATTTATCACTATCTGATCAAGCTCATAGTTATAGTCTAAACTATTCGCATGGATCCAATCACCACTTACAGGGCGGCCAGAAAAATAAATATCAAGCTTGCCAGCACTCTCGCTAACAATTCCATAATTTGGTAAATTAGCATCACGTTCCTGAACTACATGATCACTTACATTCCATTCCCAAATAATGTTCCCATCAAGATCAACTTCAATTAACCCATCGGGTCTAGAAGAATAATCATCATTCAAGGCTGGATCTAATCCCAATGCTATGGATTCTTCATGATCTATATCTCTTGAAGATATATACAATAAGGTATGTTGTTCAAGTTTTGGGTTCCATATCATCCTGAAATCATGATGGCCTCTATACCCAGGACGCTCATCAAAATATTCCCAAACAACCTCTCCATCCCAATCTACTAGCTGGTATGTAGCACCAGGAACAGGTGATCTAGGCCTATGCTGACTTCGATCTATTACCCCACGAAGTAATAATCCATCCTCTAACAATCTTGCATGCTTTTCTATCTGCTCTTGACCAGGTGCGCCAAAACCATCCGGATATGGCCAAGAGTGTACAACTTGTCCATGCATATCTATTAAATAGGTATTTTTACCTCGAAAGGGGCTAAAAATAGTATATCCCTGGTAAGCCTTAGAGGGGTCATGTTGTATCAGCTCAGTTGGTCCCTGAAAAGCTTCATATGCATAAACAGTGAATGTTGAGCAAGCTACTAAAAATAAAGAAAGACATATATTCTTGTACATAACGATAGTTCCCCTTAAGGTATTAATTAAAGTATCTTTATTTCAAAATTATATCGAAAGCATAACATAATTAGCCTATAAACAAACTACGGGAATACTTAAATGAAAATAATTATATCTATCTCTGTAATTTCTGCTTTATTGATTTGTAGCCCTTCTTTTTCTCAAGATGGTAATACTTGTAGAAGCGATTCCTATATTGCTTTAATAAATGGAGAAATCTATCTAATGGATGAAAATAATTCCAAAATATCATCTATATTAATTCAAAATAATAAAGTTGTTGCTCTAGAACCAAGCATTGAGGAATATAAAAATTGTGTCCAAATAATAGATCTAAATAATAGAGTAGTAATACCAGGTTTAATTGATAACCATATTCACTATATCAGAATTGCAAACCGTCCAGGCTATGATCTAAGGGCCTTAGAAACGACATTCAATATTAGTGATGTATTATCAGTTATTGAATCAAAAACTATAAAAGTCCCTAAAGGAAAAATGATAACCACTATTGGGGGTATTCGGAGAACACAATGGGATGAAAAACGCTTCCCTTCTATCTCTGAGTTAGATGCTGTATCTCCAGACCATCCTATTTACCTATCTGAAAGAGGCGCGGGACCGGGACAAACAAACTCATTAGCAAAAAATATTCTTCGAGGACTAGGTGTTGATGTAAAAGAAGATGGTTCCATATCTAGCGGAGGTGAAACAGCAAAAGCTTATGATGTATTGGCATCTTCATTAACTAACGAAGATAGAAAAAGACAAATGAAAGATGTTTCTAATTATGCATTGTCTGTTGGGTTGACAACAGTCATGGATATGTCTGGAACTGTTCCAGGAGTTGGTTTTATTGATCAAACTAATGGGTATGACTTTTTTTTGGAGATGGTTAGAAATAATAGTCATAAACTACGAACTAGAATTTTTTTTCCAGGTCTAGATCAAGATGAAAAACTAGTTCAGCTTTCAGGATATCTCGATAATAAATGGCCTAATTATGGACCAGATATGGCAAAAATTATTGGTATCGGAGAATGGTCTGTTGGTAGAAACTTATTTAATCAACAGCCGCTTGGTGAAGTAGCCATTGAAGCTCAAAGAATGATTGCTGAGCGAGGATGGGCATATCATCAACACTTGCATTCAATTGAAGAAATATCTGCTCATTTAGATGTTTGGGAAGAGTTGAATAAAAAATATAATCTTTCAGAAATGAGATGGGCACCAGGACATTTAAGTGGAATTACGCCCGAACTTATTAATAGAATAAAAAAATTAGGTCTAGGTATTGGTCTACATAGTCAACCATATCATAGTGGCTCTAGTAATGGAGGACCTCCATGGAGAACAGCATTAGAAAGCAATCTAGTTGCTATAGGTGCAGGTACAGATGGTGCAAGAATTAACTCTCTGAATCCGTGGGCTACTATTTATTATATGGTTACTGGAATTAATGTTTCTGGGGAAAAAACTAATGCTAACGAAACAATAAGTAGGTATGAAGCAGTTAAGCTTTTTTCATCTAGTGATCAAGGATGGTTCACAAAAGAAGATGGGGTTCTTGGAGGAATTAATGTAGGAGGCTTTGCTGATCTTGTAGTGCTAGAGAAAGATTTTTTTAATAAAGATGAAGTACAAAATAATCAAATCAGAAACATGAGATCAGTTTTAACTATTGTTAATGGTGAGATCGTTTTTAGTAGTGGTGAAATTGAACTCTAATATGCAATAATAATAAAAAATTATAGGTTCTGTGATGTATAAAATTAAAATCTTAATTAGTATACTAGTTTTTTTCATTTCTTCTGCCCATGCTCATCATAATTGGCGGCAAATATATGATGTTAATATTGATATAGAAATTGTAGGCACTATTAGCTCTATAGAATGGCGAAATCCTCATATAAGAGTAAGTTTTATAGTTAATGGTGGCACTCCAGAACAAAAAATTTATACAACAGAAAGTAACTCAGTCGCTGCTCTAACCAGAATGAACTTAAGTCAAGAAATATTAGCACCAGGTACACCAGTTCGCGTAGCTGGATATCGATCAAGAACATCGAATAACGATATATTTATGACTCACCTCCTGCTTCCAGACAATAAAGAAGTTGAATTTATGTTAGATACAGAGCCAAGATGGCCAGAAGCAGAAGCGTTAGCAAACACTGCTAGAGTATTAGGTAGTGTTATTGAACCAGATTTTTCTAAACGCCCTACCTCTATCTTTGGAGTATGGTCTACTGTTTTTTACTCTGAAGGCAGTCATAGGGCATTAAATAATGATCCAATACAATGGACTCAAAAAGGTTTAGAACTAAATGTTGAATTAAATAACTCTATTAATCTGCGGGCTGATCCAACCTGTACTCCAAAACCTATGCCTGAAGTTATGGGCGCTCCTTACCCAATTCAAATTATTGATCAAGGTGAGATAATAATAATTCATGCAGAAGAATTTGATTCCATTCGAGAAGTAAAAATGGGTATTCCCCATAATGATCCTGGAACTTCTAGTATATTAGGATACTCAACAGGCAAATGGATTGGAGAAACTCTTTCTGTTGCTACTACCTTCGGCTCAGCATCAGGTATGCAAATACAAGAAACATTCTATCTAAGCGACGATCATAGTCGCCTTCTATACAGTCAAGTGATTATTGATCCAGAAATGCGATCTATGCCAACGGTTAATAAGAAATGGTGGCAATATCAACCTGGCGCATTCGTTCAGCCTTATGAATGTTCTTACTAGAAGTCAATTTGACATGCCCATGCCCATTCCACCTTCATTTCCATCTCTGGTCCAAGCTGGGTAAAGAGGCCATTCAGTTCCATTGGCTTGAATTAAAGATCTTGCTCTCATTTCCAAAGAACCATTTCTAGAGGGCCAGCCACTGACCACTATCCTTTCCCCCACAGCAACGGTTTCAGCGGTCATTCCGTTTC
>CEUA01087451.1_pt1 | contig 38788 bp, 24 predicted proteins | sample 361541 | NCBI WGS metagenome assembly CEUA01 (sample SAMEA2623079, study PRJEB7988) | marine metagenome | isolation source: saline water (ENVO:00002010), including
ATACTTGCACCACTAATACTTACACCTGTATTTCCATCAGTGACATTGCCCTCAAGATAACAAGATTCAGAGAATCCTCTTTCGTATATCAACAATCTCCCATTACCATTACTACTACTATTAATATCAGAAGATATGATAATTCCTGAAGGGAAAAACGGATAAGTCCCCCAGCAACCATCAAACCCATCACCACTACCTGGATAAGAATCATAATATGCAACTTGCACTAAATTATTTGGATTAGATATGTCATGCACTGTAGTACCATCTCGATACCATGATGTAACAAGAAAATTTCCATCAACATGCGTATTATGCGGAATTGAATTTGAACCTGGATTTGATTGTATCCTATCAACTTCTTGTATATTTGACATATCTGTTATATCATATGCGCCAATATATGCATCAGAAGTCTCATCAGTAGTAAAAACATAGTTCCCATCATCACTAACCCAAGCATTATGTGTAAAAGCATTAGGAGTTGGATGAGTGCCAATTGTAACAGCGCTAGTCTTATTACTTACATCAATGATATATAAATCCCCTGTATAAATACATCCAGCATAAAGAGTATCACCTCTCACCATACCGTCATGAATATACTCATCATCCCAATCACCCAAATAAACAGGATTAATAGGATCAGCATCAACATCTAAAAAAATCACACCATCAGAAGGACTGTTACCATGATTACTAGATGCTCCAAAAATATAACAAATTCCATTCTCATCAATATATAAATTATGAGCTGCTGTAAACGTAACACTAGCTCCTGATACTGGATTAAAAAACTGAGAAACATGCCAATAGGTATTACCACTCATGTCAGTCAGATCAACAATCAAAAGACCTGCATCCGCTTCAGTAGTAACATAAGCATAATTGCCCCATGTTTTTATATCTCTCCATGTAGAATTTAAATCAGATATATAAAACTCTTCTGTAGGAATCGTAGGATTAGACACATTCACACAAGAAAAACCATCATTCAAGCCAACAAGAGCATATTCAGATTCAGTGATAGGATCAACCCATCCCCATATATCACTGCCCTCAGTTGAATTCCATTCATATGTTCCAATTAAGGACATATTGTAACTATTCTGTCCTAAGCAGAAAAAGGGAATAATCAACATAAATAATATTTTTCTCATATTTCTATAATTTTATGTTTGCAAAGTTAACAATATCAAATTTATATACAGTACAATCTATAACTCAAGTATTATTTGACCATCAGACTGATTACGATCAGAATCCTGTGAAGTATCATTAGTTATTTTTAACTCAATATCTTTAGCGCTATCATTAACTTGATCCTTCTGCTCATCTTCAACATCTTCAGATGCAATCTCATAAGGTAGTGAGTCTGCTAGATTAATCTCTTTAATTTTCTTGGATGTTAATTTATTGCCTAGAGATTTCTCTCCTTTGATTGCAATAAAGGATTCAATATTTATGATCTCAGTTTTTCTTTCCTTCCCCTTTTCTTTTACAAACACAAGCTCCAACTGAGGCCTCCAATCTGTACTAACAACTTTTAATTCACTTTCCTTATGTTCCGATATAAATCGGAAGCTAGACATGTTATTATTAACTAAGAATCGTTTAACATAATATGATTGCTTATTGCCATCAAAATATATAACAGAGATAGGCTTCTTTGGATTGTTTTTCTCAATATGAATCATATCATCATCAAAATGATTAGAAATATCAAATGATTTTAGATCAATAAAACCTGACTGCCTAATAGTCAAGATTCTATCTTTAGCCTTAAAAGCTCCTAATAATTCTCCTCGTTTATCAACATTTAATCTTCTTACAGTGGAATCATACCAAATTTTACGAGCAGATAAAGTAGAGACTCCAGTAGATTTTAGTTCAATCTTATTGACTAAATTTTTAGTGACTATATTACCTACGGCTGCTTTACCTTTTATAGCCAAATTTGCAAAATCGACATCAAACTTAAGAGTCTTTAGTTTAGCTAACTTTCTCAAGTAAACTATTACTATTTCTGCTTCACCATTAGGATTTGCTGTAAAGTAAAGAACTTTACTGCCTGTTGGTGATTTTGTTAGAATATACTCCTTATTTCTAGTAATAGAACTAACCGGGAATCGTTTCATCATTGTATTTGCTGATTTCCCATCCTTATAAATCATATTATAGATTGTTCTATCATCTTTTCGTTTAAAAACTGAACAATATATAATGTCCTTACCTACAAAAACTTTACTATCAACACGGACAACTTTCATTGTTCCGTCTCTTCGAAATATTATAATATCATCAATATCAGAACAATCAGAGACAAATTCATCCTTACGCATTGCAGTACCAATAAAACCATCTTCCTTGTTCATATACAGTTTTTTACTAGCTACTACAACCTTCTTTGCATCAATACTTTCAAAGATCTTAATCTCAGTTTTACGCTCATTACCTTTAGAATATTTAATCTTTAAATTCTTAAAATAATTAATAGCATAATCAGTTAGATTTGCTAAATTCTCTTTCTTTATAGCAATATTCTTTTCAAGCTCTAATAAATGATCATTAGCTTTATCTAGATCAAATTTAGTAATCCGCTTTATTTTAATCTCAGTAAGTTTCTCAATATCTTCATTAGTGACCACCCTTATTAATTGCTTAACATGTGGTAGAAGGCCTTCATGAATAGTATTTATTATATCAGACCAATTATCTAGCTCCTCAATATTACGATAAATTCTATTTTCAATAAAAATCCTCTCTAAGGATGCGAAATGCCACTTTTCCTCTAACTCATATAGATTAATTTCAAGTTCCTTTCTTAATAAATCACGAGTATGATTTGTAGAGTGTTGCAAAATCTCCGAAACTCCAATGAAATTTGGAGTATTATCCTCAATCACACAAGACAAAGGAGAAATAGAAACTTCACAATCTGTAAAACTATAAAGAGCATCAATTGTTCTATCAGGAGATATTCCGGCAGGTATAGTAATTGCAATTTCTACATGCTCGGCTGTATTATCTTCTACCTTCTTAATCTTTATTTTCCCCCTATCATTGGCCCTAAGTATTGACTGAATCAAAGAAGAGGTTGTTGTTGAAAATGGCAACTCAGAAATAATAAGAGTATCCTTACTCTGCTGATAAATTTTAGCTCTTACCCTGATCCTCCCTCCTCTTTTACCATCCTTGTAGTTTGTAAAGTCAGCACTTCCTCCTGTACGGAAATCAGGAAATATTTTAGGTCTAACTCCCTTTAATATCTTTATGGATGCGTCAATTAATTCAATAAAGTTATGAGGTAATATCTTAGTTGACAAACCAACTGCAATTCCCTCAACCCCATGAACTAAAAGTAATGGAAATTTAACAGGGAGTGTGATTGGCTCTTTTCCTCTTCCATCATAACTAGTAGACCAAATTGTAACTTTCTTATTAAATACAACATCAAGTGCAAATGGAGTAAGCCTTACCTCAATATACCGTGCAGCAGCAGCTCTATCACCAGTAAATATATTCCCCCAATTTCCTTGCATATCTAACAACAAATCCTTTTGTCCAATTTGAACCATAGCATCACCAATTGAAGCATCACCATGAGGGTGGTATTTCATTGTATTCCCTATAACATTAGCTACCTTATGATATCTACCGTCATCCATTTCCTTTAAAGAATGTAGAATCCTTCTCTGAACAGGTTTTAAACCATCATTAATATGAGGAACTGCACGTTCTAAGATAACATAAGAAGCATAATCAAGAAACCAACTTTTATACATGCCTGAAACATGAACAACATTCTCTTTTAGGCTCTCATTCTCTTGTGATCTTTCATCTTCCATTTATTTATTATTTTCTATTATTTTTTCCAAAGATCTTGATAAATTTACAACTTCTTCTTTAGTAATGAAGGTTAAATTAAATCTCTTAATAATTATCTTGTTTTCAGATCTAAGCTTTATCATCAGGATCCTATTAAAAGTAAATGACCTTTTGAAAAATCTAAAATCAACTAACATAGAATGAGATATGTCAATATAATTCTTCTGGAAGAATAAATTAGGAATAGACCTATATGAATAAATTTGAAGAACATATTTATCAATATAAACATTGTAATAATACTGACCAACTATTAAAAAGTAAACAAATAAAACCCCGCAAGAAATAGGAAACAAATAATTATCATCCAAAAAATGCTTAATCCCAGAAAACTTAAGATAAGATGTGATCCAGAATGGCAATAAAAAAGCAATAAAAAACAACATCAACATAATGATAATAGAAATTATCATCTGAAATTTATTGTTAAATCTAATTTTAATCATCTAGAATATCTCCCTCTACCCTCAAATTATTAATAATAAACTCCTGTCTTTCTTTCGTGTTTTTTCCCATATAATATGACAATACATCCTGTATTTTATCCTCCTTTCCTAAAATAACTGGTTCCAACCTCATTTCAGTTCCAATAAATTTCTTAAATTCATTAGGAGATATCTCCCCCAAACCTTTAAATCTTGTTATCTCAGCAGCAGAACCAATCTTTGAGCATGCATCATTTCTTTCATTTTCATTATAACAATAAATTATCTTAGTTTTATTTCTAACCCTAAACAATGGAGTTTCTAAGATATACACATGACCCTCTTTAACTAGATCTGGGAAAAATTGCAGAAAGAATGTAAGTAATAACATCCTAATATGCATTCCATCAACATCAGCGTCTGTTGCAATTACAATCTTATTATAACGTAATTCATCAATCCCATCCTCAATATTTAATGCTGACTGCAACAAATTAAACTCTTCATTCTCATAAACAACCTTTTTAGTTAACTCATATGAATTTAAAGGCTTACCTCTAAGACTAAAGACTGCTTGAGTTTTAATATCTCTTGTTTTAGTAATAGACCCTGAAGCAGAGTCTCCTTCTGTAATAAACAATGTTGTGTCTACTCTTTCTTCTTTTGCATGATCATTATAATGCACCCTGCAATCCCTTAATTTCTTATTGTGTAAATTTGCTTTCTTAGCACGCTCTCTGGCTAATTTTTTAACACCAACCATTGCCTTACGTTCATATTCAGCTAATTTTATTTTATTCTCAATAGCCTCAGCTACCTCATTATTTTTATGCAAATAATTATCTAAATGCTTTTTAAGAAAATCTTGAATAAACGAAAGAACAGTTACTCCATCTGGCTCCATTTCAGTTGATCCTAGCTTTGTTTTTGTCTGCGACTCAAATATGGGCTCAATTACTTTAATACTTATTGCAGCATTAATCGCTTGTCTTATATCAGATGCTTCATAATTCTTACCAAAGAATTCTCTTATAGTCTTGACTAAAGCCTGTCTAAAAGCCCCTTGATGAGTACCTCCTTGTATAGTATGCTGACCATTAACAAATGAATAATACTGTTCGGAATATTGATTCTTGCAATGCGTGATTGCAACTTCAATATCATTATCCCTTAGATGTATAATAGGATACAACATTTCCGAATCAATTCTTTGCTCTAAAAGATCAAAAAGCCCATTCTGAGAATAGAACTTATCTCCATTAAAAATAATCGTAAGACCAGTATTTAGATAACAATAATTCCACATCATCTTCTCAATATACTCATTGATAAATCGATATTTTCCAAAAAGACCCTGGTCTGGGATAAAAGATACTTTGGTTCCTTTTCTAATAGAAATATCTTTTATTGGCTGATCATTAATGATCTCTCCTTTAGCAAATTCTACTAATTTATTCTTGCCATCACGAGTAGAACTAATCTCAAAATATGATGAAAGAGCATTTGCGGCTTTTGTTCCTACTCCATTCAATCCAACTGATTTTTTAAAAACTTTAGAATCATATTTGGCACCTGTATTTATTTTAGAAACACAATCAATCACTTTACCTAATGGGATTCCTCTTCCGTAATCACGAACAGACACTTTATTGTTCTTTAGATTGACCTCTATAGTCTTTCCATTACCCATGACAAACTCATCTATAGAATTATCAATAACCTCTTTTATGAGGATGTAGATACCATCATCTGGAGATGAGCCATTACCCATTTTACCAATATACATTCCAGGCCTTAAACGAATATGCTCTTTCCAATCTAAAGATCGAATACTATCTTCATCATATGATAACTTAGCCATATTAATCTCAAATTAAAACAAAAGCAAATATAGAATACTAGAAGAAATAATCTAAAAGGAAAATTGTTCGTTATTAACAGATTTATCAACCAATAACAAATAAAAGTATACTAATCAAACATTAAAACGGAAGTGTATAATATCCCCATCTTGAACTACATATTCTTTACCCTCTACTGATAACTTACCATTGTCTCTACAGGCCTGCTCTGATCCAAATAAAACAAAAGTATCATAGAGCATTACTTCGGCTTTAATAAATCCCTTCTCAAAATCAGTATGAATAACTGCTGCTGCTTGCGGTGCTTTTGTCCCTTTTTGAATAGTCCAAGCCCTAACCTCTTTAGATCCAGCTGTAAAATATGTCTGTAGATTTAGTAATTTATAAGTTGCTTGAATTAAATTATAAACACCAGGCTTTTCTAAACCCAAATCTTCCAAAAATAACACCTGTTCATCTATGTCTTCTAACTCTGATATTTCAGCCTCAATAGCCGTAGCAATCATCATTACTTCTGCCCCATCATCTTCAACTGACTCTTTTAAAGCTTCCACATGACTATTGCCTGTTTTTACAGATTTATCATCAACATTACAAATGTATAACACTGGTTTGGATGTAAGTAATTGAACCTCATTCATAATATGTGACTCCTCATCAGTTGTTTCTAAACTCCTTATTGATTTACCGAATTCAAGATGTTGAATGTATTTTTTAATAGTATTTATCAGATTTACAGCAAATTTATCGCCAGATTTTGCAGCTCTCAGATTCTTTTCATGAAGCTTTTCAAGAGTTTCTAGATCCTTTAACTGCAATTCTATATCAACCGTTTCCTTATCTCTTACAGGATCAACTGACCCATCAACATGTACGATATTATCATCTTCAAAACATCTTAACACATGAATAATAGCATTTGTTTCTCGAATATTAGCCAAAAATTTATTACCAAGACCCTCCCCTTTACTAGCGCCTCTAACAAGTCCTGCAATATCAACAATTTCTACTGTGGCTGGTATTACCTTCTCTGGCCTAACAATTTCTGACAACACCGACAATCTATCATCTGGAACAGAAACAATACCAATGTTTGGCTCAATCGTACAAAATGGAAAATTAGCAGAATGAGCCTTTGCTTTTGACAAACAATTAAATAAAGTTGATTTTCCAACATTAGGCAATCCTACAATACCACATTTTAACGCCATATTACTACTAATTTTAAGATTTAGACAAATATATAATTTTAGCACTAGATATTACAGCACATCCCTAGAAGATTTTTTTTGTCAACAATGCGTTAATAAAATTAACATATGTTTCGTTTCTTTAAAGATAAATAACTACTTGTATTCTTAAATTTGTAAATAAAAATAATTAAAATGCCATCAAGAGAAGGATTAAAAGATATTGTAACGCAAATTAGGAGAGACATTGTAAGAATGGTACATGCAAACCACTCAGGTCATCCAGGAGGATCTCTAGGATGCACTGAATTTCTAACTGCATTGTATTTTGAAATAATGAATAACGATAACAAATTCAATATGGATGGGATTGGTGAAGATATTTTTTTCTTATCTAATGGTCATATTTCACCATTACTTTATGCAGTATTAGCTAGAAAAGGATATTTTAACATCTCAGAGCTAGCAACCTTTAGAAAGATTAATAGCCGTTTACAGGGACATCCCACTCCACATGAAGGGCTAGAGGGGATACGTATGGCATCAGGATCATTGGGACAAGGCTTATCTACTGCAATTGGTGCGGCAATCACAAAGAAGTTAAACAATGACAATAGTACTATCTACACCCTACTTGGTGATGGTGAGTTGCAAGAAGGTCAGGTATGGGAAGCATTTATGTATGCGGCTGGTAAAAATATAGACAATATCATTGTAACCATTGATTATAATAAAAAACAAATTGACGGCTCTACTGATGAAGTCATGCCATTAGGGAATCTCACTTCAAAACTAGAAGCTTTTGATTGGATAGTCTTTGAAGAATTGGAGGGCAACAATCTTACAAAAATTATAGAGAGACTATATGAAGCAAAAGAACACACAGGAAGGAGTAAACCAATTGCAATTATATTACATACAGAAATGGGAAATGGTGTTAACTATATGATGGGAACTCATAAATGGCATGGTTCTGCACCCAATAATGAACAATTAGCTCAAGCGCTATTACAAAACCATGAAACACTAGGTGACTACTAAAAGAATCATACTACTCTTAATGTCTTTCCTGCTTCTAACAAGCAATTTTTCTGCTATGGCTCAAAAAGAAAAGGCACCAATTAATCGTATTCTGTTTGTATTTGATGCATCACAATCTATGCTAGCAAGATGGCAAACAGGAAGAAAAATTGATATAGCCAAGAATCTGTTAAGTAATATGGTTGACTCGCTAAAAGACATTAAAAATCTTGAAATAGGGCTTAGAGTTTATGGACATAAAAGCGGATACCCTCCAAAAGATTGTGAGGACACTCATCTAGAAGTCAATTTTATGAAATCAGAATACGCTGTCAACACAATAAAGAAGTATCTGAAAGTTATACAATCTAGAGGAACCACCCCAATTGCCCGATCACTAGAAGAAGGCGCTAAAGACTTTCCAGATGATAATAGTAGAAATATTGTCATATTAATTACTGACGGAAAAGAAGAGTGTGGAATGGATCCATGTGCAGTCTCACGTTTATATCAACGTAAAGGCATTATTCTAAAACCCTTTGTAATTGGGGTTGGATTAGACAAAACATGGAAAGAATCATTTGATTGTGTTGGAAGATTCTTTGATGCAAGTAGTGAAGAAGATTTTATAAATATACTAAACATTGTTATTTCACACGTAATTGATAATACAACAGCTCAAGTCAATTTACTAGATGAGAATGGAATACCTAACGAAACAGACATAAACATAACCTTCTACAATGATTTTACTGGTGCTGCTAAATACAATTATATACACACTATGAATACCTATGGAAGACCAGATACTATGATAATTGACCCTGTATTATCATATAGAATTGTTGCTCATACCCTGCCACCCGTTAGTATTGAAAATGTAACTATTACTCCTGGGAAACATACTACCATCCCTCTAAAAACACCACAAGGAGAACTAAAGATAAATATGAAGTCAAGAATAAAATACCAATATATTGTACGTCCATCTGGCGTAGATACAACACTAAATATTCAAGAAATAAATAGGACTGAAAAATACATCACTGGAAAATATGATATCGAATTATTAACACTTCCTAGATGGAAAAAGAAAAATGTAAATATCTCTGCAAGTAAACCTGCTATTTTCACAATACCCTCTACTGGTATCGCAAGCATAAGACTACCCACTAAAGGGTATGGGGGATTATATATAAAAAATGGTGATGATTTAGAACAAATATACCATTTCAGAGGCAAGAAAAGTGAATACCGACTTAATTTACTTCCCGGCAAATACAAGGTCATATTTAGGCCATTGTCAGCCAGAAAATACATATATACAATTGAAAAGAATTTTAAAATACAATCAGGAAGATCTAAACTGGTTACAATCTATTAATTTATGGAAATGAAAGACACTCGCTCAGGCTTTGGAGCTGGGCTAACGCACTTAGGGAAAACCAATAAGAATGTAGTTGCACTTTGTGCAGATCTTACAGGCTCTCTTAAGATGAATGACTTTAAAGATGAAAATCCTAATCGATTCTTTCAAATTGGAATAGCAGAAGCGAATATGATAGGAATTGCTGCCGGAATGACAATTGGGGGAAAAATCCCTTTTACTGGAACATTTGCAAACTTCTCTACATCTAGAGTATATGATCAAATTAGACAATCAATTGCATACTCAGGTAAAAATGTTAAGATCTGTGCATCTCATGCTGGATTAACACTAGGAGAAGATGGAGCTACCCATCAAGTACTTGAAGATATTGGAATGATGAAGATGTTACCACATATGGTAGTAATTAATACGTGCGATTATAATCAAACAAAATCAGCTACTATAGCAATTGCTAACTATTTTGGGCCAGTATATTTAAGATTTGGAAGACCAAAAGTACCAAATTTCACCCCAGAAGATCAAAAATTTGAGATAGGGAAAGCATTACATCTCCAGAAAGGAAATGATATAACTATATTTGCAACAGGACATCTAGTTTGGGAAGCTCTTGAAGCTGCTAAGAAGTTAAAAACAGAAAATATTTCAGCTGAGATAATAAATATCCATACTATCAAACCTTTAGACACTGAATCTGTTTTACAATCAGTAAAAAAGACTAAATGTGTTGTTACCGCAGAAGAACACATGCTAAATGGAGGGCTTGGAGATAGCATTGCTCAATTATTATCTAGAAAGCAGCCAACCCCTATTGAAATGATTGGTGTTAATGACTGCTTCGGAGAAAGCGGCACCCCAATGGGACTTATGGAAAAATATGGATTAACAGCTAATGATATTGTTACTGCTAGTAAAAAAGCTATTAGCAGAAAATAAATGGATGCTACAAAAGATATATTCAAATATCATCAGGCACAAACTTTCCCCTACCCATCGTGTCTAGAGATACAATCTGCCAAAGGAAATTATATTATAGATACTAATGGAAAAAGATATCTAGACTTTATAGCTGGAGTTTCAGCAAACACCCTAGGGCATTCCAACCCAGTAATCACGAATGCTATAAAAAATCAACTTAATAAGTATACACATGTAATGGTATATGGAGAATACATACAATCCCCACAATATAAACTAGCTCAATTATTATCCAAAAATTTACCAAAGAGTTTAAGTACAACATATTTTACAAATTCAGGTACCGAAGCGATTGAAGGAGCCATAAAATTAGCTAAGAGGGTTACAGGCAGATCAGAAATTATCTCTTGTACTGATTCTTATCACGGTTCAACCCAAGGCGCATTAAGCATAATGGGTAGTGAATACCATAAAGCAAACTACCGACCACTAATTCCTAATTGCAATACTATAATCTATAATAATATAGAATCCTTGGAAGATATCACAAAAAACACAGCAGCACTAGTATTAGAACCAATTCAAGGAGGAAGCGGATTTATTAATGCTGACGCTAAATTCATTCATACAGCAAGACAAAAATGTAATGAAAATGGCACATTACTAATATTTGATGAAATACAAACTTGTTATGGCAGACTAGGGGACTTATTTGGATTTGAATCCTATAATATTACGCCTGATATTCTTTGTATTGCAAAAGGTATGGGGGCCGGCATGCCAATAGGTGCATTTATCTCTTCCTGGGAACATATGAATCTTTTAACATTTAATCCTAAACTGGGACACATTACAACATTTGGGGGACATCCATTAAGTTGTGCTGCTGCTCTTTCATGTTTAGAATATCTAGTTAATAATAAGATTATGCAAGAAGTAGCTAAGAAAGAAAAATTATTCAGGAGACACCTAGAACATCCAAAAATTATCGAAATAAGAGGCAGGGGTCTTATGCTTGCAATAGAATTCAAGAATGAAGAACTTGCCAGCAAAGTAGTAGTAGAAGGCCTAAAGAAAGGCTTGATTTTATTTTACTTTCTATTCACAAAAACAGCAGTCCGTATCACGCCAGCACTTACAATATCAGAAAAAGAAATAATTGAAGGATGCGAAATTATAAAAAAAATAATAGGCACAACTGACAGATCCTAATCTCTTGATTTTCAAATCCCATCTGTTTTATCATTCAACATAGGAACAAATGAAAATTCTCCATGCGTTGTTTCTATAATTTCAGTTTCGGAAATCTTTTCAATTAAGTGCATAACCTGAGTATCAAGATCACCAATAGGCACTACCATACGGCCTCCAACTTTTAACTGAGCTATTAAATCACTAGGAACAAATGGCGCGCCACAAGTAATTATTATCTTATCAAATGGAGCAAAATTTGGAAGCCCTTTATAACCATCACCATAAAAGAAATTACAATTATAGCCGATATTTGGCAAAAAATTCTTTGTCTTTTTAAATAATTGCTTTTGTCTTTCAATAGTATAAACATCTGCATCTAACAAAAAAAGTACTGCTGCCTGATAACCTGAACCTGTCCCAACCTCCAGTACCTTATCATATGGCTTTAATCTTAGTAACTGTGTTTGGAAAGCTACAGTATAAGGTTGCGAAATAGTTTGTTCAGAACCAATAGGGAAAGCCTTATCCTGGTAAGCAAAATTAACAAATGCATTATCTATAAATAAATGCCTTGGAATAATATTCAAGGCATTCAAAATAGTAATATCACTTATACCTTTACCTCTTAATTCTTCAACCAATTGTCGACGCAATCCTTTATGTCTAAAACTATCTTTCATTCTTTATTCTTTATCAAACTTTTAAATTACTTTTGAAAAAAGTATTAATAACAAAAAAAAGAATAATTTCTTATCTTTAAGATCAAATAGTAATTGTAAATTACACACTCAATTGTTAACAGATAATTATGAGAATAACAATAACACTAATGTTAATACTAAGCATCACATCCTGTAAAAAAGAGGAAAGTGATGGAATACCCTCATATATAGCTATTAATGATATTGTATTAAATCACACCTCCACACATAATATTACTGATGCATGGGTCTATATTAATGATAATTTACAAGGTGTCTACGAACTTCCTGCTAAATTTCCGGTATTACCAACTGGCAAACATAAGATAAGAATAAAAGCAGGAATAAAAAATAATGGAATAGCAGCCACCAGAATACCTTATCCATTTTATCATTCATATATAGAAGAAGAAAGAGATTTGTTAGCAAATACAATAATCTCAATAAATCCAGAAGTTGGATACCTTCAAGATGCCAACTTCTTTATAGAGGATTTTGAGGGAATAGGTATTGATCTAGAAACAACAGCAATATCAGATACTTCAATAATAGAATTAAGCAACGGAAACAATAACTATGGAGGCGGAATATTAATTGATTCATTAATTACTTTTGAGATTACTACAGATGAGCTAGATGATCTTCCCCAGTCCGGATCTCCTGTTTATCTAGAAATTGATTATAAATGTAACACGCAAATACTAGTAGGAATGTATGTTAATTTTCCTCAGTCTGTTTTGCAAAAAGATTTATTATGGATTAACCCACAAGAAGAGTGGAACAAAATATATATTGACCTAACTTCTACTGTTTCTGAAGCAATAGGAGTAGATTTCTTTAAAGTATTTATTCAAATGAGAAGAGATTTTACAATAGATACAAACTCCTTCTATTTTGACGACCTTAGAATAGTATATTAACTTAATATTTAACCTTAAAATATAAACAATGAAAAATATAGCAGTAATCGGTGCAGGAACAATGGGAAATGGGATTGCACACACTTGTGCACAAAATAATTTTAATGTTGCGCTAATTGACATCTCAAAAGAATCTCTGAATAAAGCACTAGAAACTATTGAAAAGAATTTGGAGAGAATGGTTGTTAAAGGGAAAATTACTGAACAAGACAGATTAAATACTCTTAAAAATATAACACTTTATACTGATCTTACTAGCGGGGTACAAGGAGTTGATTTAGTTATTGAAGCTGCCACAGAGAATATTGATTTAAAACTTAAAATTTTTAAACAGCTAGATAATATCTGCGATTCAAAAACCTTACTTGCTACAAATACATCATCTATATCAATTACTAAAATTGGCAATGCTACTAACAGACCATCCCAAGTAATAGGTATGCATTTTATGAATCCTGTTCCGATCATGAAACTAGTAGAGGTTATAAGAGGTAAAGAAACTTCTGACAAAGTTACAAATTCTATCATGGAAATTAGCAGGAAACTAGATAAGATACCCGTGGAAGTGAATGATGCCCCAGGTTTTGTAGCAAACCGAATACTAATGCCAATGATAAATGAGGCAATCTATACATTACACGAGAACATATCCTCAGTAGATGGTATTGATACTGTAATGATTTTAGGCATGTCTCATCCAATGGGTCCGTTACATTTAGCAGATTTTATAGGATTAGATGTGTGCCTATCAATTTTAGAAGTAATGCATAGTGGATTTAATAGTGATAAATATATGCCGTGCCCATTATTAGTGGAGATGGTAAAAAGCGGAAAAATAGGAGTAAAGTCAGGTGAAGGCTTCTATGATTATTCTGAAGGACCTAGAAACAAAAAAGTAGCTACACGATTCACTAAATAATTAACAAAAACGAATACGAAACTTTTATCATATGTTTCCTTCTAGCTTAGCCTTGTTTATAATATGTTCTATAAGCATATCTTCCCTGATATTGACAGGGTCATACTCAGTTTTTAGATTATTATTCCAAAGCTTAGCCATTCCCTGCCAAAAAAATGCATTTAAACGCCCTCTATATGATTTAACTATCTCGTAGGACGATATTTCTGTCTCCCGATATATTAGCTTTACCAATATCTTACCATCATTCATACTAAGGCTCTTCAACCTCTCCTTATACTCATCCTTTATCCAACTAGCCACTCCCCTTGTATAACGCTTCTTCTTTCTTCTCTTTGGTATAGAATCTAAAGCTAATTCAATATCCATAATTTTTTTCTTAGCTATTAAAGCATAAGGATATACTTTTAACACCCTTCTTCTTAAGATAAAGTATTGATTTCGTTCCTCATTATTCCTAAAATCTAAAACTTCAATTTCTGGCAAATCACTATAGAAAATAGTATCATCTCCATGCACCTCAAAATCTGCGATTATCACACCTTTCTGACACTTTACTTCTGAATGAAGTGATGCAAATAGAATAAACACGACAAGAACTCTTAGCATTATTGGACAATTAATTTCTTATGCAAAGTCTCACTTTTAGTAATAATCTCCACAGTATATACTCCTTTTGCAAAAGAAGACACATCAAGAACATAAATATCACCATTTATATCCTTCTCCATACAAAGATGCGCATCTATATCATAAATATTTATCTGTTTCATTATATCTGAAGATTTAATAGTGCAATCAGAAACTACAGGGTTTGGGAATATATTAACTGACTTATGATTCTCATAAATAGACAGAGGATTAGCAAATACTGCTGTCGCACTACCATACTCCGAAATACAGTTCTCAATCATCTGCAAATTATAAAAGAAATAATGATACTCAGGATCGCCCCATGGAGAATTGTGTCCTGTGATACTAGCTAAATTGCCAATCATATAAGGATAAGAAGCTCCAGAATTATTTCTAAACAAATTAGTGTTACCACTAGAGACACCTAACTCTAGATTAGTCATGGCAGGAACATTAAAATCTACTTCTAAAGTATTTAATCCTAATTGAACTGTTATGGTAGTATCTTCTAATATCTGTGAATTATTATCTCTTAATTCGAATGTTATTGCCTGTGATGTTCCGGCATACACATCAAAAGAAACCAATGTTGAAGGAGTATAACAATCAATATACAAATGTCTATCATTATTATAAAAACCACCACCACCAATATTATTATCTAAAGGTCCACCAGAAACCGTAATACCTCCAAAATCTCTAAGATAGTACGTTGTATTCTGAGTTAGCATTGGAGTCGTAAAGCTTGATCCTGAATATACAGATGGACTACCTAAAGTATCTAGATACCATGCTACATTATTGGAAGAGCTAGTAAGAATGAAAGAGGCTGGATTGACATACGATGTGTCATTATCAGCGGTTGGAGCTGGATTAAAACTCACATCTACAATATTCTGAGAGTATATAGTGTCTACACCTAAATTATTAGAAACAACTAATTGTATCGAATAATAACCACTATTTTGATAAATATGAACAGGATACTGCAGATTAGAAGTACTACCATCTCCAAAATCCCAATGCCAATTATTTACCTGGTTATAGCTTAGGTCTGTAAATGTAATCTCCCCGGAACAGGATATCGAAGGAGAGGCAGAAAAATTGGCAATAGGAGGAGCAATACATCCGTTGTTAGAAGACTGTTCATTTACAGCAACAGCACGTCTACCTCTTTCATTATTAATCATAGCACTCACAGAAAACCAAGAATCAGTAATAGAAGGGTTAGGGTTAATAATTAAAGTACTTAATGAATTAGTTGTTGCCATTGAATCCATATAGAATTCACCTAACATACTAACCTCATAACTAGTTGCCCCATTGACAGGATCCCAATAAACGTAGATTGAGTCTGGACAAATCCAATCTACAACTATATTATCAGGCACATTAATAATACTAAAATTAGAATCACTCGCATCATACATCCCATTACGACTAATACGAACTCTAGCATTATCAGTAACAATATTTGGGATTGAATTTATCATATATTCTCTACTACTACCACTTATTCCAGAACTTATTACAGACCAAGTAATACCACCATCAACAGAATAATCCAAGGTAAAATTGCCATTATTACCAAATGCATCCCAACGTACTAATTCAGATTCACCAGGAACCCATCCCTCTCCACCAACAGGGTAAGTGAGTGTTATTTCATTATTTAGAAAAATATATGAAACAGAATATTCCTGTGGCCCAAAAGGAATAGAACTTCCTTTAATAATAAGACTGTAATCCCCAGGTATAGGATTATCCATAGTTATTTGTTCCATATTGTTAATACCATCAACTCCTTTAATAGCATTAGTATTTAATAATACTGGGTCAGGGGTGGGATTAAGTACCCATGGGGACTCTACGAGCATTCCAGAATTATCTAATAGTTCTATATCAAGATTATTCACTAATGCAAAACTTGCATTAGCACTAGCTTCTTTATCATGCCAATAAACCATTATTTTTAATTGCTCAGTGGAGGGAGGTATGGTAATTAGATGATTATTATCAATTGACTGAGATATGTTATCAATAAAATATTGATCTTCTTCTAAAGTTCTTACAGCTCTAAAAGCATTTACCTCTCCCCATCCATATTTAAAATCCGGTCCAGGATTACCTAAATCATCTGCAGAATTTAATAATATATTCTTCATAACAGAGGAATTTGGATTTTGTCCTCCATTTAATTCCTTATAAGCCTGATATAATTGACCCATTACTCCAGCTATACCAGGACAAGACATTGAAGTCCCTGTTTTTAAACCATAGTCATTGTCAGGAAGTGTAGAATTAACAGAACTACCTTTCGCTCCTATATCAGGTTTTATTCTACCATCTGCAGCAGGACCTCTACTTGATGATGAGGCTAAATCTCCAGATGACGTAAGATTTGCTACGGCGATTACATTTTTTCCTTGCTTATGACCACCAGTAACATTACCCCATCCATCGCCTGCACCATAACCACAATCAGAATTTCCATCATTACCTGCTGAGAAAACATGTATAAGAGATGGGTATAAATTAATCTGTTCATCTAGATCCTTTGCTAATGATGTATAACCTGCATTACACCCATTGCTATATGATTTTGATGTAATAACTAAATCAGAACCTTGATACATAGCAGGAACGTCGTAAAAATTATTATTTGAAGAACTATATACATATAAATATGCTGCATCAGACATCCCAGCTGCAATTGGATCTAAATTTCCAGATCCCATTATAGTTCCTGCCACATGATCCCCATGATCATCACCATTACTAGTACTACAACCACCGCAATTTGACTGATCAATCCTGCCCTGATAATCAATATGTGGTCCAATAATACCATCATCCTGCATCATGATATTAATCCCATTACCATTATAATGTCTACCATTTGAATATTTAGTATTAATAGCATTTGATCTATGCAATGTCCTTCCTGTTTTATTTTCTTTAACTGAAGGAGGGTCAATAGGCTCAATATACCATATATCATTAGCAAAAGATAGTACAGATAATGCAGCAGTATCTATACTTAATGTAACACTATTACTAAAACGATTCACATCATATATTTGATAATTATTTTCTCTACAAAACTTTTCAAATACTTCAAGATCTGCATTTTTATATAACAATACCTTAATAGATATTTTATTAATACTAATTGCCCATTCAGGGAATTTATTATTCTGCAACTTAGGATCAATTTTATAATGTGGCTTAACAGGAGTAACTGCTGTTATATCAAAAACAGAGAACATAGAAATATTAATGTCTTGCGGAATATTAGCTACATATGTAGCATATGGGATATACTCCAGAAGAGAAACACCAAGGTCACTTATCAATTTCTTTTCTTGATCCGTTGGAATTCTAGAAAAACATATTAGATGATAATTAGATTCATTATCATTCAACAAATGAAAAACAGAATCTACCTTTAATTTTCCAGATTTTAAATAAATCTCAGTTTTTTGCGCAAACAAATCAATCTGAAATAGTAAAATTAACAAGATTAGAAAATTTCTATTCATAACATAAATTCTTAATTATAACATAACAACACCTATACAAATAAACATACCTAAGGAAAATCCTACCTTAGATCTGCGCCTACTTTATCTTTAAAAGATTGAATCAATCCCACCATTACTTTGTCAACACGATCATCTGTTAATGTCATTGTATTATCGGACATAATGAATGAAAGCGCATAAGATTTCTTCCCTTTAGGTAATTTATCTCCCTCATATATATCAAAAAGACTTACTTTTCTTAAAATCTTATCATCCACTTGCCTAGCAATTTTCTGCAATTCAGCAAAAGATACAGATTTATCAAGAAGTAATGACAAATCTCTCCTTACTTCAGGAAATACAGAAATCTCTTTATAATGAGTCGTATCACCTCCAACTAACTCAAGTAAGAGATCCAAGTTGAAGTCAGCAACATATACCTCTGATCTTATATCAAAGGCTTCAAGCAAGCTACGATTTATTCTTCCGAATGTAACTAACCTTCTACTATTAACACTATAAGTTAAACTATAATCAAAACCAAAAGAATTGTCTTCTGCTTTTTTTACCTTCTTAATAGCCAGTCTATGTATAATACTTTCTACCTTCTCTTTTATAAAGAAGAAATCTACATCTCCATTATTAGAGTTCCAATTCTCAGATTGCACTCTACCACTTACTAATAATTGAAGATGCTGTTTCTCTAGATAGTCCAACTTAGACTTATGATATGTCTTGCCAAATTCATATAACTTAACATCAGTGATTTTCCTGTTTTGGTTATAAGCAATATTCTCCAATCCACTAAAAATAAGTGACTGACGCATTACATTAAGCTCTTTAGACAATGGATTCATTAGCACTACATCTTGGTTAGAATTTATTTCAGGAATAAGAGCACTATATTCTCCTTTTGTCAATGAATTATTAATAGCTTCATCAAAACCAGAATAAGACAATAATTCTGATATAATATTACGAATTAGTCCAACATTAACTAACTTAGGGGAAGTAATAGGAATATTTAATCTAGTAGGAATCTCAACAGTATTAAAACCATAAATTCTTAACACTTCTTCAATAACATCTACTTCTCTATATACATCAGCACGAAATAGCGGAACAAGTAAATTTAGGCCCTTATCATGAGAATCCACAATCTTAATATCCAAATCATGTAAAATAGACTTTATAACTGATCTTTCAATTACCTGACCTATAAGTTTGTCAATATTCGAATAATAGAGCGTAACTTCTGAATGCGCAATCTTCTTAGGATATATATCAATAATTTCAGAAGAAATAACACCACCACATATCTCATTAATTAATAAAGCTGCACGCTTAAGTGCATAAACTGTAATATCTGGATCACAACCTCTCTCATATCTAAAAGAGGCATCGGTACTTAATAAATGTCTTTTCGCTGTTTTACGAATACTCACAGGGTTAAAATACGCAGACTCTATAAAAACATCAGTAGTTGACATACAAACACCAGAATCTTTACCTCCATAGATGCCAGCTATACACATTGGTTGATCAGCGTTGTTAATCATCAAGTCACTTGATGAAAGCTCTCTATTCACATGATCTAGAGTAGTAAATTTAGTCTTATCCTTTAGCGTTGAAACAATAATCTTCTCTCCACTAATTTTTGCAATATCAAAAGCATGCAGAGGCTGACCAATCTCATGAAGAACATAGTTCGTAATGTCTACTACATTATTAATAGGAGCTATACCAATAGCTTTTAGTCTATTTCTAAGCCAGTCTGGTGATACGTCGACGCTAACACCACTAATACTTACTCCAGAGTATCTAGGACAAAGATCAGTATCTTTGACATCAACTAGAATTGGCCTCTTATTATTTGCAACTTTAAAAGCAGCTACTGATGGCTTACACATTTGAAATTTACCTCCTTGATGATTAAGTACAGCCATTAGATCACGAGCAACACCAATATGCCCCATAGCATCAGAACGATTTGGGGTTAAACCAATATCAAAGATTGTATCTGAATCTAATTGAAAATATTCGCTAGCAGGTATACCAATTTTTGCATTAGAATCCAGGACCATAATTCCATCAGTCTCTTCTCCAAGACCTATCTCATCTGCTCCACATATCATACCCTCAGAGACTTCCCCTCTAATCTTGCTTTTTTTAATCTTAAAGCTTGTATCACCATCATACAAAATTGTTCCTACAGTAGCAACGGGAACCTTCTGACCTGAGGCAACATTGGGAGCCCCACATACAATCTGTAAAGGCTCATCACATCCAACATCTACAGTAGTTACAGCCAACCTGTCAGCATTAAGATGTTGAGTTTTAGTAAGTACCTTCCCAATTACAACCCCCTTAAGATTACCTTTGACCGATTCAACTGTCTTAACCGACTCAACTTCTAAACCAATGTCAGTTAAAAGATTACTAATCTTATCAGGCTGCATATTAAGATCTAAATAATCAGCAAGCCAATTGTAAGATATTTTCATTTAAGAATATAATAATTTATTAATAAATACAAAAGTATAAAAATAGGATATTAGTTAACATTATTTATCAAGTTGATTTTAAACAAAAAGAATTAGCAAAAAGTGTATTTTTCAATATTATAAAAGAATAAAACTAACTCCTCAAAGTCTGACATCCTTTCTTACTCTTTTTAAATCAAGCAAATTCATAGCATTAGCATTGAGACCAGATATCTTTTTACTAGTAAAATGTAAAACCCTATCATAATACAGAGGCACAACAACTGCATTCTTAATTACTATCATATCCATCTGATTGTACAGCTTCATACGTAGGCTATCATCTATTTCAGATAACGCCTTCTCATATAATTTATCATACGTAGGGTCACTAAAATGCGTATAATTAGGGCCATTCGGGGAAAAATTCTTGCTATAGAAAAGTGAAAGGTAATTTTCAGCATCAGGATAGTCAGCAATCCAGCTGCCTCTAAAAAAATTAAGTTTCGAATTTGCTACCATCTCTCTATGAGAGAAAGCAGGATTAACCTCAATTCTAATCTTAAGACCTATATCGTGCAATTGATGTTGTATATATTCACAGAGATCCAAATAAGAGGAAGTCGTATAAAGCAAGATTTCTTCTTGGGTGTCAAAGCCACTAGATTCAATAAGACTCCTTGCTTTTTTTGGATCATATTTGTAACCTATTAACTCTTCTTCAAAGGAAGGAAGCCCTAGTGGAACAAAACCATTAATTGCTGGAGTGCCAATATTATTCCTTAAATATCTTAGCATTTTTACTTTATCGAAGCCATAATTAATAGCCTGTCTAATTTCAATCGGCAGAGACTGTTTGTCAACCAAGAAAGCTAGATATTCGGTATTTAAATAAGGTAATGATTTTAAATTCACTCTATCAGAATACTTTGGTTGTAAATCTCCTGTTTTTGTAAGAATCTCATCCTTATAGCTAGCATCAATACCTGAAACAAAATCTAACCTACCCTGTATAAACTGCAAAAAAGCAGCTTGCTTATCTTTAATAAATGTGATAGCTACTGCATCCAAATAAGGTAACTTTCTAGCAAATTGCTTTTCAAAATAATTTATGTTCTTTCTAAACACCAATTTAACCCCATCTTCCCAGAACTGAAATTGGAAAGGGCCAGTACCTATTGGATGACGACTAAAACTACCATTCTCAACAATTTCATAGGGTACAACAGAACAATACTGCATGCTTAATAAAGATAGAAATCCTGCATGAGGACTAATTAAGCTAATGGAAAACACACTGTCATTCAGAGCTGAAAAGGTTTTAACATTCGCTAAAATCCATGCGCCCGGAGCAGCCAATTCATTATCTAATATTCTATTGAATGAATATTCAAAATCAGATGCAACAACCTTTCTTCCAATCCCATTACTAAATAACTTGTGATTATGAAAAAAGACATCATCCCTCAGATAAAAAGTATAATTCAAAGCATCAGGAGAAATATCCCAATATTTTGCAACCGAGGGATTGACAATTAAATTGCTATCTAATTGTACTAATCCATTAAACAATTGATTTACAGCCCATATTGTTGCTTGATCTTTAGCAAAAGCGGGATCTAATGTATTAACACCTGCTGACTCATTATACTTAAATATAGATAACTTTTCATCGGCAGCTTGATCACCACAACAAACTACAAGAAGAGCAAAAAGTAACGATCCAACTCTGAAATTCATAAGGACAAGTATTAAGCTGGCAAATTTAAAGAATTTAAATTACCTCATAAGACTGAACTCTCCATTATATATCCACAGCCTATTATTAAGATCATATACCTCTATATGATAAAGATAAATACCATCATCCAATCTCATTCCCTTAGCATTAGTACCATTCCATCCTAAATTAATATCTGATGACTCAAATACCAACCCGCCCCATCTATCAAAGACCTGGATATTATATGATAAAACCCTATTACCCTTTGGTCTAAAGATATCATTTAACCCATCACCATCAGGACTAAATGCACTAGGAACAAAAAAAGTATACTCCGGATCTATTTGTATAGCTTTATGTGCTACAGAACTACAACCAAACTGGTTAATTGCATGCAAAGACACATTATAAATCCGAGGGAACTCAAAGCTATGGTTGGGATTCTGTTCAAATGAATGATTTCCATCATCAAAATCCCATTTAAAAAATTCTGCTCCAACTGAATGGTTAAAAAAACCAATATCAGAATTAAGTTCAGATTCAAGAAAAGAACTAACTTTAAAATCTGCAAATGGCAGAGCATGAACTTCAATTATGTCATGAAAAATTGTATCACTCTTACACCCATCTGATGAAAAAACCTCTAAACCTACATCAAAACTACCCAAATGATTATAAAAGTGTGTCGGATTCCTTTGTTCTGAGGAATACCCATCTCCAAAATTATAATTCCATCTAACAACTTTAGAGGAATTAATATCTAGAACATAGAATATCTCAGCCCTCTCACCCATACAAACATCTGTAGCAATATCAAATGCAGCAGAAGGCAAACTATATATTTCAACTTTCTTAGTCAATTTACTTTTGCAACCTTGATCTGATTTCACTAACAAACTGGCATCATAAATTCCAGAAGAAGAGAAGATATGTATTGGATTCTTTTCTGAAGAATAACCATCTAATCCAAAATTCCATTCATATGATATAATTTTGGAATTATAAATAAAAGAAAGATTGTGAAAAATTGTTGAATCACCTTCACAAAATTGCAAGGCAGAAAAGTTACTAATAGGGTTTGGGAATACCTCTACCCTCTTAACACTAGAATTACTGCATCCCACAGCACTAATCACCTCAAGTGTTACATCAAATAATCCATAGCCATCAAAAATATGAGTAACTATAGAATCAGTGGAGATAAAACCATCATTAAAGTTATATTCAGATGAAGCAATATACCCATCTATTACTGATGACAAATCAACAAACACATTGCCAACATCCTCACAGTTCTCTTCAACCAAAAAATCAACAATTGGCAATTCATGTACAACAACATCTTTTATTATACTCGCAGAACACCCCATATCAGAGATAATATCTAACACCACGTTAAAAACGCCAGAATTTATATACATATGTACTGGACTAGGATTTATAGCAACACCAACTGAATCACCAAAATTATAACTCCAAGAAACTGTATTATTTGATGTATTATTAATAAAAGCAACTGTATCACCTAAACAAATTTCATTAGATGAAAATACAAAATCAGCAATAGGATTAGGAAAAATAATTACCTCCTGCTCAATACTATCCTTACAAGAATTATTTAAATTCTCTACTACTAAAAAGACACTGTTACTACCAAGATTTAGAGGAAAGCTTACTGTCTGCCCATTCTGCCCAAAACTCCATGAAAATGAGTTATTTACAGTATTCAAACCTGAATTAGCTAAAAAGGATGTGACCTCACCTTCACATTGATTTATTGTAGAAAAAGTTGGCTGAGGCACATCATTATGCACCATTATAAAAACAGAATCTATTGCACTACACAGCCCATCTGTACTATGGACATAATACAATATATCTATGTTAGGATTTGTAATTGGATTACTAATATCTGTTGCAGATAATGAAATAGCTGGAGTCCAATTAAAGAAATAGCCATTACCTACAGCACCTAACTCAACAAATTCGCCTTCACATATTTCTAAATCTAATCCAGCATCTACAATCACTTGATTTACCCTTAGAGTATCAAAAGTATTTATATTTATCTGACAGCCAGTATTATTCTCAATAATTAAAGTAGGTATATAAACACCTGTATCACCATATATTACATGAGGAAAACTGTCTGTTGATATTGTTCCATTACCAAAGTCCCATAAGAAATGTTCTGCATTAATAACATTAGGCAAAAAATTAACAGTATCATCCATACAGACCAATGTGTCAGAAACTGCAAAACTACCTGTAGGAATAAGACCTGAGACATCCACAAAGTCATACTGGAATAAAGTATCAGTACAACCAAATGAGTTTTCCACAATTAAGCAAACATCATATAAACCTGTAGTATCAAATAGATGAGTTGGATTCTCAATTAATGAGCTACTACCATCACCAAATCTCCATTCAAATAAATTAGCATCAAAACTTGATAAATTTGCAAAATCAGCAATTAAAGGCGGACAATTGGAACTTAATGGTGAAAGTGTAAAATTGGCAATTGGAGATAAAACATTTATGTAATCAGCAAAATATAATGTATTTGAACAAGTAAAGGAATCTGTCACTGTCAAAGTCACATCATAAGAACCATTATAGAAATATTCATGATCTGGATTTAATTCAGTACTAAAATTTCCATCTCCAAAATCCCATAAATAATTAACCCCATAGCCAACGGAGGAATTTGAGAAACTAACTAAATCACCTTTACAAAAGTTCTGATGATTTGCGCTAAAACTAGCTAATGGACGTTCAAATGTTATATAATCAGATCTTCTAAGAGTATCCTTACAACCATAAACAGATCGTGTATATAATGTGACATCATAAACTCCTTCAGTAATATAAGTATGGTGAGGATTAGCTACTGATGAAGTACCTCCATCACCAAAATCCCAGGTTAATGATGCGAATGGATGATTTGAAAGATCTTCAAACTCAACCAAAATAGAATCACATCCAGAAGTATTTAAAATACCAAAGTCAATATTAACATCATATATATGATACATATCTTCAATAGTAGCTGTATCTTTACAACCATGAATATCTACCACTATCATTGTAACATCAAATAGACCAGCCTCAGTAAAAAGATGATCAATACGACTGTGACCAATATGACCATCAGACCATAATACTCGATAATATGAATAATCTTGAGATTGATTATCAAGATACACTCTCTTTGGAGGACAACCTACAGAATCATTAAGAGAATTGGTTCCATTTACTAAATAATCAAATTGTGCAATAGGCTGCGTTAGCTCAACCTCTTTATTTATTGTATGTGTACAACCTGTTATACTATTACTTATTGACAAACTAACTGTATGAATACCTAGATTCAAGAAGGTATGAATAGGATTCTCCAGAGAAGAAGTAATCCCATCTCCAAAATCCCAAAACACACTATCAGAACCAAGCGAAAGATTATGGAATTCTACTTTAAAAGGATTGTCACAACTATATATCTCTTCAAAAATAGCAGTGGGCTCAATAATCTTAATATAATTAGGAAATACTAGAGTGTCTTTGCAAGTATTTACACCTGCAATAAGCCTAATATCAAAAATACCTGTAGATGGATATTGATATATTGGATTCTGAACAGTATCAGAATAACCATTTCCAAAATTCCATTGCCAATTATTAGGGGCATCTAATGACATATCTAAAAAACTTATATCTACACCAGCACATGCAATAATTGGAGAGGCACTAAAGTTGATATCTGGGGTCTCATAAATATTAATATAATTTACAAATGTATCAGAGGCAACACATCCAAAGCTATTTTCCACAAATAAACTAATATTAAATTCTCCAGAATTAGCATAATTATTTACAGGATTCTCTAAATTTGAATAATTACCATCACCGAAATCCCATATCCAGCTTCCCCCATTTATGGTGCTATTAGTAAATACAATATTAAATGGTGTATAGCATCCTAAAGTTGTGTCTGCTTCAAAAGCAACTGCTGGACTAGGAAAAACTTCTACTGCAGAATATGTTGTTTTACTTGATATACACTGCCCTAAATGACTAGTTGTCAGTTTTATATCATACACCCCTTCGTGATAAAAAGTATGTGTTGGATTTTGTAATATTGAAGTATTACCATCACCAAAATCCCAGAAAAAAGTATTAGGGTAACCATCAGTAATGTCAGAAAAACTCACACTTAATCCTTCGCACCCAGAATTTGCGTTAACTGTAAATTCCGTAGAGTTAGAGCCTATGATAGTAATCATATCTTCGGCAACCAAAGTATCAAGACATCCGCCTTCCTTAGCTAATAGAGTAACAGTATACAATCCAGAGCTAAAACTATGTGTCGGCTGTATAACATTTGATGTTGATCCATCACCAAATTCCCAAATAAATTCAGAAGAAAACAGACTGCTATTAGAAAACGAAATTAATTCTATTGAGTCACAAGAGAAAGTAATGTCTACAGAAAAATCAGCTACAGGAGGATTTCTAACCTCTATCAAATCAAAGGCGGAAACCAAATTTTCACAACCATTAGTATCTAAAACAGATAACGAAACAGAATAGAGGCCATGAGTAAGATATATATGATCTGGATTTTGAACATTGCTTGAACCACCATCTCCAAAATCCCACTGCCAAGAAACTATTGATAAATTTGCATTTGAAATATCTACAAATGAAGAAGTCAAAGGGAGGCAACCCTCAAATCCAGAATTTACATGTATTACCGGATATGGCACCTCATAGACAACAATAAGAGAAGAGACCGTCTTAGTATCATCAATAACACCATCTGAAACCTTTAATATTACATCATATACTCCAGGACTATTATATACAGCTATAGGATTCTCTAGAGTAGACGTATTACCATTTCCAAAGTCCCATAACCATCCTGTTGGGCCTCCTAGAGATAAGTCTTGAAACTCAACCACTAAAGATCCGCATCCTGATGCAGAAGTAATTGTCGTGAAATCAGCCGTTACTTGTGGGGTTGCATTTAAGGAAACAAGCATGGATATTAGGACTAGGAAAAGGTATTTAAAATCTACAGAAACATGCATGCCAATTTGCTCTTTAAATATATACCTAATTAATAAAAATGTTATCATATCTTTCCAGTATTGGTTAAGCAAAATTGGTGTTACAGCATATATTGTTCCTACGATTAAAAAATATAATTGGTTACAAAAACAACATTACTTTAACATTTGCCTATTTTTGCAAGATGTTTAAAGGTAAAAAGGCTGCATTCTATACTCTTGGCTGCAAACTTAATTTCTCTGAAACCTCTACTATTAGTAGACAAATAGCAGACATGGGTTTTGTGAAAACTAATTTTAATGACCCTGCTGATCTATATGTTATAAATACATGTTCAGTTACTGAGAATGCGAATCGAGAATGCAGAAGAATAATCAGAAAAGCAAGAAAAATTTCTCCCAAAGCTTTTATTGTTGCAACTGGCTGTTTTGCACAATTAAAGCCAAAAGAGATAACAGCTATTGAAGGAGTAGATATGGTCCTTGGAGCAAATGATAAATTCAATTTACCTAAACTATTAACAAGTTTTCAAAAAAACAAAGAAACAGAAATACATGGGTGTACAACCAGCAATCTAAACTATTTTTCTTCCTATTCTCTAAAGGACAGGACTCGTTCATTTCTTAAAATACAAGATGGGTGTGACTATCCCTGCACATACTGCACCATACCATTAGCTAGAGGTAGAAGCAGGTGTGACACAATTAAGAATATCATTAATAATGCTGAAGATATTGCAGCACAAGGTATTAAAGAAATAATAATAACAGGGGTGAATATAGGAGTGTTTAAAGATAAAACCAACAATCAAAAATTTGACGCTTTAATGGAGGAGTTAGAATTAGTTGATGGAATTGAAAGATATCGTATATCTTCCATCGAGCCCAATCTTATTACAAACAATGTAATAGAATTAGTAAATAGCTCTAAAAAGTTTATGCCTCACTTTCACATACCATTGCAATCTGGATCTGATGTCATACTAGCAAAAATGAAAAGACGCTACCAAACTAAACTCTATAAAGAAAAAGTCAGACGCATTACAGAAGAAATTAAGAATGTCTGTATTGGAGCAGATGTAATTGTTGGATTTCCAGGAGAAACTGAAGAAGAATTTAATAAAACAATAAATTTTATTAAAGAACTTCCTATATCGTATCTACATGTCTTCTCATATTCTGAGAGAGAAAATACAATGGCAATAAATCTAGAAAGAAAAGTATCAAAAAAAACTAAAGCAGAAAGAAGTAAAAAACTCAGAATATTATCAGAAAAAATACAAAGAGCATTCTATAAAAGGAATCTAAATACTAAACACAATGCATTATTTGAACAAAAGAACAATAAAGGCATGTTATATGGATTTACTGACAATTACATAAAAGTTAAAGTGCCTTTTAACAAAAAAACATGTAATACTCAACAACAAATTTATCTTCTTAATATTGATCATGATGGTATAATGCAGGCTAAAGTAATAACAACTAAAGAATAAATATGTACCCTACAATTTCCCACCTAATTTATGATATGTTTGGAGTGCATATCCCATTACCAATACAAACTTTTGGTCTTTGGGTTGCAATAGCGTTCCTATTAGCCGCATGGACAATCACCCTTGAATTAAAAAGAAAAGAATATGAGGGCTTATTATCCCCCTTCAATACAAAAGAAGTAATTGGAGAAAAACTAAGCATAAAAGAGATACTTATTAGCATTATAGTGAGTTTTCTGATTGGCTACAAAATTGTAGAAGCAATATTCAATTATTCTGAATTAGTAGAAAACCCTCAAGATTTTATTCTATCAAGTAGAGGCGACTATCTTGGAGGTATTATTTTTGCATCAATTTCTACTTTCATTAAATGGAAAGAAAACAGGAAGACAAGATTAGACAAGCCAAAAGAAATTAAGAAGAACATTCATCCTTTTGAATTAGTAGGAGACATGACTATGATTGCTGCAATTTCTGGAATTATTGGAGCTAAAATATTTCACAACCTAGAAAATCTAGATACTTTCTTGAACGACCCTATTGGTCAGCTAATATCATTTAGTGGATTAACATTCTATGGAGGATTAATTGTTGGCTCAATTTCTGTTATTTTATATGCCAGAAAATATAAGATTAATATTAAACATCTTGTTGATAGCTCCGCACCTGGGCTAATGCTCGCGTATGGAATCGGAAGAATCGGATGCCAACTATCAGGAGATGGTGATTGGGGGGTCAATAATTTATCGCCAAAACCAGATTGGATGAGCTACTTTCCTGATTGGATGTGGAGCTATACCTTCCCCCATAATGTCATCAATGCAGGAATACCTATAGAAGGATGTACGGGAAACTTCTGTATGGAACTTGCTAATCCTGTATGGCCAACCGCATTTTACGAAACAATAATGGCAATCATAATATTCTCTATTTTATGGAATATCCGAAAGCATATAAAAGTTCCCGGGGCTTTATTCTTTATTTATTTATCATTTAACGGTGTTGAAAGGTTTTTTATTGAAAAAATAAGGATTAATACGGAGTATAATATCTTTGGTGGGATTACGCAAGCGGAAATTATCTCATTTTCATTATTTATTACAGGTATAATAGGAATAATCTATCTTTATGCGAAGAACAAAAAAACACAGAACAATTAGAAAATAATCTTAATAATAGACTATAGCAAATGAGATATCTTTATCAATTGAGACCACTCTTTAGTAGCGTGAGGGAGATTTGAACTCCCGACCTCAGGGTTATGAATCCTGCGCTCTAACCAACTGAGCTACCACGCCAAATCAAAGTTGCAAATATATTCTTTTCACTTATTTTAAAATCTATTTTTTGAAAAATTTAACTCCTACCCTTCTGCTGTAATAAATTAGTATAATGCTTTAAAGATCTTAAAAGCAAAACGAGCACAAGAGTGATAATTAGAATTCTTTGACTAAGGGCTGAAACACACCAAGTATTATCACTAAAATAATTCCTAAAAAATTCAACAAAAACAAACCCAATTACTGCTGACAATACGCTCGCATATTCTCTTCTAAGTACTGTAACAATAGAAAATGACGTTTCCGAACTTTTAAAACTAGAAATAGATGGAATGAAGGCCGGGATATTATTTGACCAGTCAATGAAAGTGTTGCTAAATTTGCCCTTCAAGAACTCTTCTTCTGCAAACATTATCCTTTCATAATATATCCAAAAAAGCAAACTCATAATTAGAATAAAAAAAATATTAAATGTAGATATAGATATCCCTAACCATATAATATAATTACCTAGATATAATGGATGTCTAACCATAGAGTAAATGCCTGTTGAATTCAAAGCATCCGCTATCTGCTTCTTTGTATTTCGACCACTGGTCCCCAAAGGAGTAGTCCCTATGGTATAGAAGCGAATTAAAAACCCTAAAGAAGATAGCACGATAGCTAACAACAAAACATTTGATTTAATTTGCTCACTTATATTACTATAATCTGTTAAATAAATAAAAGGAACAGAAAGAATAAACAACAGAATCGGAAACTGACCCCTATATCTAAAAAAGAAATTACCTTGTTTTACTAATGATTGTACTAACGTCATAATATATTATATTTGTAATATCCATTTGCAAACTTATTAAAACAAATGTCCTGTTTTACAAAACCCATATTAGAATTACCAATATATCTGTCTAATTATATATATATTAAAAATACAATTCGTTAATAACTACTATATGAAACGAATAAATATCTTCCTCATTAAATCATTCTTAGGTCCATTTATTGTAACATTATGTGTTACTATCTTCATATTATTAATGCAATTCCTCTGGAAATACATTGATGACCTAGTTGGCAAAGGATTAGAAATATCCCAAATTAGCGAGCTGTTATTTTATGCCTCTGCTAGATTTGTTCCACTAGCATTACCAATTTCAATGTTACTATCCTCAGTAATGTTATTTGGCAAGCTAGCGGAGCAATATGAGCTTATAGCACTTAGATCAGCAGGGGTGTCATTTTACAAACTACTTCTGCCACTCGTTTTTCTAGCAATCGGGATGTGCTACGCTTCCTTTCTCTTCTCTAATTACGTAATGCCTATCGCTAATCTCAAGAATGCGTCAATGATATATGATATTCAAAAAAAGAAACCAGCATTAAATATTAAAGAAGGTGTTTTTTATAAAGACATTGAAGGTTACAGCATAAAAATCAATAAAAAAGATTCTGATGGCTCTACACTACATGATATTATCATTTATGATCATACGGCAAGAGAAGGTAATAATATGGTTATCATAGCAGAAAGCGGCAAAATGCAAGTGACTGCTAATGAAAAATTCCTAGAACTAACACTTTATAACGGACATTCATATATGGATATTCCAGAGAAAAAAAGAAAAAAGGATGATCCTTTTAGAACCACGCACTTCCAAGAGGATCTAATTAGATTTGATCTAGAGAAGTTTAATACTATTAAGAATAGTGAAAAACTATATAAAGGACACTATGCTATGTTAAACAATAAACAACTAAAAATTGCTATTGATTCATTAGAAAGAGAACACAAAGAGAAGAAACTCCTGTTTAAAAAGAATATACACAATAAGTATACAAAAGAAATTATATTAAAAGACACATACCAACCTCCTGTATCTTATATTAACGACAAGAGACAGCAATATAATATTGCAATAAACAAAATAAGAACTCTTGAATCAATCGCAAAATCAAATAAAAACAACCTAGAATATCAGAACATAATCATTACAAAACATAAAATAGAATGGCACAGAAAAATTAGCTTAGCATTTGCATGCTTACTATTATTTCTCATTGGAGCACCGCTTGGATCCATAATAAAACAAGGTGGCTTTGGATATCCTGTTCTAATAGCAGTACTTTTTTTCATCTTTTATTATACTCTAAATATCATAGGAGAAAAATCAGCTAAAGAATTAAATATACTTGCATACGAAGGGATGTGGTTGGCAAACATTGTTTTTATTCCTATTGCAATATTCTTAAATTATAAGGCAAAGAGTAATTCTGAGATATTTAACACAAGTGCTTTCTCTATGATTTTTTATCGCCTAATAAAGAAGAAAAATTAAAGTATTTATATTAATTTTGCACATATAAAAGTGATGAAATGAAATTTAATACGATAGAGGAAGCAATTGAGGATATAAAAGCAGGGAAAGTAATAATCGTAATTGACGATGAGAACAGAGAAAATGAAGGAGATTTTATAGCTGCTGCTGAAATGGCTACCCCTGAAATGATTAACTTTATGGCTACGCATGGAAGAGGATTGATTTGCACCCCTTTATTAGAAGAAAGATGCGAACAGCTTGGTCTTGATCTTATGATAGGGAAGAACACCACCCCCTTTGAAACTCCATTTACTATTTCAGTAGATTTGATTGGCCATGGCTGTACAACTGGAATTTCCACTCAAGATAGAGCAAAAACAATTAAAGCATTAACAGATCTTAATATAAAAACTGAAGCATTTGGTAAGCCTGGACATATATTCCCTTTAAAAGCAAGATCAGGCGGCGTTCTAAGAAGAGCAGGGCATACTGAAGCTGCAATTGACTTAGCAAGACTAGCCGGCTTATATCCTGCCGGTGTAATTGTTGAAATTCTAAATGAAGACGGTTCGATGGCAAGAACACCTCAACTATTTGAGATAGCAAATAGATTCAATCTGAAATTTATTACAATAAGAGACTTAATTGAGTATAGAATAAAAAACAATTCTCTAATTACACAAGAAGCTTTAGTAGAATTGCCTACAGATTTTGGAGATTTTAAAATGAAAGCTTTTAAACAAACCACTAATGGGCAATTACATTTAGCAATATTTAAAGGAGAATGGCAAAAAGATGAAGAAATATTGGTGCGAGTCCATTCTTCTTGTATGACTGGAGATATATTTGGAAGCTGCAGATGTGATTGTGGCCCTCAACTAAGTCAAGCTTTAAAGCAAATCGAAGAAGCAGGAAAAGGCATACTAGTATATATGAATCAAGAAGGAAGAGGTATAGGATTGCTAAATAAGTTGAAAGCTTATGAGCTGCAAGAAAAAGGCAGAGATACTGTAGAAGCAAACAATGAGCTTGGATTCAATGCAGATGATAGAGATTATGGAATAGGTGCTCAAATTATAAGAGCAATGAATGTCACAAAGGTTAAACTGCTAAGTAATAATCCTAAAAAACGAGTAGGCCTTATTGGCTATGGCATTGAAATTACGGAAACTGTACCTATAGAAATTGAGGCAAATAAGTATAACAAGAAATATCTTAAAACTAAACGAGATAAAATGGGACATTCATTAAAAAATCTTAATGAATAAAGAACCAATAATACTAGCAATCGAATCATCTTGCGATGACACCTCTGCAGCAATATTAAAAGGAAGAAAAATTCTCTCTAACGAGATAGCCAATCAAGATATTCATTCTCAATATGGCGGTGTAGTTCCAGAGTTAGCCTCTAGAGCACACCAACAGAATATTATCCCTGTAGTTGATACCGCAATTAAGAATGCCAAGATCAAAAAAGAAGACATAACAGCAATTGCTTTTACAAAAGGACCAGGATTATTAGGCTCGTTACTAGTGGGAAGTTCTTTTGCAAAATCATTTGCAATAGGCATGAATATCCCATTAATTACAGTAAATCACATGCAGGGACATATACTCTCTCATTTTATTGATGAAGGAAAAGATACGCCTGCCTTTCCATTTTTATGTTTGACAATATCTGGAGGTCATACACAAATTGTAAAAGTAGATAGTACAATTAGCATGCAAATTATTGGATCAACTCTTGATGATGCAGCAGGAGAAGCATTTGATAAATCAGCTAAAATATTAGGATTAAAATACCCTGGAGGACCTTTAATTGATAAATACGCTAAAGCAGGAAATATATATGCATTTAAATTTGGCAAACCAAAAGTAGCAGGACTAGATTTTAGTTTCAGTGGACTTAAAACTTCTATCCTTTATAAAATACAGGATGAAATAAAAAGAAACCCAAACTTCATCAAAAATAATCTAGAAGATTTATGTGCTTCCATCCAGCATAGCATCATCACTATCCTATTAGAAAAAATAGAGAAAGCTGCTCTCGAGACAGGAATTAAAGAGCTAGCAATTGCTGGGGGGGTCTCTGCTAATTCATACCTAAGGAATGAGCTAAAAAAATTAGCAGAGAAGAAAAAATACAAGTTGTATATTCCTAAATTTGAATACTGTACTGACAATGCAGCTATGATTGCAATAGCAGGCTATTACAAATATTTAGACAAGGAGTTTGCAAGCCAACGCGAAAGTGCTTCTGCATCATTAACTTTTTAAAAAATTTAATGTAACATCTATAGCTTCCTTGAGGTCTTCTGGAAAACTATATAAATTATACGGATGAAAGCCATCAAAAACATGGTCTGCTGAATTAATAACATGCAAGAAAATATCTGGATTCCAATTTTTAAGACTATACGCCTCATCTACAGGAACGGTAGAATCAGCATCTCCATGAACATGTAAATGAGGTTTATTCATCCTCATTACTGCATTTTCAATACTTAATCTTTGTGCGTTTTCCAAACAATTTGTATAAAATTGATAATATAACGGCATATTTTGTTTAGTCCTTCCATTATAAATATATGCAACATCTGTTTCAGCCCATTTCTTTAATTTCTCATATGTCGGTAATTTGGCCAACAAATCAGATGGAGAAGCCCAACTAACAACATGTGAAATTCGATCGTCTGCTACAGCTTTAAGTATAGAAATAGCCCCACCTCTACTATGACCAAATAAGATAATCTGTGTATTAGCAAATTTACCCTCTACCCAATCAATTACTAATGATAAATCATCAATTTCCTTACAAAAATTATTATTTCCGAAAGCATCTAAATTAACAAAATTACAAGGATCATCAATAGATGTACCATTATATGAGAAATTAAACTTAACAAAGATAAAGTTGTTTTTAGCAAAATATTCAGCAATTTCATTAAAAGGGCCCCAATCTTTAAAACCCTTAAATCCATGAGAGAAAATTACAACCTTATTATTATTATTATTATTATTATCTGGCAATACCCAATCAATTAAAATTGGGAGATTATCAGAACCCTTAATAACCTCATTTGATTTCTCCAACATAATAAAGACTCTAAGCTAAAACCTCTGCAACTTTATCAGCTGCCTCTTGCAATAAGATAACAGAATCTACTTTAAGATTACTCATCTCAATTAATTTCTTAGCTTCAGCAGCATTTGTCCCTTGTAATCTAACAATCAGAGGGATTCGTATTTCTCCAATGTTATTGCAAGCGTCAATAATACCCTGAGCTACTCTGTCACATCTAACAATACCACCAAAGATGTTAACCAAAATCGCTTTCACTCCTTTATCTTTTAGAATAATACGGAATGCTTGTTCTACTCTTTTAGCATCAGCAGTACCTCCAACATCTAAAAAATTAGCGGGATTACCTCCAGCCATCTTAATTATATCCATAGTTGCCATTGCTAAACCTGCTCCATTTACCATACATCCGATATTACCATCAAGTTTTATAAAATTAAGACCATATTCATCAGCCTCAACTTCTGTAGGATCTTCTTCTCTCTTGTCTCTTAAATCTACATAATCTTTATGTCGGAATAATGAATTATTATCAATAGTAACTTTAGAATCTACTGCCATAATCTTATTGTCAGATGTTTTAAGAACAGGATTAATCTCAAACAATGCAGAATCAGTCTTATCATATGCCGTGTAAAGAGAGTAAACAAACTTAGTCATCTCTTTAAAAGCCAATCCAGAAAGACCTAAATTAAAAGCTACCTTGCGACATTGAAATGATGTTATACCAACCTTAGGATCAATCTCTTCATGGAAAATTAAATGTGGGGTTTCCTCTGCAACAGCCTCAATATCCATACCTCCTTCTGTCGAATACATAATCATATTCCTTCCAGTAGATCTGTTTAATAAGACAGACATATAAAACTCAGAAGTCTCACTCTCTCCCGGATAGTATACATCCTCAGCAATTAGCACCTGATGCACTAGCTTTCCTTCTTCTGAAGTCTGTGGTGTAACTAAATTCATACCTAGTATGGTGTTAGACATTGACCTTACCTCATCTAATGATTTTGCTAATTTTACGCCACCTCCCTTCCCTCTACCTCCAGCATGTATTTGCGCTTTTATAACCCACCAACTAGTACCAGTATCAGTATGCAATTTCTCAGCAGCAGATACAGCCTCCTCCGGTGTTGTTGCAATTACTCCTCTTTGTATTCTTACTCCAAAACTATTTAACAACTCCTTCCCTTGATATTCGTGTAAATTCATTAGTAATTTTTTAATTAGCAAAAGTATAGGATTGATTTTAATTACAAACCTCTATTTGAATTAAATTATATCTTTGCCGATCAAATTCTAATTCTGATGAGAATTATCAAAAACTTCCTATTTCTTATACTGATACCCTGTATTACATTTGGACAGTTCTCAGAAAAAAAGGCATATAATATACGGGAAACACATAATCCTCCTAAAATTAATGGAGAATTGAACGACCCTGCATGGAAAGATCTAGATATTGCTAAAAACTTCTCTCAAATATCACCTAATAACGGTACTCATGAAAGAGACAGACAAAGAACAGAAGTAAAAATATGCTACGATAATAAAAATATTTATTTTGGCGTTATGATGTATGACAATGCTCCTGACAGCATTTTAAAAGAGCTGTCTAAAAGAGATGAGGAAAATAAAAATTTTGATGCATTTGGTATATTTATAGATCCATTCAATGACGCGCAGATAGAATACAACTTCATGATAACTGCTGCAGGAGTACAATTAGATAGAAAATTTTCAAAAACTGGCATTGACGCGACATGGAATGCTGTATGGAATTCAGCAGTAAAATTAAATGATGAAGGATGGGCGGTAGAACTTTCCATTCCATTTTCTCAAATAAGATTTCCAGACAATAATCAGCCTTGGTCCTTAAACATGGCAAGAACAATAAGGAGACATCGTGAAGATTATAGCTGGAACCCTATTGATGTAAAATATAATGACTTTGCATTACAAGCCGGACTACTAGATGGGATTGAGAATATCAATCCGCCTATTCGCCTTTCATTCATGCCTTATGCATCCATATATGCAGAGAGTTATGATGGTCAGAATAGCTTTCCATATAATTATGGGGTTGATTTAAAATATGGAATTAATGAAAGTTTTACGTTAGATATGACACTAATACCTGATTTTGGTCAAGTAGCATCTGATGCTATGGTATTGAACCTCTCTCCTTTTGAAGTTAAATATGAAGAGAAAAGACAATTTTTTAATGAAGGAACAGAACTATTCAACAAAGGAGGAGACATGTTCTATAGTAGAAGACTGCAAGATGACCTTTTAAACGCCTCTAAAATAACCGGAAGAACTAAAAATGGATTAGGCGTTGCTGTACTTAATGCAATAACAAATAAAACAGAAGAAGATCCATTAACAAATTATAATGTCATGATATTTGACCAGTCTCTTGGCAATGGATCTTCTTTGAGTATAATGAATACAAATATGATCCAGAATGGCAATGATAAAGATGCTAATGTAACAGGCTTAGTTGCTAGAATTAACAATAAAGAAAATACACGAACTTATGTTGGGCAGTTAAAAATAAGTCAAGAATTTGAGTCTAGTGAAGCAAAACAAGGCTTTGCAGGAATGTTAGCCGTTGGGAAAACTAACGGAAATTACCAATATGACCTATATTCTATTTTTGAGGATGATAAGTATAATCCAAATGATTTAGGATTCTTGTACTCTAACAATGAGATAACTAATGGAGTAGCTCTAGGTTATCATCA
>CEUA01092229.1_pt1 | contig 38506 bp, 37 predicted proteins | sample 361541 | NCBI WGS metagenome assembly CEUA01 (sample SAMEA2623079, study PRJEB7988) | marine metagenome | isolation source: saline water (ENVO:00002010), including
CTACTTATTGGAGGAGCTACAACAAGTCCAAAACATACTGCTATCAAAATTGCACCTGAATATGACGAACCTATAATCAGAGTAAGAGATGCTTCAAGAGTATCTAATGTAATTGGCGATTTATTAAACAAAGATAAGAAAAAAAGTTTTGTTGAAACAAACGAAAATAAACAGAAAAAATTAAGATTGAGTTATGAGGGGAAAAAGGATACTGGAATTCTTAGCAAGAAAGAAGCCTATGACAAAAGATTAAATATTGACTGGAAAAATGAAGAGATTGCACTACCTTCTTTTACAGGTCTAAAACATATAACTGATTTCTCAATTAAAGAAATTAGAAACTATATTGATTGGACATTTTTCTTCAAAGCCTGGCAAATGCGAGGAACATATCCCCGAATTATGAATGATCCAGTAAAGGGAAAGGTTGCAAAAGAATTGTTTCAAAATGCTAACAAAATGCTTGATGAAATTATTAAAAATAAGCTTTTACAGGCTAATGTTGCATATGGTTTTTGGCCAGCTAATTCTGAAAAAAATGGAATAATACTTTATAAAAATGAGAAAAGAAAAAGCGAAATAACTAGATTTAATATGCTAAGACAGCGTAAAATAAGGAACGGAATGACGCTGTCTTTATCTGATTTTATTGCTCCTAAAAATTCAGGAAAAAATGACTACATTGGAGCATTTGCAGTTACTGCAGGAATAAATGCTGAAGAACTATCTAAAGAATACGAAAAAAACAACGATGACTATAATTCAATTATGATTAAAACATTGGCAGACCGATTAGCTGAAGCTTTAGCCGAACTGATGCATCAGAGAGTAAGAAAAGAATGGGGGTTCCCTGATGATAAAAAAATTACGAATGAAGACCTAATAAAAGAAAAATATATAGGAATTAGGCCTGCTTTTGGTTATCCTGCATGTCCAAACCATGAAGAAAAAATAAAATTATTTGATATTTTGGAAGCTGAAAAAATAGGAATGAAACTAACGGAAAATTATTCTATGATGCCTGCTGCAAGTGTATCTGGCTTGTACTTTGCGAATAAAAACTCAAGATACTTTTCAATAAGCTAGCTATTCTATTATAACTGCAACTTGTTCGCCACTATAACAGTATCCAATGTAACGAAAATTTAGACTCTCGGATTTTGTTAATTCTATAAATGCCTTATATTCTCCTTTCTCCCATCCAAAATAGTTAAAAAATTCATCAAAAACAATGACTGTGCCTTGGGAAATTCTATCTTTTAAATTATCAAAAACTGTTTTTGTTGAAGAGTAAAGATCACAATCAATATGTAAAAAAGAGATTGGCCCTTCGTTTTCCTGACAAAATAACGGTAAGGAATTATCAAACCATCCTTCAACTAATTTTACATTTTTATTAACTCGAGGTTTTTTACTAAGAGCAAAAGTTCCTTCCACAATTCTTCCTCTCCAATTTTCCGGAAGCCCTTCAAAGGAATCAAATCCATATATTGTCTTATTAAATTTAATTTTTGAGATGTAATTTATTGTAGAGCCTTTGAAGACACCGAATTCTAACCAGAGCCCATCAATCTTGGCTAGATTAGCTGAGAACTTTAATAAATCATATTTATTGTCAAAGCAACCCACATCCAGCAGATTTTTAGTCACAAAATCGGCAGTTGATTTTAGTGCACGCCTTTGTAATTCAAATTCAATATTCTTAATATTATCTTCAATGTCTTTATTACTTAAAGGTTTGAATCTGCCTTTGACAAAATTTTTTATTTTGCGAATCAGGAGTCTACGTTAAGTGATGCACTTCGGTATATAGTTTTCTGAATTAAGAATAACTTCGGATGTTGGAGCAAAGAAAATTTAATACTAAAAAAATGTGCTCTCAACTATATCACAAATAATATGCCCTAACATTATGTGCGATTCCTGAATAATTGCAGTATCGCTTGAAGGAACAATTAAAGATAAGTCACACATGGACGACAAAACGTGGCCCTTATTTCCAGTAAAACCAACTGTAATCATTTCTTTCTTTTTTGCTTTCTCCACAGCCTTAATTATATTTTTTGAATTACCTGATGTAGATATGGCGATTAAAACATCTCCAGATTTACCCCTTGCCTCAATTAATCTAGAGTATATATCATCATAAGAATAGTCATTTGCAACAGCTGTCAAATATGAAGTATTTACATGAAGCGCTTCAGAATTCAATGGCTTTCTATCCTTTTTAAAACGACCACTTAATTCAGCTGACAAATGCTGGGCATCTGCTGCACTTCCTCCATTCCCACAAAATAATACTTTACCTTCTGCTTTATAACTAGCAATTATGTAATCTGTAATTTTTAATATAATATGATTAAAATTTACATCATCTTTAATCTTATTTTTAGCCTCTATAGATTTGGCTATATGCTCACTTATTTTTGATAATCTATCGTCCATTTTTTTAATCCATAATCTGTAAAATTAAATCTACGAAATTCGCCTCCATATTTAGAATTTAAATCATTTATTACTTTATATCTAGAATTCCCTGGAGCATAAAAAATAAAAAACCCTCCACCTCCAGCTCCAGAGATTTTACCTCCTAGAGCTCCTGCGTCAAGAGCGGTTTCATAAATTCTATCTATTCTGTCATTACTTATTAAATTCGAGGTTTTCTTTTTAGAAGCCCAGCCAAGATCCATTATTTTACCGAAGTTATTTAGATCATTAACTAGAATCGACTCCTTCATCTCCACAGCTCTTGCCTTGATTTCATGCATTGCTTCAAGTGAATCTGAATTCTCTTTAGAACTAGAATTAGATTGATCCTCTATTATATCTGAAGAGTGCCGACTTATACCAAGAAAATATAATATGATATTCATCTCTAATTCTCTTACTATTTTAGTAGGTATTTTAAGTGGATTGACAACCACCCTATCATTGTCATGAAATTCCATAAAATTAAAGCCTCCAAACGTAGCTGCGTATTGATCTTGTTTACCTCCTGCAAAAGCTAAATCTTTTCTTTCAATTTGGTAAGCTAAATGAGCTATATCATAATGGCCAAGAGGCAGAGATAACCACTCTGTAAAAGCTCCAAGTATGGCCACTACCAAAGTAGAAGAGGAACCTAAACCAGTTCCTGGTGGTGCATCACAATAAGTTGTTAGTTTAAAACCCAAATCATCTCTTTTGAAGTCTTTCATTACTCTATTGTATGTTCCTTTAAGCAATGAAAGCTCCCCATCAATTTCTAATGAAGGAGAAGTTGCAGTTTCAAATTTCTTACCTAAGTCTATAGCTTCCAAAATAATTTTAGAATCATCTCTAGGCTCAATTGTAGCATATGCAAACATACTAACTGTTGCATTCAGTATACAACCGCCGAATTTATTAGAATAAGTATCTATATCAGTTCCACCTCCTGCTAAACCTAGCCTTAAAGGCGCTCGTGAACGGATAATTTTATGAAATTTCATCTATCTAAATAATTTCCACTACTTATTTTATCTCTCCAAAAATCTAACAAATCTTGCATAGTTTGATCAAAACTAATTTCTGGGCTCCAGCCAGTGTGATTTGTGAATTTTGTAGTGTCTGGAACTTGTAAATCTGCGTCAATTGGCCTTAATCTATCCTTATCCACAACTACCTCTATGTCCTTTGACGTAGATATTCCAATTAAATGATTCAACATGTCTCCAATTTCACAAGTATGTGTTCCTCCAATATTATAATATTCACCAGACATAGGGTTAATTGTAACTAGCATAAAATATGCTCGAACCGCATCTCTAACATCCAGAAAAGTTCTCAATGAATTAAGATTACCCACTTTTATTACTGGAGAAATTAACCCTGCCTCAATCATGGCGATTTGCTTTGCAAAACTAGATTCGGCGAAAACGTCTCCTCTTCTTGGTCCTGTATGTGTAAACATACGAGTTGTCATGACCTTCATATCATAGGCCTCGCCATAGAAACGGCCAACTAGATCAGTTCCTACTTTTGATATAGCATAAGGGGAGGCTGGGTGGAATCTTTCATCTTCCACAATAGGTATTTTATCTTTTGGAACTCTACCAAAAACTTCAGAAGAAGCACATACATGAACAACTGGATTTATTAAATTTGAATCTTTAAAGGCCCTTATTGCTTCCAATAAATTAACTGTACCTATTATATTTGTAGTTAAAGTATCTGCCGGAGAATCAAAACTAGTTTTTGGATAACTTTGAGCCCCTAAATGAAAAACATAATCTGGCAATGAATCCTTAATATTCTTATCAAGAGAGGCTGAATCATTCAAATCGCCATATAATATATTAATTCGAGAATTGGAATTAGCTTTGTCAATTAAATGCTCGATATTTTCCATATTGCTTCTCCATCTGCAAATTCCAAAAATTTCCCAATCTGTATTCTTTATTAAAAAATCTGCAAGATGTGAACCTACCATTCCAGTAAATCCAGTAATTAGTGCTCTTTTGGCCATTGTCAAATAAACTACAAGGTTCTAATTATCATTTTTGATAATTCTTAAGAAATTTATTTAAGTCATTTCTTAAGCCATCATTATAATTAATAATAGAAGACAGAAGATCCGAATCAAATATAGTTGAAAATGCCCTTATATCTTTTGGTAGGCATTTACCCCCAAATCCCAGATTGCCATCAGGCCCCGGTACCTGATTCATATGTGGTCCAATAATATCAAACCGATCAAAGGCTATAGATTTTACCACGCTGTAATCCACTGAATTAGAAGTACAAGCTTCAAAAATCATGTTTGCTAGTGCAACCCTTGATGCAAGCATTGTATTCTGAGCACATTTAATCATTTCAGATTCTTTTAAGCTTGTATGAAAATACTGTGCATTTTTAACTGCAACGTCTAGATACATTTCTTTAACACTTTGGAAAGTATCTACTGAATCTGTACCTATAACTATTGTATCTTGATTCTCAAAATCTTCATTGGGAGTTGTACTTTCTCTAAGAAATTCAGGATTAAAAACTATATTAAGTTCATATTTTTTCTTATATTTCCGACACGACCCCGGAGCAACTGTGCTCTTGATAATGACTGGCACTTTTACCTTTAGCGATTGTAATTTTTCTAGTGATTCAGTAACTGCAGAATCATCCACTTCACCTTCAAGGCAATCGAAGGGAGTTGGAACCATAATAAATATAAAATCGGATCCAGATAAATCTTCAAATTGATCTAAATCTTGATATTTATCATATTTAATAATATGAAAGGCTTTCGAAAAGGTATTTACAGCTGCCTTACCAACAACTCCGTATCCAATTATGCCTATAGTTTTTTTTAACATAATTTAAACTATCGAAACTCCATTTTAAGGTCTTTTGTAATATATTTCGATAGAAAATACCAAAAAATCCACATCCATAAAACGAAAATTATCCAGCCAAGGTTCTGGTGAGCGAAATCCAAAGCCTCAGGACCCTCATAATGCCCCACCAAAATTATAGTTATCATTCTAATTAAATTTGAGATATAAGAGGTAAAAATTCCTAACAAAAAGAAGAAACTGATACGGGAAAAAGGTATGTTTTCTAGCATTAATCCATAACTAAAAAAAGCACACATAAAAATCATAACTGAGTACATACCGCTACATCCACTGGAAATTATAACTGAGGTAGATAAGTTTTTAGTAGTATCAATGTAGAAAATAGAATTAGCATTTAACCAAACTTCGTAATTAAAAAAATTAAGTACCAAATATACGGGTTTACCTAAAAAGTTGTGAACGAGAAAATTCTCAAAGGGAGAAGGTGTAATCTGGCCTGCCGTATCTGTTACATAGAAAATAATTAATCTAGGTAAAACTAATAAAATAAAAAGAAAATGTATATATAAAAATGCAAAATCTCTTTCGTACCAAAACTTTTTTGGAACAAAGTTATAAAGAAGCCAGACAAAGCCAACACTAATTGAAATTAACGAATTAACACTTATTTTTTTATCAAAAAATAAGTATTCTGATAAAAGTGAGACAATAACTATGAAAATTCCAATATGATATGAGTTTTTTAACAATAAACCATTTAAAGAAAATTTTAGAATGTATTTATTGTGACGCTTAACGCCATAATCTGAGTATTCCGATCTTAAACTAAATAAAAAGTATAAACTTAAAGCTAAAGTTAATAGGGAAAATGGCCACCATATTTTTGTATTAAATATAGTCAAATTGGTTAGACTCTCGAGTAATACTATAGTGTAAATTAATATTTTAGCAGTTTTATTTTTTATAAATAAATTAGATGTAACAATAGCTAATAATGTCAAAATGAATAAAATAATATACGTCATAGTTTAGTTAATGTGTTGTTTAATCTTATCTGATATAGGATACTACTTTTAATAAAAGGGGTGAATTAACTTTTGAAAAATAATGGAATTCCTCATCTTTAATAATCTTAACTAATTTTAACATTACAGGATAAGTTAATGAGCCCAGGAATAATATAAAAAAATCACCTAAAATACTATCGAAAGAAAAATAATCTAATGAAAAATTAACGTAAAAAAGTATTGCCATTGGTAGACATGATATGATTATTTTAAGATAATCAAGAACTGGAAACATGTATCCTATTTTTTTATTAATAAAAACAGTCCAAAAGAGTATAGAAAAAAGAGTTGCTGAATAAACTGCAATTATAGCTCCGTTAATTCCGTAATTAGGTATTAATAATATATCTAAAAGCAAATTTATCAACGCCGAGATTACTGAAATTAAAATTGCTAAATCAAACTTTTCTAAAATGGCTGTCAAAGGTGAAATATGAGAAGTCATGATAGTTATGCTAAATAGAAGAAGTATCCATCTAAATGTGTGTGAAGCTCCAATAAAATCAGAACCATAAAGTGAACTGATGATTATATCACCTAATATGGCTGTTGTTATTGCGGCAGGGAAAAAAAACAAACATGTGTACTTGTTTATAATATTGAGAAAAAGTATCATCTTATCTTCTTTTTCTTTATTAAGTTGTGAACCTGCGATTAACCTTAAATCACCAATAGGAGCATTAAAAATTTTAGATAGCTTATGTGATAAATCATAACCTAAACTGTATATTGATACTAGAGTAGGGGAATGATAAGCTGCTATAAAGAAAACTTCTGATTTTTGCCGAACTACATATGTGGTATATCTACTAATTATACCGCGACTGGACATTTGAAAGAAACGCTTTTTAATTTCTTTATCGAGTGACTCTTGACCCTTATTAAGCATAAAAATAACTTTATATGAATAACAACACGCAAGGTATAAATTACTAAAAACCAGTAGCATAACTGCCACTACAATAGTGGGAAAATGAGGAAATACTGCCAAAACTAAAATTAATGATATAAAGGCTTCTGATACTTTGATTATGCTCTTATACTTATGCTGATACAAAGTTAATAATGTGCTTAACGAGATAAGACGAATTATAGTAAAAAGTATTTTTAAAAGGCCTAAAACGGCCAAAACTAAATATTGCTCGAAGAAGAAAATAATTAAAAATAATATTAGGGTTGACAATAAAATGAATGATGACAGAGACCATTTTAATGAAAAAATTACAAGAGCTTTAAATTTTCCAAGCTTTGTTTCAGAATTGTATTCTGGAAGATATCTTAGAAGTGAACGATCTGTTTGAAGTGTAAATATGGGCTCCAAAAATAATAATGACGTTACTACTATTACATAAAAACCATAGTCCTCTATGCCTAATAAGCGTACAAGAAAAACATTGCGCACAAATAAAATCACCATACAGAGAGGCTGAGAAATTGAGTTAAATTTAATACCCTGAAAAATTTGCTTTGTTAACATTATAATAATTTTTTATAAACCTTAATTAGTTTTTTTGAAATAATTGTCCAACTAAGATTCTGAATAGTTGATTTTTTATAATTTATATGAATCTTCTTTCTTAAATCGTGGTTATTGACTAATTCCTCTATTCCTTTAATCAACTCAATTTCTGAATAAGGACTAACATAATAAAAAAAATCATCACAATAAGAATCCTTTGATGTTGAATTGACTATCGTTGGCAAACCACATGCGATGGCCTCATTCGCTGCCCCACCAATACCGAATTTATTTTCAATCGGATGAGGAAAGTATAGTATATCACAAGAATTATAATAATTAGCTAACTCAGTACGTGAAGTAATCCAACTAATTGATGTAACACTTTTTTCAAGGTTTCTAGATAATATTTCGTTTTTTAAATCTTGAGAACCTGGACCTTCACCTATAATAACTACATGATATTTTTTGTTATATTTTTGAATTTTCTCTATTATATCCAAGAGAATAAAAGGACTTTTATAACCTTCGAAATCCTTCCCCGACTTTAGTTTTGGAGGTATACGACCAACAAATAGCAGATTAATGTTTGACGGATCCAATCTTGTAGATTCGCAAGCTATTTCTTTGTTTATATCTCTAAAAATTTCAGGATCAATTCCAATATGGGAAATATTAGAAATAATCTTTTGATTACTAACGCCAATTTGATTTAAATTACTTATTTCTGATTTGATTTGTATCATTATCTTGGAAGTATTTCTTAAAATAAAATTTCTGAAAAATATTAACATATTCGAAAAAGAAAAGAAATTGTTTAATTTTGCAAATGTAGTATGTCCGCCAGTATGTTCTGCCACTAAGGGTTTATCTTTAAATTTGGAAAAAAAGAAAATAGGATAATAGCAAGGTAAAAGATAATTATATGAGTGAATTATATCTGGATTAAATTCACTTAAAATAGAAAGGCATTCTAATGAAAATTCACCTCCTCCAGCCCATGATTTTTTGCTATCTCTATAAAAATCAATCGTTACTGAAGTGAAATATACCTTTACAGAACCATGATTTCTACGATAAGAAGGCTTATCTGTGTATCTAATGAAAATAACTTCGTGCCCTTTTTTACTAAGAAAAAGGCCTTGATTAATCCATCTTCTACTTTTTAATAATTCAAATTCATCTACTTTTACACTATCCTTGGATGATGAAAAAGGTAAAACAAATGCTACTTTCATGAACTAATTTTTAATGCCCTTGAGTGTTAATATATTTCCGAAATAATGATCCATCGAGCTAATATCTGGTGTTTCCTTTTTATCTAAAATAGCATCTGTGACTTTTTTAGTTTGATTTGATTGAGTACTTAACTGAATTCCTTTTTTTATACCTACAAAATTTGCTATTTTACGCAAAAAAATACTTTTGCTATAAAGTGTATTTCTTAATTGAAAAAAGTAATTATAACTGAAATCAGTTGCAAAGACTTCATTTTTTGAAAAACCAGCTGCTTTTGAAAAATTTAATAATTCGTTTTTTGTAAATGGATATTCAGGACCCCATTCCCATGTAGAATATATTTCTGCAAAAAATTTATATATTTTATAAGGGAATGAATACTTATGAGGCACTGAAATCAAAGTAATTCCTTTACTCTTAATAACATCATAATGGGCTTTAACTATATCATGACGCTCTTGGCCTTTGAAATGTTCGATTAAACCTGTTGATATAGAAATATCAAATTTACTAATTAAATTAGGAGGAAGGTCAAAAGCATTAGCAATTATAAACTCAGGAGGTTTTAAACCATAATGAACAAACATTTCGTTACACAAATCTTTGGCTTTTTCACTATTATCAATAATAGTAATTTTAGCTCCTTTTTGAGCAAGCAACAATGAGAGTTTACCCATACCTCCACCTATCTCTACTATTTTCAAATTTTTAAAAGAAGAAAAATGTCCATCTATTATTTCTTTCATTAATACAAATTGTTGTGTATTTTTCATAAGAGAAATTTGCTTGTAGGAGGACTCTTTATGGGATTCCTTTTCTTGAATCTTAAGCCAATAATCATCATGTTCCTTTATTATTTTTAAATCCTTCATTTTATTTTGTACCTACTTTATGCTAATTAATGCGTTTAAGATTCTTTAAAACTTGCCTCAGGCCTGTTGGTAAGTTATACTTCGGTTCATAATTAATTTTGTCGAAAGACTTTACCAATGATACTGATTTTTGTTGGTTAGCTTGTGGATCTATTTTATCTGATAAAATGATTCTAGATGATTTACTTTGGGTTTCTTCTATAATTAAATTAGCTAAATCAAACATTGATATGCTATCTGGTCCAGTTATGTTTAATGTCCCTCTGTAACTGCTTTCTAAAGACAATAAGCAAGCTCTTGCAATGTCTTTTGTGTGTGTAAAAACTTGCTGCCTTTTACCTTGACTCCAAAGCTCTATATCTTTACTATTTTGAATTCTGTCAAGAAATGTATAAATTACTCCTCGTTGATGTCTATTATTGCCGTAGGGGGCAGATATACGTAAAGTAGTAACTTGCAAATTTTCCTCTCGGGCATAATAATTACAAAACATTTCTCCAAAAACTTTTGAACTTGCATATGAATTAGATAAATTGAAATTGTTTTCCTCTTTAATTGGCCTTGGTTCACTTTCCAATACTGAAATAGTAGATATGTAAATAAATTTTTTAATCTTTGACTTTATTGCATATTTTAGTAAAGTTTCAGTGCCAAGCGAATTGGTTTTAAAAAATAAACCTGAATCTGAAAAAGATACTTCTGCCGTTGGGATTTGGGCTCCACAATGTATTATTCCATTACAGCCTTTTATTTCATTGATAATTTTTTTATCTAAATTACAGTCATTTAAATCAAATGGAATGTTTTTCACATAAGGACTCGAAACAATAGAATTAGATTTTCTGTTACCGCAGACTACGTTAATTTTTTTACTAATTAAATAATCGAGTATTTCACCTCCAACTAAGCCTGTTGAACCAGTCAAGAAAATTTTCATAAATACTCTGATTGAATAATATTATCTAATGTTTTAGCTATTCTGTGAGCTGTAGCTTCTGTAACATTAAGATGTGTCGGCAAACAAATTAACTTAGGAAGTAATGATTCAGCATTCGGAAAGTCGCCTTCTTTATAGTTTCTACTAGACATATAGTAAGGTTGAAGATGACAAGGTGGATCATACATCCATGTAATTCTGAAATTGTGCTCTTCATCCATTATCCTTTGTATTTTTACTCTATCTATTTCCGTTTTAACTAACAAGGGATAACGCCAGTAAGAATATACCGTTTTTTTTGTAGGCTTAAAAATTTTAACATAATCAAGATTGGAAAAAAAGCGGGTGTAAATTTGAGAAATATTATTCCTGTGCTTTACAAACTGAGCTAATCTTTTAACTTGATAACTGCCTAAAATAGAAGGTATTTCGGAGAGACGATAATTATTACCTAATCTGATAAATTGCGAAGAAGTTAATGATTTGCCGTGACCTCTTATAGACTTACAGGATTCATAAAAATCAATATTATTTGTAGAAATTATGCCACCTTCCCCCGAGGTCAACACCTTGGTTGCATAGAAGCTAAAGCATCCTATATCTCCTATATTGCCTGCACTGACTCCATTATAGGTCGAACCGTGAGCATGAGCTGCATCCTCCATCAAAAAAAGATTATATTCTTTACAAAAATTAATTATTTCATCTAAGTTGTCGGGAATTATGCCAAACATGTAAACTATAATGATTCCTTTAGTCTTATCTGTAATTTTAGTCTTGAGGTCCTCAATATCTATTGCAAAGCTGTCGGGATCAATATCTACAAAAATGGGAGTGCCGCCGGCTAAAACTACTGAATTAGGCGTTGCCATGAAAGTGTCTGTTGGGACTATAACTTCTGAGCCCTCTACATTTATTGCCCTTAATGCAATTTCAAGAGCAGTTCCTCCGGAATTAACACCAAGAGCATATTTTGATGATATTGATTCTGAAAAGAGTGATTCAAATCGAGCAAGGTGTTTTCCTTGTGTTAATTTACCTTCTTCTAACACCACTCTAATTTCTTTTAATATATTATCAATATCCTTATTTGTAAAAAAAGGCTGATTACCAAGTATCTTTTCGATCATTTATCTTTTTTTGAAAAAAGTGACCTCCGGCGTTTCATATGCTCCATATGGTAAAAAGTAGTAAAAAGGATATCGCTTTTTAATTATATCTGGATCTAAACCGTATATGTGAGAGCAATCTCCTATTTTCTTTGTAAAATAATAATGCTTATTTTCAACACTTCCCCAGCCTAGCTTGAACTTATGAATACTACTATTCTTAACTCTTGTAGACTGCCAATTCCAATATTTCATACCTTTTTTTTTACCCCATTCCATGCCTTTTTTAATAAGAAAAGTGTTTGGTTGTAAATCTCTATATTCTGGATTTATAGCACTATGAAAATATTCGATAACATTGTCGCTAAAAAGTAAAAGATAACCTGAAACTATTTTATCATCTTTTAAAGCTAAAAAAAATTTAGCTTTACCTTTGCTTACTAAATTGTCATAAATATTAGTGAACATATTTTGATTAAAATGTGGCGATTCATAATTCTTCATTAAATCACTCCAAATTTTATAAAAAACATTAACTTCCTCTAATGAAGGTGTAGATGTAAAAGTAAGATTATTATTTTCTGCTTTACGAAGACTCCAGCGTATTTTTTTGTTAAATGATAAATCTGAAGATAAGTCAATAAAGTTTATAAAATTTTCAAATACATAATCGGGTTTAAAATTCTTGAGATATAACGAGTCGTCAGCTTTCCAAGGTGTATTACAAATGGTAGCTAAAATACAACTTTTCTCTTCGGATTGGCTAACTAAGTAATCTAAAATTAATTTGTAGGCCTCTTCTGAGTCTGAAATAATTCCACCATATCCGCCAGGATAAGGAATTGAATTATAAATAATCCCATAATCTGTATTTATGTAAAAACCTGATAGAACACCTACAACTGTATTATTCTCGTGTGCAATTAACGTCTGGAGTTCGATATTCCCATCGTAGTTATCTATTAAACTAATCCATGAGCTATATTGGGTTGGAACCGAAATCTTTGTTTCTAGAAAATAATCTATATCGAATTTCTCTGCTTGAGTGCTAATTTGCATCAATTAATTATTTTTTTTATCCATTCAGATGTTTTCTTAAGGCCGTCTTCCAAACTAGTTTCGGGAGTAAAGCCAAATAATTCTTCAAATTTAATTAATGAAGCCTTAAACTCCTTTCTTTCACCACCTTCTTGAGGTTTAAATACAATATTAGGCTCAATACCTAATGCGGAACCACATGCCTTTACAGCTTCTAAAATTGTAGAATTCGTACCGCTTCCGGCATTAACTATCTCATTACTTAAATCTTCACGCTCAATTATTTTTCCTATAGCTTCTACTAAATCATTTACGTAAACAAAATCTCGAGTTTGAGAACCATCGCCAAACACTGTCACTTCATCATTTTTAATTATCTTTGAAAGAACGACAGGAATCAAACCACCTGTGTCTGGATGTTGATAAGGTCCGTAAACATTTGTAAATCTTAATACAAAATAATTCAAACCATACAACTCATTGTAGACTCTGAGAAGATGCTCACCTGTATATTTTCCAATACCATATACTGTGGCTGGTTTTTTAGGATGATTCTCATCTACTGGCAAATATTCTGGAACTCCATAAATGGATGAAGCTGACGAATAAATTACCTTTTTAACATTGTGTTTCTTCGATGACTCAAGAATATTCATTGTTCCTTGAACATTAATTTTTATATTCCTTTTAGGGTTCTTTAAAGAAGTCCGAAGGTTGCTTGTCGCTAAGTGTACTACAACATCTGCCCCACTAATCATCTCATCAACATGCTGCTCATCAAGAAGATCTGTTGCAATAAACTTAACATTGTTGAAATTAGAATTAGTCGTAGGCATTATGTCTGTAGCTACCACATCTAAATTTAATCCTGATAAATATTCAACCACATTTTGACCTACAAAACCGGAGGCACCAAAAACTACTATTTTCATATTAAAAGTATCACAAACGCATCTATTTATTAGTTCTATATAATCAAATTGTTATCATAAAACAACCAATCTCTTAAACTGTGCTTGATATTCAAGTGGATTGAAAATCATTGAGTTAGTATTAATTAGCTAAATTGTGTATGTCTTCGCAGAGCTCGAACAAAGGATACTTACTGTAATGCCTTTCAATTATAGTTCCCATTTGCTCTTTGAAATTACTAGATTCAAAAATCATGCCTTCTTCTAACATAATCTTATCATCATTTGAAAAATTGTCTACCAGTATGACACCATCATAGCATTTTACGTGAAAAGATTTGTCATTAACTATTTTTATAATTTCACCATTGTTATAGTCCTTAGATACATTCGTTTTTATCTTCTTGGATGTCCAAATTTTAACAATTTTGCCATTATGAGTTGTGAATGCCCCAGGAAAAGGCTTACTTTGAGCTCTAATAAAATTATACAACTGTGAAGAGTTAAGGTTCCAATCTATTTGGCCATCTTTGGGAATCCTTTGAGGCAAATACTTTACTTCACCTTCTTGCGATTTAAAATCCTTCCCAAATATTTTCCTAGAGCTAAAATTCTTAATTATTAATCTTGATATTTCGGCATTGGCTTTTTTACGACAAGTAGTAATATTATCTAGTTCTGAAATTTCAAAACCAGAAGTTCCTATAATTTTTCCAGAATCCACTCCTGAATCTATAGAGAAAATTGACAGATGAAAATCTAACTTGCCTAATATCAAAGCCCAATTAAGAGGCGATCGGCCCCTTCCTCCATTAATTCCATAGGGGCTTCCATGTGCACCAATGACATTGCACTTTACGTGATTTATCAACCAATTTGGTACTAGACGCTGCCATCCGCAAACTAAAATAATATCAATTTCATACGATAAAATTTTACTTTTATCTTTGTCGCTTGATAAATTGTAAGTTTCAACCTCAATGAATTCAAAGCTATTCTTATCACAATAAGATTTGACAAATTTATAACCCGAAACTTGGTCTGTAGAATCTCGATTGGACAAGCCGATTATACCTGCAATAGGTACAGAATCCTTTATGCTGTCCACAATAGAAAGGCCGTGTTCAAGTGTGCACAGGACATAAATTTTATCCATAGTTAATACTAATTATAACTAAATTGTTTTCCGGCCCCTTTTTCTGCGACCAATTATGTATTCGGCTTGATTCGATTCTTGAATTTGGTTTAGGCATTTACGGAATCTTTCATTCGGTGACATTATCTCTTTTGTCCACCAAACTGGATGTGTGAGAACTTGTAACTTATCATATTTAGAGGAGGTTATTACATCGATTAGTCTCTCGAATCTCCAATAACCATTGCTATCTGAAATATATGATAATGAATCTTTAATCGAGTCTGAATATACATTTATTAAATCTGCATATTCGTCGTTTCGAAAATTAGATAAAATAAATTTGGAAGGATTATGAAAACTGAAAGATTTAGCTCTAATGCCAAGTACATCATAAAACAATTTCTTCTCAAATTCAAGACTGTTTTCTAACTCTTTTTCATTCTTGATATCATAAAAATCTGAGTCTAAATGAATTCCCAAAGAATGGCCACAATTTATAATGCTATTAATAGCATCGATTGTTTTTAAATCAAAAATATTATAGTAACCATTATGAATATGAATAAAAAAAGTAGATTTAATTCCTAAATCGAACTCAATTTTGGATAATCTAACTGCTCGTTTAATTGAGACGTCTACATCGTGACGCCAAATAATTGCATTAGGTGTTCTTTTGTAATTTTCGTAGTTACAAAACACATAATTATTTAAAGCTAAATTCAGGATTTTTGAGTAAGACGTAATAGTAAAATCTGAAAAAAAATACTGCTCGGATTTTTTTATTGTCATTATTTAATTATTGCATGCTTTATAGACTTAGAATCGATTCTTCCAAACACTCGGCCACATATTGTAAATCTTTATCATCCAATTCATGATGAAGTGGCAGGGATAAGAGGCCTGAAGCCAATCTTTTAGAATTTTCTAATTTACCTACTATCCTATATTTACTAAGGTAAGGTGTGCTTGAAATAGAATATGTACCTATTTGCGTCTGAATGCCTTTCTCTCTCATCCTTTTCATTATTTTACTACGTATCTCATCTAATGAAGACGTTTCAAAATCCAGCAAAATTGCATAAGTTTGATAGTTAGAACGATTTTGAGAGTCAATCTTAGGAATGTGGATATTGTCTAGTCCAGCTAATAATTTATCATATTTTTTAGCCCTATCTATTCTTTCTTGAACGATTGAATCTATTCTTCTAGCTTGGCCCAGTAAAACAGCACCATGAATATTACTCATACGCTGATTTGTGCCCCAATTCTTGAATTCCCCGTCTTCAGCACCGAATACTTTCATTGATTTTAAAATTCTACTCCATTTGTCATCATTAGTAGTAATTAATCCGCCATCGCCACATGTAAATACCTTTCTTGGATGAAAACTAAAAATGGTGAAATCTGTAAGACCGCCTACTGGCTTTCCTTTGTAATGTGACCCTAAAGTACAAGCGGCATCATCAATAACTACTAAGTTATTTTTTTGGGCTATATCATTTATTGGATCTATGTCTACAGGATTCCCAAATATAGACACAGGTTGCAAAGACTTTGTATTTTCCGTTATCGCTTCTTCGAATAATGCTGCAGTAGTGTTTCTTGAATCTAAGTCAACATCAACGAAAACTGGCACTCCTCCTGCAGTTATTACTGCCAATGCCGTAGCAGGATGGCTAAAGTCTGGACAAATGACCTCGTCACCCTCTTTTATTTCAATTGCTCGAAACACTAATTCTGCACCTGATGTCCAAGAAGTACAAGTAATTGCATGCTTTACTCCCATGTAAGATTTAATGGCTTCTTCAAACTCATTTACCATAGGTCCTTGCACAAGATAACCAGACTCGATTACTTCTCTTAGTAATTCCAGTTCATCTTCACCAACGTTTGGTTTCATCAATTGTATATTTTTTTCTTTCATTTTAAGTCTCCTAACTTTTTTTTCAAAAAGTTAATATCATCTCTTAATTCTCTGATTTCCTCCGAATAAGACATACCCAAACGCAATCTTATGGTATTTAAGATTTTATTAGGTGCCATTCTAAAACCACCTTCCAATTCTGCATCTATTATCTCAATAAATCCTTTTCCGGTTGCAACTGATACTGTGCCTGAACTACTATTCCGATAAGTTACTTGACCTGGAGCTGCTAAATATTCGAATTCAGGTATAATTACTTTGGTTTCCCAAATAATTAATTTTTTATTCCCTAAAAATGTATAAGCACCTGGAAATGGTTCTGAGGATGCAGAGACCAAACGCTGAATGTCCTCAGCATCTTTGCTCCAATCAATCTCACTGTCTATCGGCAATCTAGGGTAGCATCTTAATGATTCGGCAATATCTTCAGATTGTGGAATAGGTTTTACCGTTTTTTGACTAATTTCAGTGAAAAGTTTAGACACCATTTTAGGAGATTCATGACTGACAAAATCATATAATTCCTTAATATTTGTAGCCTGATTTATCGGATAACTCTTTTTTTGTAAAATAGGGCCAGTATCAAGTTCCGCATCCATCTTATGAAGAGTGAGTGAAATGGATTTTTCCCCATTAATTAATGCCCAGTTTCTAACTGAATTGCCACGAAACCGTGGTAAGTTTCCTGCATGGACGTTAACAATTCCTTCTGGAAAAATATCGATAAATTCTTTAGGTACAAGGGTTGGCCAGTTGAGACTGATTGCAATATCTGGTTTGATAGATTTTAAAGAAGTGATTATATCATCACCAAGTAAGTCGCTAGCTGTAAAAAATTTAGAACCTAATTTTTCTGAAAGTTGCCTGAAATGATCAATCCCGAATTCATACTGCGTTTGAGTAGGGTCTGAAGTTATAATTGCACCTATCATATTCTCTGATTTTGCCAATTCTGTAATTATATTCGATAATATTTCAGTTCTTCCAAATGCTACTATTTTCATTTAATCTATTTAACACCACTCATTTCTCATTAATAAAATTAATTAATTCAATAAAATAATCTCGAACACCGTATTCTTTATTGTTTACAAACTTTTTCAACATTTCAAAGTCTTTATAATGTGATTTTGCTTTATTGTAATGTTCATAGCTAAAAGTATTCAAAAAGATATGAATCGGGTGAAAGTCGAATACTTTAATGCCCAAATTTTTATCGAAAAAATTAGATGAAAACTTCTGCTTATAATGTAAGATATTAACATCATCCTCCCAAAAATGAGGTACGACTACCATATTATGATACCAAGATGCAAAAGGTTCCAATAGTGTATCATTTGATAAAAATGGAATGAAAGTGTTACAGTCAAATTCTAGACCATGTCGCCCAAAACTACGTAATATTGGGCTACTTTTGGCTAAAGAATGAGATCTTACTGATTTAGCATCTGGAACTATATTTAGATAGTATTTTACCACCTCATCTATATTTTTACCATAACGATTATCTCCATTAAAGAGATAATTAAAATTGGGGTGAATTCCTAATTCTATTCTTTTATTGTTTTTTAGTGATTTAATTAACTCGGATTCATGAGTGACAAATAAAGTAGATTTGCATTTTTGCTCATTCATTATATTCAGAGAATAATCAATTACTTCATCAATAGCCCAGTCTAAATCAAGAGTAACAAAAAAATGATTTAACCATGAACTATTATCAGATGGCTTAATTTCTTTGATTAATTTACTAGACACTACTAACCATCCTCTTGAATATCTTACTACCCACAAACTGATTAGGATTCTGCTTAAAATATTTTCTAATTATTGTGAAAGGCTTTGAAAGTAAGTTTCCTAATCCAAAATAATTAGAAATTTGTAACAAACGTATTTCAATCGTATTAACTAAAATGTATAAGTTGATGTATATTTTATCTAGTATTGGAATATATTTTTCTGGCTCTTCAATAATAACTTTATAACCATAGTAAGTTAAATTCTCTTTGAGGATATACTCAATTACCAATATCTGCTCTAAAGTCAATTTTTTCTTCCAAATATTAATCATAGTTTTGTCAAACCCTTGCTTTAGTTTTCTACCATCTGAATTGGGTATGTATAATGAGGGGTGTAACATTTCATCTTCGAAAGAAATACCGATAAAGTTACAAAGATTCGTTAACTCTGTTTTTGGATCTCTTATCATTTTTTCAAAAAACATTTGATAATAATTTGAACTTATATTCTTTTTTTCATACTTTCTTGCTAATGAATAAGAATACTTTACTCTATTTGACATTTCTAAAATATTCAAACGAGATTTAGTACTAATCATTGAAGTTATAATCCCTCTACCATCTCTAACTAAATTAACAATTTTTGATTGGGGAAAATTGTCTATCAATGATATAATAAACGGATTAGCTGTAGGATCTTTTTCCCCCCCATAATTGGACTTATTACTCCTAACAAAAGATTGTAATATTGATCTATGAAGATCTCCATAAGTTTTAGTCGTCTTGCTAAATATATTTTTGATATCAGAAAGTTGTGTGTCTAATAGGAGCTCAACATCTGCCTCTTGGGTTTTCATATTACCACTTTTCAAATTTTCTAATAACTCTTTCCTTTTGTCTATTTTCAAAACTGAATTATTTAGATAAGATTCTACTCCTTTTGGAAGATTAGAATCACGTAAATGTCCTGCTAGAATGCGTCTGGACCACATTTGAGACATAAATTTAGTTTCAGCGGGAGCTAATCTAACCTCCGAATGAATGTTTAAAATTTTACGAAGTAACGTTTTTCCACATCTCTCGCATATTCCAGCTAAAAAAATAGGGCCTTTCATACTGTCTCTAATATTTGCTCACTGTTAATTGAATGTTATCTATTGCTTTTTTAGAAATATTACTCAAGGAATATTCTTCGATACATTTCTCCTTGCCATTTTTTCCAATTTCAACGGCTTTATCTTGATTATCAAGAATAAATTTAATTTGTTCTACAAACTTACTGCTAAAATCATTGCTGATTATTACGTCTTTACCGTCTTTTAGATTTATGCCTTCTATACCCTTAGTTGTTGAAACTATGGGAACTCCTACTGCCAGATAATCTAAAACTTTGTTACGTGTACCACCTCCGCTTAATAGAGGAAGAATAGCTATATCTGCCATCGCTAAGTGATTAGCTAGGTCCTCAATCCAACCCAATTTAAGCATATTTTTTAGATCAATCTTTGGAATTGCTTTCCCAAGAATTAAATAGATTAGCGAATCACCGTAATGATTCAATAATTTAGGATGCAACCATTTTTTAAATATTTCAAATGAGATTTTGTTAGGCTTATATTCCCAATCACCGTGCATAATTAATATTTTTTTACCAACTAAATTGTAATCTTTTTTTAATAGTTTAATTTTAGATTCTGATATACTGCTAAACTTTGAGAAATCTGCAGAATTTGATATTGTTACAACCTTGTCTCTTTTAACGCCGTAACTTAGAAGCTTATCTCTGTCTATTTCTGAAACTGTGAATACTAGGTCACTTACACTGCAACTCCAGAGTTCTACTTTTTTTAAAATTCTACTAAAATAAGATTTACCAAAAAAATCTTTGACCCTTTCAAATTCAACATTAAACTCTTCAAAAATGAGTGGTATGCCTAGAATTTTGCAGCTCAACTTTAAAAAAGGAATATTGTTAGGATTTGGAGTTATTAAAATATCTATTTTATTTTTCTTACAAACATATAGACTCTTAAATAATTTACTAATGTCAAAGATATTTGATAACAATCCCCTTTCCTGCAAAGGTCCGAATTTAAATAAATTAAATAATTGTTTAAAAATGATAACTAAAAATGAAAGATATTTATTTATGTAAAAAGGATAACTATACTCATTACTTTTTCCTTTGTAAAATCTCTTATACTTATAATTTGAATCAATTAAGAAAATTTCCATTCCATGCGATATTCCTTTTACTAATTCTTTGGAATGATTAGTAACTGAGCTAGATAAATTCGTATTATTATGTGTGTAATAAGCTACCTTGACCATCTAATGTAAATTATTGATTTCTCTTAACATTAATTTTTGAATAATTTTCAAGTCTGCCTTTTTTGAACTTTGGTATGCTTCATCTGAAAGTTTTTCATATAATATTTTATCATTCTTCAATTTTAAAATGGAAGACATCAATTCATCGCTATTGTAATTAATAATTACTCCGTTTTTTAAATTTGAAACATATTGGGTATTAGTAGGAATATCATTTGCAATTACCGGAAGGGCAAGTGCAAAATACTCGAAAAGTTTTTGAGGTGGCGAAGTTCTGTAATATCCTTTATTCTCTAACAGAGATAATCCTACATGACATCTTGATAAATAGTAAGATAGTTCTTCAGGAGAAACTTGCATCTTGTACTCAAAATTGCCTTCAATACCCTTTTCTTTAATTAAGTTTTTGAGGATGGGTTCATTTTTTTCTGAAACTCCTATATTGAGAAACCTAATAGTAGGATCTATCGATTTAAGGCTAGTAAAGCAATCTATAATTTGTTCTAATCCTCTTTCGTTCGTAGGTGCACCAGTATGGATTACCGTGAATCTATCAAATTTCTTTGAATGATGAACCTTCTTATCAAAAATATTTAAGTCTACTCCATGAGGAAATATCTTGATTTTATCTGAATCGATTTCATTATGTTCTAAATATCTTTTCAGCTGAGGCCCCACTGTAAATATGGTATCAGATTTTTTTAATGAGCGGAAATAAAAATAATTCATTACTCTTCTATCAATTCTAACATTATTCCCAGAACCCAGGTTTTGTAAAGGGTTGATATCTACAACACGGATATGATTCTTGTAATCATCAAAGAATATGTGTGAATGATGGATGTTAATTATTACGTCCCAAGAATCTTTAGCTAGTTTCTCTTTTAAATTGTAGTTGAAAATTACTGAAGAAATAATTGGTATTTTACCAATTGATTTAAGTTCAACAAAATTACAATTAATGTTTAAATCTTTTATTATATAATCGCATTCATTAGAGTATATAGTCAAATCAAAATTTTTAGAGAGAAAAGAAAACAAATTACTGAAATAAGTACGGCCTCTGATTAGTTTGTTTTTTACGTAATATATTAAAATAATTTTTTTCAATTGCGATCTCTTTTGATTATTTCTTTGATAAATCTACCTTGGCTCTAGAACCCCAGCGCCCCTTAATTATTTTTTTAGGACGGATAACTGATGATGTTTTTTTAATAACACCTGCCTGCTTAAATTCTCTAAAGTTAATATATTTTTCAGCAAACCATGAACCCTGTTTCCAGACCCTCTTTTTTTCATTTTTAAGGATAGTATAATATTTTTCTGCTTTATCCCACTTAGGATAGTGATAAACTTCATCCAAAAAATAGCTAACTAATCTTTCTGCATCGAATATTTTATCCGATAACAAATTGACAGTTTCATTAGGGTCTGTCATTAAGTCATATAACTCCTCACTGCTTCCTTTTTTGCTAAAAATATATTTAAATTCATCCTTGATAATGGCTAATTTCCGATTTGGTTGTAAAAAGTAATGAGAATCTGAATAGACAAAATCAGGTGGAGTTATTTTATCATTTAATAATATATCTTTAAGTTGCACATTACTGTAATTATCATTAATTATTGATTTACCAAAAAATTTATTTGTTATAAAAGGTATTTTTATGGTGCCTTGATAAACATGACTTCCATAACAAGGAATACCACGTTCTAGGTTCATATGGCCGTGATCAGAAGTTAAATATATTTCTTGATCTTTAAACTTGTCGATAACGTATCCAACAAATTCATCAAATAATTGTATATCGGAGCCATAACCATTATACCCTAAAAGTACATGAGGTAAATGTATCCATAAGAAAATTGCTGATTTAGATTCAGATATTATCTTGTCTATCTCTTCTAGCAAATCCTTTACCGGATTTGAATCATTATTTACTCTAATTCTTCCATCTTTTTTTCTTAAATGATTACCATGAGGGCCAACATGTTGAGCAATCTCTAGGTTGTGGAAATTGGTATTCTCACTGTAAACCATAGCTTTACGTCTGGAACCGTAATACCACTTTTTATCCCATAATACATGTGTTTCATACCCTTTTTTCTCCATTATTTGGTATAAGGTTTCACACTGATCAAATTGCTTGACTTTATGAAAATAACCTCTGTCAATTTCATGTATGTTCATGCCAGTAAACATTACTGTTTGCGACATACCTGATGAAGGACCACCTGTGTAATAATTATTAAACAAAGTACCGTTCTTGCATATTGTATCTATATTTTTTGTCTCAAAAGTAGAATTACCATAAATACTTAGATAGTCAGATCTAAGTATGTCTTTTGATATTAATATTTTAGATTTCATTTATTCTAATCCAAAAATTTCCGGCCTTGAAATAAGAATGAAGCTGTGAACCGAGATTCGTCATTTTCTAGATATTCTAATGCTCTTTTCCTAGATTGTCCTGATCTAAAAAACACTTTTAACCTAATAAGATTTCGCCGGATATTGAAAATAAACATGCTTTTTAAACGATCATAAATACCAGTGTAAGGTAAAATCCTCATTGATGTAACTACATTCCAACCTGCCATTGGTTTTACTTTAACATCTTCAAACTTACCGACTTCCAAAATTTTGCGAATACCATGTTGAGACATGTGAAAATAGGAATGGCCATGCTCTCTCTCAAGAAATGCAACTGTTCCAAAAAATAAAGCCCCCTTTTTCATAACTCTATTGATTTCGTTTATTGCAATCCATGGTGAGTGAATATGCTCAAAAGTTGCAATGGATATTACTAAATCAAAACTATCATCCTTAAACTCAAGCTTATGAGCATCACCCTTTGTCACTATCTTGTTTGTAGGTTCTATATCTATTCCTTCCCATTCCCAGTTTTTATTGAATAATTCTGATGTCTCTCCATTGCCTGCCCCCACATCCAAGACTCTACCTGAATCACCTAGAATAGATTTAATTTGATCCAACTCTGATAACATTTCTTTATTCCAATGTATGCCAACCATCTTTACCTTAGATTATCTTAAATCTCCCATTTAAAAGATTTTGCGTAAGCTAAATCTTTGGAATCATCCACCTCGCACCAATCAAGGCCATTTACATTAATAGGATATAAATCAATGTCTCTAGATATTTCACTAAATAAAGAATAACACCATTCATTCTTTTTTCCATTCTCTATTAATTTTCTTAATATTGTGAATAAATAATCGGATGTGCCGCTAGAAAACTTTATCGGACCTGGGGCTATTGTTGATGTAGTAAATGATGTTGAGAATTTAGATAATTCTACTATCTTTCCTTTTACCAATCTAGCTTTAAACATGTCATCGGCCTTATTTTTAGATTCATCAACAATCATTGCATTACCGTACTCTGATTTAATTAATTTTGACAATATTTCTCTATCAAAAAGTAGATCTGAATTTAAATGAATGAATGGTCCTGTCAAATATTTTCTAGCTAACCAAAGAGAATAACTGCTATTTGTAGAAGAATAATCTGGATTTTCAATGATTTTCACTTTGTCTCCGATTAAGTCAATTATCATTTCTTTGAGATATCCTACTACAACTACTGTTTCTTTGACTCCTAAAGAACTTAATAATTCTAACTGCCTTTCAATTATTGTTTTACCTCCAATTTCTAAAAGGCATTTGGGTGTTTTTTGTGTTACTGGACTTAGCCTTGAACCTAATCCTGCCGCTAAAATTACTGCTTTCATATCTTAATTATTGCACGAAAATGAGTGAATGATTATTTGACTCATAAATTACATATCTTTCGTTATTAAAAGAATTTACTAGAATATTTATTTCAGGTTCAACCTTGGTGTCACTTTCTAAAGGAGATTTATAGGATAATTCATTATAATTTGTGTTTAATATATAATAAAGACTATGAACTCCGATTCTATTTTGAACATATACTGAATCAATCTCATTTTGAGTAAGATATTCCTGCCTTGGGTCATAATCAATTGCCATGTCATATAAGGCTCTAGATGAAATAAAGGAGTCTAAAGATATTTCTTCTACAATCAAACTTTCATAAATTTCAATTTCACGATCTCTCCAGAAAGGCCTCTCAGAGATCCCATTTATTGACGATGTAGAAATTCCATATCCCGTTAATAATTTATCATCATTTTCCATGTTACTTTTAATGTAATGTCCAGTTTCCCATCTGTCCTCAGACTTATATCCTTCAACAAAAACTTTAGGACCTCCCACAAAGAACGGAGCTAACGCAGAAGTTATAACAAAAACAAATAAAAGACTCACTGCTATAAATTGCGACTTATGCACCGTAAATATTCTAATTAAATGATTAAATCCAAACGCTGAGAAAAAGCAGATTATGTATAAACTAAAATAAATAAGATAGGTCGTATCAAATATTAAAAAAGAAAGAATTTGAACAGATAATAAGAGAAACACATCATTATCATGTATTTTTGTCTTTGATGTTAAAACTAAAAATCCTAGTGGTGCAAATATAATGGGAATACCTATAATGTAGGAATAGGCCTTGATAACCACTATTAGAGCCTCAAAAAAATTGAGTGATAAATTATAATTTGCAGATGGAGAAAATATAGAATAAAAATCAGCACTATTGTGAGAAATAAATACAATTAAAAACAATGCTAAAAAGTAACTTGCTCTCATTTTATTTGTAAAATTTATGGGTTTACTTCCTAGATAATTTTTACGATAATAAGATATTGCAAACGATAATAATAAAGTTATAACTAGGAAAATAAGTAAAACCGAAAACCTGTGTATTGTTAAAAGTATGAAAAATGTAGATAAAAATAATACTAAATTCTTGGCATTAGAATCTGATAAAAGTCTTAAGAAAAAATAATGGCAAATTAATAAGTAAATGGAGAAAAAGTCTCTGATTGAGATACCAATACTAGTATTAGCAAATATCTTTGGAGAAAAACAAAAGAAGAAAGCGAAACATAAGGCAGTTAGATTATTTTTAGTTATTTTTAATCCTAAAATATACCCAAAAAATATTGATGAAGTTCCTATAATAAATGATTCTAAAAATATCGATTGCTCAAGGTTAAGGCCAGTTGCAACATATAAACATGAGGTAAAAGTAACAACGCCCATTTCCTGTGATGGTGGATAAAATCCAAAAATACTAAAGAAATTAATTAACCAATTAATTTTCCCACTATTACTAATTTGAGCTACAAGTTGATGATAATCCCAAGAATCTGTGCCATCTTCATGTCCTACTTCAATAAGTTTGTTATATCTAAGTAAAAGGCTGAAGCTTATACCAAACGCTAGAATGCAATATGTGACTCTTTTATTGATTAACATGTTATATTGTAAATTCCAGTTTTACTTCTAAGGATCATGAAAATTACTAATGAAAGTTGTTAAAGCCAAAAACATCCAGCATTGTGACCAACGCATATAATTATTTTTGTTAATCATATATGGCCATTTTTGATAATAAAATAAACCTTTGTCATCTTTCATTTCGTTAAGGGTCCAATCCAAAATAACCTTAGAAAATTTTTTGTACTGCACATCTAAATGACTAAGCTTACTAAATGTAATTATTCCTTGTGCTTGGTTATGAATGTCAATAGGCCATTTCCTTGGCCAACGCCAATATGCCACACCCTTATCAGAGAATTGCTCTTCGAAGTAAAAATTCGCTCCGAGTATTAAACCTTCTTGAAAAATATTAGATTCAGGTTTAGTATTATTTATGAAGTCATTAATTGAATCTAAAATAAATCCCTGATGCCAATCAATCTGGTTCCTTTCTACTCCAGAATTTATGTCTAAACTATATGGCCACATTCCATTTTCCTTTTGACCAGATATGGTGAAATTAAAAGCTTTTTTTGCATATGTAAGGTAATCACCATTGGCATTTTTGGAATGAACTCTGGCAAGAAAAGAAGCCCCTAGCACATTGGCATTATGGACTACGTGTGTGTCAAGAGGCGTATAACTAAAACAAATTCCTTCATTAAAATCTGAAATTTGTATGTCTTTGATTATGAAACGACAAATACTATCAGCTACCTTAAGATATTCATTTTTTTTTGTTAAATTGAATAAGTCAATAAATGAATTTCCGATAAATGAACTATTAACAATTGTAGGGACATTTCTATCTAAATATCTTTGTGATGTCTGCCACGGAAAATTATATCCCCAACAATAATTTTTGTAACTCTTAGATCTATTTCTAATTAGCCATCGTGCAAGTATTTCAGCTATTTCTAGACAAAAACCCGGTGGATAAAATTGTAATTTTTCTAACTTACAATAACTGCTTATTAATAAACCGACTGCTTTTGGATTTAACTCTTTATTAATTCCGAATATATTTCTAAAATTTATTGGTGAATAAACAAGAAGTTGAGTTTTGATTATATTGAGATATTTAGATTCAAGTCCATGTCTAGGAGACTGATTGAGAGCATCGTACGGATCATGTCCTTTGTATCTAAGACTACGAATTTTACTTTCAAGAATTTTTATAGTTTCTAGATACAAAGCACTAGTCATGGAATTAAAATTTCAATTTGTAATAATTTTAAAGATTTTCTCATAAGCCAAATTACCATGAGAAATGATATTGTTGTCAATTTTACTTGAGTTTAATTTATCAATTAAAGAGATGTTTGGATTAGAGTCATGCAACATTAGGCCTTCTGAAATTAAATATTTATCTACTGAAAGTAGTTGATTACTATAAGTAGAAATTACCGGAACACCTAAGGCAACAGCTTCCCTATTCATTGTACCACCGCCCCCAATCAAGAATTTAGAAAAATAAGTTAGGCTCAGTGTATCAATTACTTCATCAGGTATTATTATTTTGGAACCAAATTGATTAAAGTAAAGAAGTTTTTGATTCTCATTTCTTGGAATGACCACTAACTGCAAATCTAATTTATTAACCAAACTTCTAATGAATTCAATCTGATTATTCTCTTCACCCTTATAATAGGCAGCAGTAAAAGGTTCAGGTCTTACAACTATAAAATTCTTCTCAAGCAAATTTAATAATTTTAAAACATCCCTATTAGGCAAAAAATCTTGCAAATATATTGACTCTTTGATTCCATTATATTTAATATGAGAGCCTGGAATATAAGTGGGTGAAATTACATGAGTAGATGACGAAAAAGCAAGACGATTTTGCCACTTAGCCGTTTCGTTATCAAAAATGTATATTCTTTTTTTTATGTTAAGTTTTTTGGCAGTTGACATTGCATAAGGCGATTGATGACATAATGCAACGTCAACTTTTTTTTGGGAAATAAATTTTCTTAATTTTAGATTACGTGAAAAATACCCAAAAGCTTTTTTCCAGATAGATTTTCCGTAATGCATACCAATCATCGTATGAATAATTTTGAAATTCTCTAGTAATTCTTTAACATGAGAAAAATCTCTGGCTGTAACTATTACATCGTGCCCCTCTTTTTCTAATCTTTCAATGAAAGGTCTAAAAAAAAGAACATGAGGTGAATTCGTTATATCAATCCATATCTTCATCTAAATAATATCCACCAACTTTAAGCCAATCAAGAAAACACCTAAGATTGCCTGTACAGACCAAAGCAAAAGAACTAATTGTTTCTCATTTAAAGAAAAATTTATCATTAAAATATGAGTTAAGGATTCAATTTTTCCTTCATAAACTAAAATATTGCCATTTAGAGATGTGGCAAAAGTTTGGGCTTTAAATTTACCTTTAAGCTTTAAAAAAAATTCAAATATCATAGGTAACATCAAAAAAGCTCCTTCTAACTTCAAATTAGGCATAGCTGCACAGCCAATCGCTGCACCCATGAAAAGTGTTAAAGTATCACCAGGAAAGATTTTTGCAGGATAAAAATTAAAATAAAGAAATGCTAATAGAGATCCAAGCAATGGGATTAACAGTGTAATACCATCCGTATTGTTTTCCATCAAGGACATTATGAGTAATGAAATTACAATAATAATTCCCATACCAGTTCCCAAGCCATTAAATCCTTCAAGCATATTCATTGAATTTGAGGCACAAGTTATTCCGAATGGAACCAAAAATAAAATGAAAATACCAAAATCAATTTCACCTAAAAGCGGAATATTAACTTTATCTGAAACAAATAACGCTAGAGGTAAAGAAAATAGGAACGGTAAAAAAGCCTTAGTACTTTGCCGCATATCTAACAAATCATCAATAATTCCAATGAAGGCAATTCCAAGAACGGTAACCAAAGAAACTAATAAGAAATTTGAAACCCCGGCGCCAGAGTTTAAATTATTCAGCGCAATATAACTGTAAATCCCTAGAAAAAAACCTACTACAACTGAGATTCCTCCGATTTCAGGAAGAAAACGTTGATCTGCTTTGTTCATATCCCTTCCAACTATTTTTCTGGCGACTAATCTTGGAATTAACCATGGAATTATAGTAAATGTTACTACAAACGAGATAACAAATGAAGTTAACAACGGAATGTTGAGTGTGTCTAATAACATCTATTTAATTTATTACTGAACCTTGTATAATTTTTTTATCTCAGAGGCTAAAGCTTTAAAGGTCCAATTTTTTGTAATCCAATTCTTACCTTGAATGCCTTTCTCTTTTCTTAATTTAGAATCATTTAATAATTTTTGAATGCTTCTTGAAAATTTATTTACATCATACTTTACACTGTAACCTGCATTACTTTTAGTAACTATCTCATTTTGCACTAAAATCTCTGAATTACAGACAACCGGTAACCCTAGTGAAATATATTCTATTACCTTAGTTGGAGTTGAGATAATAAATAATTTTTCAGGGGGAATTGCCGACAAACCTATCTCCATCTTCGATAAAAAAAATGGTAAAAAATTAAAAGGATATGGACCTAAAAAAATGACTTCATTGCTTATATTCAATTCAAAGGCTTTATTTTTCAGAAAAGAAATATCTCCTTTAGTCTCTTCCCAGCCTATCACGAAAAACTTGAAATCTGTACCCTCATTCTTTAAAACAGAACAGGATTCTAGTAAAAATTCTAACTTTCTCAAACGGCCCAATGTTCCATGATAAACCAGAGAATTGGGAATTTTACTTTGACTATAATCTTTTAGAAAAATCTCAGATGCTCTCTCTGAAATTGGGAAGCATTTATGGTGGAACTTTTTAGAAATAAATTCATTTTTCATATGATTACTAATAGGATGAATTATTGAAGATTGGGAAAAAGCTAAATTAAACGTTATCTCAGTAAAAAATAGTCTGGCTTTTTTTAAGAACCAAATTAAGCCGTTTGATTTATTAACGTCGTATTTATGAAATTCTATCACTGGACCATTTGAAACAAAAATCATTTTTTTCCCAAATAATTTTGAAAAAAAAGTAGATAGAAAAGCTGGATTAACTTTGTCAATACCAATTATTGAGTCATATGTTCTCTGACTTAATAAATTGAAAATAATTTTAACTGAAAAGAAAAGTTGTACGAATAAATTTTTTAGTGATGGCTCATAGTAATATAAAAATGCAGGTGAACCATTCCAAAATACCTTTTTATTGTTAAATTGCTTAGTCTTAGTTCTAAAAATCCAAGTTAATTCCAAGCCATCATTAGTCATTTCTTTATTAAAGAATTCACTGAGCATCGATCTATTTGTTGGAAAATATTCATCCGTAATGATTAAGGCTTTCTTCATAATTTATATTGAAGTTTTTAGTTTTAAAAGGATATTATTACAAACTGAATCAATGTCATATTTTAAAGAATCTTGTACATTAAAGGCAGAAATCTTATTAAAGTTGCTACTGTTAGAAATTAAAGTGTTAATTTTACTTGATATGTTCGAAGCAGACAAAGTATCTATATGGTAACCATTTACTCCATCTGTAATCATGTTTTTAAGTGCAGCTTTTTTTGAACATACTAATGGAAGGCCACTGGCCATTGCTTCGATTACTACAGCTGGAAAACCCTCTCCATAAAAGGAGGGAAAAACAAATAGATCCGATTTTTTGAAAATAGATTTTTTGAGCTCGTTAGATACATATCCCGTAATCAAAACTGTGTTTGCTAAACCTTCTTGATGTGCCTGTTCTTTGAGAAGTTTGATGTCTTTTCCTCCACCTACAAATATAGCTTTGACATAGGGATTAACTTTGATTAAATCTTTTAGGGAATCTAAAAAAAGGAATATCCCCTTTTCGCGAATTATATTCCCGCAAAATAGTAAAACCTTATATTTTATTGAAAACTTTTTCTCCGGCTTATAATCAACATGTTTTATCATAGGGGAAGACAACGTTATCTTTGAACCTGGAACACCTAATTTAATTAATGATACTCTAAATTCTTCTGAAAGAACGAAGATTTTACTAGATTTATTAAAATTTTTACAGAAAAAATTTTCTAAAAAACAGCCCTTTCCATATAATTTTTCAATTTCATCATCCCAGCCATGAATAAAAAGAGAAACTGGAGTACCTAGGGAGTATGCTATATGTTGAAAAAGAAAATCTCTCAAAATTGAGGCCCATTTTAAGGAAGGGTGAAGAAAAACAATATCTGGTTTCTCATTTTTAATTTTATTTCTGAATTTGAATAATTGAAAAAAAATAAGAATAGGTGTAAAAAACAAAAATTTGAAATCTTCAGGTTTGCCTACTTCAAAATAACTTACGTCTATATCTTTTTTGATAAAATCTTTTGATAAGAGTTTAACAAAATTTGAAACCCCTCCGGGACGTTTAGTGTCTACACTAGTCAATAAAATTTTCATTTAGAATTTCTTTAATGGAATCCTTAATTATGTGGTTGATTATTAAATGGCTGTCTTCTATTCGCTCCATACTTTGGCTATTGAAAACTATGGAATAATGTGATAATGCAGCAAGTTCACCACCTTTGCCATCCTTGTAATTTCCTGTAAATCCAATTGTTACGGCTCCATTATCTTTTGCATATTTAATTCCATTGACTACATTTAGTGAGTTACCAGACCCGCTGTAAGCCATTACAATATCTCCCTTTGAAAGAAATGATTTTAATTGCCCCACAAAAATATTAGAATAGTCTGTATCATTGGCCCAAGCTGTAAGAGAAGGTATGTTGTCTGAAAGGCACATAACCTTCGCATTTAGCTCTTTTGAAAAGTCTCCAGCACTATGGCTGGGAGTGGCTGATGAACCGCCATTACCAATCATAAAAATGGTTTTACCATTTTTAATTCCTTCATAGATTATATGAATTATTTGATTTAGGCTATCTATTTTGATTCGGTCAAGAGCTTGTTTAAGATCTTCAATATAATTTTTGATTAGTTTGTCATTCATTTCAATCACTGTAAATAATTTTAGTTCCAGTTACATCGAATTTAAAGTCAAAATAACGATATTCTGACAAATTTGATTTTAAAGTTTTCATATTTTTCTGGTCGCAATAAAATAGCATAAACCCTGAGCCCCCTGCTCCCAATAATTTCCCTCCAAGCGCTCCTGATTTAAGTCCTAAATTATAAACTTCATCTATTTCCAAACTACTTATTTGTGAAGATAAGGTTTTCTTTAGCATCCAATTTTCGTGTAGAAGATGTCCAAAGTTATCAACATCTCCACTTTCAATCGAGTCTCGCAATTTGTAAGCTAGTTTGACCATTTTGTTCTGCCCTTCTATTATTTGACCTTCTATTAATGAATTATTCTGTGATTCCAGAATACTTTTTGCAGAACGAATCCCGCCTAGATAAAATAAATGTAAATTAGATTCTAGGGTATGGACTAAACTAGAGGTTGTTTTTATTTTTTGAACATTAACAAAACCATCTTTGTTAAATTCAATAAAATTAAAACCTCCAAAAGAAGCTGCATATTGATCTTGCTTACCTATAGGCTCTTTAAGAATCTCTATCTCTGTATGACAAGCTAATTTAGCAATTTTTTCCTTACTGTAACTTAAATCTAAATACTTACATATTGCAGCGATTAAACCTACCGTGAATGTGCTAGATGAACCTAATCCAGTACCTCCTGGAACATCTGCCGATGAGGTTATCTCTAATCCTTTATTCAGATTAAAATGAGATAAAAGAGATCGTATAATGGGATGTTTAATAGAATTAGTATTATCTATCTCTTCGAGCTTTGAATACTTAAGTTTGATCCTAGAAGAATCAAAATAATTTTGTAGTGATATGTAAATATATTTGTTAATGCTTGTACTCACAACAGCTCCTTTATAATTTTTGTAAAAATTGGGTAAATCAGATCCGCCACCTACAAAACTCATACGCATGGGAGTTCGTGAAATTATCATTTATTTCAATATCACCTGCTTAACTGCGCTGAGTAAATCATCGCAAATATAATCTGATTTAACATTATATTTTTTATCATTTCCTGAGTAGCCTGTCCGCACTAGGATTGTTTGTGTTCCGGCATCACTGCCTGCTTTAATATCAACGGTACGATCACCTACAATATAACTTTTTGCTAAATCGAGATTATATTTTTTTTCTGCCTCCTTGAACATACCTATATCTGGCTTTCTAAAAGAACATTCCCTCTTATACAACTTATTCTCACCAGCAAAACCTTTTTCAGGATGGCAAGGGCAAAAATATATATTATCCACTTTTGTATTCAATTTACCCAGTTCGGTCTCCATATATTTGTGAGTATCGTGTACATCACTAAGCTCACAAAATCCTTTAGCTACTGCAGGTTGATTAGTAACTACAATAGATAAAAACTTTGATTTATTAAGTAAATTTAAGGATTCAGTGGAACCTGGAATAAATTTAAACATTGAATAGTGGGTTAAGTCATTAACTTCTTCATTAATAACTCCATCTCTGTCTAAAAATACTGCCACTTGCTTATTTTTTAAATTACGAGACTTGACTAAGCCACTCTTAACGTCTGTAGACACTTGACTGATTCTTTCAGGAGTTCCCATGTCTTTAATATATTCTGAGGTATTGTACGAGAAAACTGCTGATTTTTTTCTAATGTGTTTAACAATTATATCATTGACAATATCCGATTTTTTACTTTCAATATTTCTTAAAAACTCCCTGTTTGCAACATAAATTCCAGAATTAACCAAATTATTATAAAACTTAACATTAGTGCCTTTTTTAATTACATTTGTCACTTTCTCATTACCATCTATTTCTATAATATCACTATCAAATGGATGATCGTTTGGATGTGATACTAGTGTAATTAATGACTTCTGAGATATATGATAATCGTAAAGTTTTTTGATATCGATATCAAAAATAATATCACCAGACAGAATAAGGAAGTCATCACTAATGGATTTAATTTGGCTCAGCGCTCCACCAGTCCCTAGTGCCGAGGGCTCAACTATAATTTCAATGTCCAAATTAAAAAAATCGTTTGATTTTAGAAAATTAACAACTGATGTACTTTGGTGACCAAGAAGTAACTTAACTCCTCTAATTCCATTTTCCTTTAAACGATCAAACTGGTGCTCAATAACTGCCTTTCCATTAATTTCTACCAGACATTTAGGTAAACTCTTAGAAAATTCTTTTAATCTAGTACCTTTTCCTCCTGAAAGTATAACTGCTTCCATCTACAATAATTCCTTAATCGTTCTGGTAACAGCTTCATCAGACGACATATTGGGCATCCAACCAGTTGATTTTAATCTAATTAAATCATATTTGAACCTAGGAACATCTCCTTTCCATCCCCTACTGCCACCAGTGTAGCTAATTTCAACATTCTTTAAATTCATTAATCGAATAACCTCAGATGCTATTCTATTAACACTAGTCGAGGTTTCAACACCAAGATTAAACACATTATAATCAATATTAGGTAATTCCCAAATAGTAATTATAGCTGAAATTAAATCTGAAACATGCATGTAAGGCTTCTCTTGTAAACCATCACCTAATATCTCTAAAATAGTATTATTTGAATTTAATTTGTTAATAAAATCGAAGATAACGCCATGGGTTGCGCGATTACCAATGACATTTGGAAACCTAAATATCAAATAATTTATTCCAAAAAGTTCAGAATAGGCATATATGTAAGATTCAGCCGAAAGCTTACTTGCACCGTATAATGATGTCGGCATGAGAGGACCATAATCTTCTGAAATTTTTTGGCTAACCTCTCCATAAATAGCCGAAGTTGATGAAAACACAATATTATTACAACCAACTTTAACCATCATTTCCAAAACATTAAAAGTACTAATGAAATTGGAATTCAGGTCAGTCGAAGGCTCATTAGTTCCCTTAGAAATATCTGAATTTGCAGCTAAATGAAATACTGTATGTGGTTTAAACTCCTTAAAAATAATTTCTAATTCTTCGTAATTTGTCAAATCTTCTTTGATAAAAGTAAATTTTTTGCGTTTTTTTGCTTCACTAAGAAATTTTTCTTTACCTAAACTTAAATTATCTATTCCTAATACTTCAAATTCTTTAGATAATAAATTATCACAAAGGTGACTACCTATAAATCCTGCAGCTCCGGTAACTAAAATTCGCATGTTAAAACCACTCTTTTAAAGAGACAAAATTGTTATTTTGTAAAAATATCACAATTGTCCTGTAATTAATTCAGCCATTTCCACGGCCCTAATCCCACTATCTGCACCCACTAAGGGATTTGATTTAGTAACTATTGCATTCAAGAAGTCCTCTAACTCCAATTTCAAAGGCTCTCTTTTTTCTAACGTAATTGTGTCTTCACTTATTTCACTCGTCAGATCCCATAAGTTTCCTAAATCTGGGGTCCCAATTTTTGATTTGAAAATTTTAATTTTTTGTTCTGTGTAATCTAATACCACATATGCCTTGGTACATGTTAATGTTAATTGCCTTATCTTCATCGGCGTTAACCAATTAACCTCACAAATAGCATTAATTCCGTTTTTATAATTTATAATGACGCTAACATGATCCTCTTTGTCTGGATATTCAATCTTGCCACCTACTGAGTAGATAGATTCAAAAGAACTTGATGCCAAATAAGATAAAATATCTAAATCGTGAATTGCTAGATCAAAAACAACCCCTACATCTCTTATTCTTCCTGGAAATTTAGAAACCCTTTTAGATGACATCGTGATAATTCTACCCCAGTTTCCACTTTCAATTTCCCTTTTAGCATAACTAATAACTGGATTAAAACGTTCAATATGACCCACTGCTAAAATTAAGCCTGCATTTTCCACATAGTCCTTAATTTTTTTAGCATCAGGAAAATTGTTGGATAAGGGTTTCTCAACGAGGATATGAACTCCGGCATCGCAACAAGATTTTGAAATTTGTTCGTGATAAATAGTTGGAGCTGCAATAGAAACTGCATCTACCTCTTTCAATAAATCTTCTATATTTTTAAAATATTTAATTCCAAATCTATCTGCTATCATCTTTCCTTGATTCTCATCAGGATCTGAGATACCAACTAAATTAGATATTTCACTGTATACTCTCGCATGGTTTTGACCCATGGAACCTACTCCGATTACTCCTGTACGAATTTCTTTTTTGTCACTCATTTATGCACTTCCTAAACCAATCTAACGTTGGAACAAGACCGTCTGATAAAGATATTTTGGGAGTCCAACCCAAATCCGATTTAGCACGAGCTATATCTGGACAACGTCTTTGAGGGTCATCTTCTGGAAGATCATGAAGAACATACCCCGAACTTGTTCCCGTCATTTCTATAATTTTTTCAGCGAGCTCAATCATTGTAAACTCCTTTGGGTTTCCTAGATTAACTGGCATTTCCAGATTTGAACTCATCAAGGATAATAGACCTGAAACAAGATCATCTACAAAGCAAAAACTACGTGTTTGTTGTCCATTTCCGTATATTGTAAGAGGATTATTCTTTAAGGCCTGTACACAAAAATTACTAACTACACGGCCATCATCTACGTCCATAAAGGGTCCATAAGTATTGAATATTCTAGCTATTCTTATGCTAACTCCGCTGTATTGCTTGTAGGCCATACACAATGCTTCAGCAACTCTCTTTCCTTCATCGTAGCAAGCTCTAGGACCAATAGGATTAACATGCCCCCAATAAGATTCTGATTGCGGATGCTCCTTAGGATCTCCGTATACTTCTGAAGTTGATGCTTGGAGAATTGGGACTTTAAGCTTAGCTGCCATTCCCAAAACATTATACATTGCTAAAGTACCCATTTTTAATGTTCGTATGGGATTAAATTGGTAATGGACTGGAGAAGCAGGACAGGCTAAGTTAAAAATTGCATCTATTTCTCCGGGAAAAAAGGGTTTAGTCAAATCATGATTTACATATTCGAAATTAGAATCTGATTCGAGTTCCAAAATATTATGTCTTTTTCCAGTACTTAAATCATCTAGGCAAATAACATAATGACCATCGGAAAGTAAACGTCTACATAAATTAGATCCAATGAAACCTGCGCCGCCTGTAACTAAATATCTCATAATTTTTTTATTACCTCTTCTAAGACAGATGAATATTCTGAATTGATTGACAATTCCAAATGAGACTGAAACCAATCTCTCATGGTTCCTATGTCATATCTTTTCCCTTTAAAAATCCATGAGTACATTTTTTGAACCTGTGCCAATTTTTGCATGGCATCTGTTAATTGAATTTCATCACCTGCACCTACTTCATTTAATTTTAAGAAATTAAATATTTCAGAAGTAAAAACGTATCTACCTTGTATGCCTAACAAAGATGGGGCGTTTTCGGTTTCTGGCTTCTCAATTAAATCTTCAACTAACATAATTTCTTCCGTAACTTTTGTTCCTGAAGCAATGCCATATCTTTTTGTCTCTTCAGGCAATATCTCTTCTACTGAAAAAATACTTGCTTGCTTATCAAAAAATAAATCCACCAAGCCCCTAGTACAATTTGGATCGCCTGTGCATATTGTGTCACCTAATAAAACTGCAAAGGGATCACCGTCTACAAACTCTTCTGCACAAAGAATCGCATGTCCCAGACCTTTTTGCTCCCCCTGTATAATGAATTCTAAATTAGCAATTTCATTAACTTTTCTTATCTCTTCTAATTCTTTAAACTTACCTGAAGCTTCTAAGGTTTGTTCTAACTTTTTCATTGGCCTAAAATGATTCTCAATTGACTGCTTGTGGTCTCCTGTAATTATAGCTATATCTGTTATTCCTGCATCAACTGCTTCTTCTACAACCCATTGAATTGTAGGCTTGTTAACAACAGGTAGCATTTCTTTTGGTTGAGCCTTAGTCAAAGGTAAGAATCTTGTACCAAAACCTGCTGCTGGAATCACTGCTTTCATTAAAAATCACCAAGAAAATAAAGCGCTCACGCTCATTGCACTACCTCTCCCTGTCACCCTTCGACTTCCTAGTCAAAGTCCA
>CEUA01233674.1_pt1 | contig 38318 bp, 31 predicted proteins | sample 361541 | NCBI WGS metagenome assembly CEUA01 (sample SAMEA2623079, study PRJEB7988) | marine metagenome | isolation source: saline water (ENVO:00002010), including
GCCCCAACTTTATATATGATTCACTACGGTTGTCATCCAACAACTTTGGCATGGGAAAATTCTCTAATTAGTCCAGATTTTATAGGGTCACTCCGAGAAACAATAGAAGAAGAAACCGATTCACTCTGCTGTTATCTGCAGGCTCCCTGTGGCGACATCGGTCCTCGAGAAGGATTTGTCGGAGATCCTTCAATCGCCGACCGAAACGGCAAACAGGTTGCCCACGCCGCCTTATCTTTAATATACGGCCTGGGTTCACCCAATCATGATTTTCATTACGCAGGGCCTGTAATTTCTGGAGCTACGATAGGCACCTGGAAATGGCAACCTCACAATACCGAGCGTTCGACAGCTTGTACTCGTTTTTCAGCGCTTTATAGCGATATTTCTCTTCCCTTAAAACATCTACCAAGCAAAGAACAGTTAGAAAAAGACATAGTAACTCTGAACACGAAGCAACGTGAAGCAGACAGAAAAAAAGACCCTGTCTCGGCACGAGATTTTGGTGCTCGTGCCGAAAGATGTCGCCGTTGGCTTAGTCGAATCAGTCGGATACCAAAGAATTCTGAATTCAAACTGAACTACAGTATTCAATTACTTGGAGACGCATTGTGGATCACTGTTGCCGCGGAACCCTATAGCAAAATGGCCGTTGTCCTTCGACGACGTTTCCCAAATTTCCAATTACTTATATCTCCTATAGCAGGTGATGCACAGGTAGCTTACTTACTACCATTAGACCGATACGGAATAGGCCTCTATCAAGAAGAGCCATCCGCTTTGGCTCCAGGCTGCTTAGAACTACTCACGGACCAAATTACGGAGTCAATCTTCGAGTTGACCGGCTGTCAACCCAACCGTTAATCTGAGATTAATCTATGAAAAAAAACAAAACAGCCCCTATTCGTGTCGGCGTTGTAGGAGTTGGAAGAGGGAGAACCTTTATGCGAGCCGCCCAGGTTACAGGCATGGAGTTGGTAGCCATTTGTGATACGTGGGAAGAAAAATTATTTAATGAAGGCGAGCAGTTACAGGCCTCAACTTATACCGATTACGAAGAATTTCTCAATCACGACATGGACGCCGTCGTATTAGCCAACTACTTCCATGAACACGCTCCCTTTGCGATTCGAGCCTTAAAAAAAGGCAAACACGTAATGAGTGAAACAGCTGCCTGCCACACATTAGCAGAAGGCGTAGCGTTAGCTCGGGCCGTAGAAAAAAACGACAAAATCTATTTTTTTGCCGAAAATTACCCCTACATGGCTTATAACCAAGAAATGCATCGGCTTTATAAAGAAGGTAAAATTGGAGAGTTTCGGTACGGAGAGGGTGAATATGTGCATCCCGACCCCGCCGACGTGAAACTGGCGCGTAGCTGTGGCCATGACCACTGGCGTAATTGGATTCCTTCGACGTATTACTGTACTCATTCTATTGCCCCGGTTATGTATATTACTGGAACCAGGCCAGTAAAAGTCAATGGCTTTGTAATACCCTACGACTACCAAGATACGACGGAGACTCAAACTGTGCGTAGAGGAGATACCGCTGCGGTAATCATGTGCAAAATGGACAATGATGCCGTAGTAAAATCTCTCCACGGTGGCCTACGTGGCCACGGCAACTATACCCGGATACACGGCAACAAAGGTGTCATGGAAAACACACGTCATGGTGATCAACAAAGACTAAGAGTCTGGTATGAACCCTGGGAAAAGCGCAAAAATACTCCTGTAGAAACAGTATACAAGCCCGATTTCCCCCTACATCATAAAGAAGCTACCCATGCCGGGCACGGGGGGGGCGATTTTTTTACGAGCTATTATTTTTCCCAAGCAATCCGAACCAACAAGCAACCATATTTAGATGTTTATCGCGGAATCGATATGAGCATTGCTGGTATTCAAGCGTGGCGCTCTGCTCTAAACAATTCAACCTCGATGGAAGTTCCAGACTTTCGCAAAGAGTCTGTTCGCTTAGAGTATGCCAACGACCACTGGTCACCGGATCCAAACCGTAAAAACGAGAACAAGCCCCTTCCTTCTGTCTTAGGCGACATTGAGCCAACTGACTCTGCAAAAAGGCGTGCTAATCGAATTTGGAAAAATGCCGGATACGACGGGCAATGAAAAATAGCCATATCGAAATTCCTATTCGTTTTTATCGAGATTATGAAGGTGCATACGATTATGGTTACGATACAATAACTCTCCCTATAAATGAGTGCGCCTTATTAGCCGTTGATATAGATGGAACTGCTCCAAACACCACAACGGAGAATATGATTGCACCAGCCCTTAATGCAGCACGCCATCTCGGTATTAAAGTCGCGTATATCCATAATGATCTTCGTCTTGTAGCTAACCCTGGAAACATCGTAGGCGAAATCTGGGGACGAACAAAAGGCGGTGGTAGTGACGGCCTTAGAAGCTGGCGTTCCAATACTGATTTTTCACCAAAATATTTAGAGTGCGTAGAACCACAAGAAGATGAGCCCAATTTCCCAAAATGGATTTGGTCTGGTTTTCATAATACATTTTTAGACCAGTACTTGCGTTCCAACCGAATTCAAACAATTTTTGCCTTGGGTTACAGTCGCCGAGCATGTCTTCATTATACGTGTGCTGAAGCTGTAGGAAGGAACTATCGAGTTATACTTTTACGCGACTGTTCAAATCCTCCCGGTGATATTGAAATGCCGGATACCATTGACGCCTCGCTACCGGAAGGAGGTTGGATTCAAAAAATAACAATGTTGAATTTTGAGCATCTTATCGGATATACAACCACCAAAGATCAATTTTTAAAAGCATGTGCTTACACCTAAATCATGAACTACAGGAAAGCATAGAGCAACCGACACGATCACGAGCCCAATCCGGCCTTTTACCAGACCATTTATCTTTTTCTGGCTGAAGATTATAAGGCGCTCGAAGTAAACACAACAATTCTTCGATTAAGGACATATCTCCCTGATCAGCTCTATCAATCGCAACCTGTGCCATATAATTACGCAAAACATATCGTGGATTATTCTTACGCATAACGTCTATATAATCGGGTCTCAATTTACTTTTCCAACGTTGAAGCCATCCCATAAATCGAGATAAATACTCTTCATTATCCCAATTATTGTCGTAATACGAAGCCTCAAGTAATTTGACCAAAGATCTAATATTTTTTTTCCCGATATGATGTTGGGGCAAATCAGCAAGATGCCAAAAAAATAATGTCATATCGGTCTCAACCTGAATTAGAATTGCTTCCAATTCACAAACTAATTCTTCGTCATAATCGGAAATACCCAATTTCCCCTTCCACATTTCTGCTTTTCGTTGAGCAAATATTTCGACATAGCTATCCAAAATACTTTGTAATGAATCAACATCCTCAATAATGGGTAAAACAGCATTACCCAATTGCGCAAGATTCCAATGCGCTATATTTGCCTGATGTGCATAACGGTAACGTCGCCCCTGACTATCGGTAGTATTCGGTGTCCAGTCTGGATCAAAATTATCTAACCAACCATACGGACCATAGTCAATAGTCTCACCAATTATAGACATATTGTCTGTATTCATAACGCCATGAACAAACCCAACGCGCATCCAGTGTGCGATTAAAGATGCAGTCCGATTTACAACCTCTTCAAACCATCTGAGATAAACACTTTGAGATGGCGCGCCTAAGTGTTTAAAATCTGTAGTTATGCAATAATCAACTAATCGTTTTAAATTTTCTTTGTCTTTACGAGCCGTGAAGATCTGGAAGGAGCCAAAACGAAGAAACGAAGATGCTACTCGGCATACAATAGCTCCTTGTTCAGGGCGTGGATTACCATCATAGAGCATATCGCGAACGACTTCTTCCCCTGTTAAAATCAAGCTTAAAGCACGAGTGGTCGGTACACCTAAATGGTGCATAGCTTCGCTACATAAAAATTCCCGAACCGATGAACGTAGGACAGCGAGACCATCCGCACTTCTGGAATATGGCGTGAGCCCCGAGCCCTTTAATTGGAGAGTCAAATGACCTCCTGATGGTGTTAATAATTCACCAAGATTTATTGCACGGCCATCTCCAAGTTGACCCGCCCAGTGACCAAATTGGTGACCACCGTAGCACATTGCATAGGGATCCATACCACTCAAAAGATGATTTCCAGAAAACACCTGAGCAAATAACTCAGTGTCGCATCCCTCAGGATCCAAACCGATCATTTTCGCGACATCAATCGAAAATGCAACAATTTGAGGCGAAGTCACCTTCGCAGGAATAACACGAGAGTAGCAAGCCTGTTCAACCTGCCTACAATAATTTGATTCAATGAGATCACCGGGTAATTCCCGTAAAAACCGATTATCAAACCTTAATTTTTCCAACGCCTGCACCATAAGAGTTCCTTCAATAACACATAAATATTATTAGCACTTATATTATCAATTGCTTCTGAATGTGTAAACCTTTACCACTAATACCAAATTTGAGCGCTACTAATTATCAGAGGAGAACACTATTGTCTTTCCATTTAGGACAACGATGGTATAGTTCAACAGAACCAGATCTGGGTCTGGGTACAATAGAAAAAATAGAAGGAAGACAAATTGTAGTAAGATTTCCTGCCCACAATATCAACCGTCGCTATGCCCAAAACAGCGCACCGCTCAATCGGGCAATCCTTAGTATTGGTCAGACTATTCGGTCAACTACAACAACCTTTGAAATCGAAAAAATAGAAACACAGAATCAACTTCTGGTTTATTCAGGTGCAGGAAAAGTTATTTGTGAAACAGATTTAGATTCATCTATAAATGTATCTACTCCAGAAAATCGCCTCTACAACATGCAGTTCGACAAACTATATGATTTCGATGTACGCGAGTTGGCTGTGCAACTAAACTACAATCTAAAATCATCGCCTCTGAGAGGTTTTTTTGGCGGACGAATCAATCTACTTGACCACCAACTCTCGGTCGCACACCGAGCATGCTCTCAGAATAAAGTACGCGTACTCCTAGGAGACGAAATAGGATTGGGTAAAACAATAGAAGCACTACTTATAATGCATCGACTTCTTTTAGATAATCAAATCAACTCTGCACTAATAGTCGTTCCTTCGTCACTTGTACACCAATGGCTAGCCGAAGCATATCTAAAATTTAATTTAACACTACGTGTTTTGGGTGTAGAAGCATACCATGGAGCACAGGAAGACTACCTTGAAGAAGCTCTAATTGATGCAAATCTGTTCGTAGTGCCATTGGAAAAATTATCATCTGAAATAATAGAGCAAGAATGGGATCTTCTAATTTTAGACGAAGCACACCACCTCACTCCTGACCACGAATCCTGGAAGTCTGTTAAGTCGCTTTCTAAACGTATCAGACATTGCCTCTTTCTAAGCGCAACACCTGATAGGAATAGCGAAAAAGGGTATATTGCTCGTATAGCATTGCTTGAACAAATTCAAGAAGATGAAGTATTAAAACATCATAGCAAAAACAAATTTCTAACAAAACTTGCTGATGCTGTATATGAACTACAATCCAACCACAAGAGAAAACCACAAACTCTACGCTTTTTAGAAGAACAATTAGGCGAATCATCGGAAACTATAGAAAAAACTGCTCCTAACAAAACTGTGAACCGTTTACTTGATATATATGGCCTCGGCCGAACACGTTTTCGCAATACCCGCTCAAGTATACCAAACTTTCCAAAACGCTGTGGTCACCATACAGTATTGGAAAATGGAGATTTAAAACTTCTGCGAAAAGAATTTATAGAATTAATAAAACTCAATCCGAACTTCGAATTAAACTCGCAGGATCCCCGTATTAATTGGCTCAAAAACTGGCTCCTCAACAACAGGGACGAAAAGGTATTGATTCTCTGTGCCACAAGCTCTCGTGCTGATACTCTAGCTAAAGCATTAATTCATAAAAAACAAGAAGTGATCGTATTTCACGAAGATATGGGTCTATTAGAGCGTGATCGACACGCGGCACCATTTCTGGATCCAAACGGACCCCGCATAGCAATAATTTCTCCGATCGGTGCCGAAGGCCGAAACTTCCAAATCGCATCTCACCTAATAATTTTCGACCTTCCATGGGGTGCTGACCGAATGGAGCAGGCAATAGGTCGAATCGATCGAATCGGACAAACAAAAGACGTTCATTTACATACTCTAAGCTTTGAAGGTTCTCCACAGTATGGACTAATACAATGGTATAACGAGACACTAAATATATTTGAAAAGCCGTGGCACGGATCGTCAGACCTGGAATTAATCTATTCGGAGAAACTTATGGATGCATTAGTTAATGATGAATTATCAGGATTAGATGAGGTAATCAAATTGGGGGGGAAAACAAATGTACATATAAATAAGGAAATAGCCGATGGCCGCGATCGGCTATTAGAGTTGAGTTCTTTCGATCCTATTCTTGGTAGTTCTATTCAAGAGGCTTTGCTTCAGCGTGAGTCCGATAGGGATCTTGAACATTTTATCATGAAAGCCTTCGAATACTATGGAATGACGGTAGAGTATATCGGCGATAGGAGTTTCGATGTTCGTACAAGTGAAGCCAATTACCATCCAATTCCCGGGTGGATTGGGGAAAGTATGACATTTACTTTCGACCGAGATGTCGCTCTTAGACACCCCGAGCGTACTTTCCTAAATCCAGATCATCCAATGCTCCGGGATCTACTAGATCTATTTCTATCCAGTCCAAAAGGAAATACGGCATTAGCACAACATTCAGAACCTGATACAGGGATCTTGATCGAGGCAAAATTTATTGCCCAACCACCGGCAAATGTCAACGAACGTATTCTTAGATTCTGGACTCCAACTCCAATAGAAGTCGCAATCGATGAAAAAGAGCACCATGAGAAAAAGCAAAAAATAAAAAACCTGAAGCCAATGAATAAAAAGGTTGTTTTTAAATCTTCCACAATGAATTTGATAAAGAAGCAAATAGAAAAAATGAGAGCCATCGCTGAGAAAAAAGCAAAAATAATCAACGAAAATATAAATAAACGAGCCATCGAAGAATGTAGTTTAGAGCTGAAAAAAATTGAATCTATACGTAAGTTTTCTAACCAATCGATTCGAGCAGACCGTGAATACCTTCAAAAAGAGTTAAGTGATATTCAGACACTCCCGAATACACCACGCCTGCGTTTAGATGCTATTCGTATTAGCCTTCCTTCAAGAGGATAAATACTATTTAAAAAGCAATTAAGAGCGTTTTTACATACAACAATTCATTTCAATATTAAAATCAACTACTTGTATAGCTCAATATAATTATAAAAAATTCACACACATAAGATACATATATGGATATTAAAATGCGCAAGACCTGTCGTTTGGCTACCTACATGACTTTATGTTTTCTGATCATTTGCTTCTCGAATGCATGTCAATTTGCGCGAGTTGTTCGTTACAACTTTGCTGATATAAATGATCATAAAATCTTTCCCGCTCAAGTATTGCATCCTTCCGTGCAACCATTTTATTTCCAAAAAACAAAAACACCGCGATACCCGAAAGTTATCGCCGACGACACGGCAAGTAATTCGACGGTTTTTTCAACCTATCTAAAAGAAAATGATACTATCGCTTTTTTTATTTCTTACCGAGACACAGTACATTTCGAGGAATACTATCAAGGTCATCTTCGGGAAGATGTTGTTCCTTCGTTTTCAATCGCCAAATCTGTAACTTCTATATTAGTTGGAATCGCCTGGGATCAAGGTTTGATCGAGTCTGTAAATAACTCTGTTACGCATTATGTGCCAGAGCTAATAGATAATGGATTTGATGAAATTACGCTCCTACACCTTCTGCAGAGCACCTCAGGAATTAAATTCGATGAAAATTATATAAATCCGTTTGGCCAGGCAGCGTCTTTTTATTATGGCGATAACCTACGAAGCCAATTAAAAAAATTAACTCCTCAACATCCTCCCGAACACGAATTCAAATATTCAAGTGGAAGCAGTCAATTACTCGGTTTAGTACTCGAACGAGCTCTTAAAGGCCAAACCTTAACAGAATACCTTCAGGAAACAATTTGGACACCAATAGGAATGGAGTATGAAGGATCATGGAGTACTGATTGGGGAGAGACCCCCCTCGAAAAAACGTTTTGTTGCTTAAATGCGACGGCTATAGACTACGCTAAAATTGGACGGCTATACGCGCACTCCGGAAAATGGGAGAATCAACAAATTGTCTCAAAAAAATGGGTCAAAAATTCAACAAAAATCGATTCCTCCAATGGCAGTGACAAAGAGTATCAATATCAATGGTGGACCATACCGGGGAGCAAGGCTTTTATGGCAACAGGCCTTTTAGGCCAATACATTTATATCGACCCAGCACTCGATCTAATTATCGTAAGGTTAGGTCGTTCAGAGGGAAGTGTAAAAGATTGGCCCCTATTTTTTCAACAAATCGCCGAGTATTACATGAATTCTTAATAAACTAAGACACAATAAAGACTCAACTCTATTGTAAATTTATCTACTAATCAGTATTAGAAATAATTCCCAAATCTCGCGACCGGCGCGGCCAGTCAAACTTATTTGCACCAGTCAACAACTCGCGATTTTTTTGGCTAAGGCCTTTTACAAAATCCATATCTGGATCATAGCCTGACCATGCTTGAAACATAGTGGGCATATAACCACCCAGTATAAGTAATCGATCCCTATCCGACCGTATAATCCCCGCAGCATGGATAAGAGATTCATAAAACAACAATGTAGATCCTGCGGGTGCCTCAACCTGATGAATCATTTTAGGATCATCTAATGCCGCCTTAACGATATCTTCTTGAGGGACATCTTGAGGAATTTTATGTGTACCGGCAATGACGGTCGTTCCTCCATCGTCTGGCCCCAAATCTGTAAGATTAGTAAGTGCTTTAATGAAAGAAAAATGGTAAAGTCCTTTTTCATAATGATGGTATGCCGGGTTAATTCCTCTGTGAAACCGATAACCATTAAAGCGTTCGTCTTCTCGCGATTTTGAAATAGGTCTGCGTATATGTGCATCGGACTGCTGCAAACGTACAGGACCACCTACGATCTCCTCCGCCATCCCAACTATTGAAGGGTGAGTTACATAATCGAAAAACGCCGGAGCCAAATGTGGTAAATTATCAATCCTATAAAAATCCTTCGTTGTGCTAGTATTAAAACAGTTGCGTCCTGGCAATTCGCCCGTTCTCTCAAAATTCGCTTCCATCTCATATAGCGTAGATTTGATGGCCTCTACTTCATTTTTACTGATCAAGTTTCTGCGAATAACGTATCCATAAACCTCAAGGTGAAGACGTTGTGACCGAGATAATACGGGACGGGACGTAGAATTTTGAGACATTACCGTTTCCTTTTTTTAAGCTACCCTTTTTTATAATCATATTTAAGTACTTACACAAAATTTCTTTTGTAAGTTTACAACTGAATAATGCTATTAACTATCTTTTAATACACACAGCAACCACTACATTGACAGTTTTCATCTTTTCGTGAATTAAAAAAACAATGGCATCCCTTATATGATTCACTTTTTCAACCATTTATCATATTTTATAGCATGACTTTTTGACAACCAAAATAAGATAAGGATTAAAATTTGAAGACCGAGGTTTTAGAAAAAATTCAGTCTAACAAAGCTGTTATAGGCGTATTTGGTTTGGGGTATGTAGGACTACCTTTAAGTCTCACATTTTGTAACGCCAGACAAAATGTTATTGGTTTTGACGTAGATCAGGATAAAGTTGACCAATTAAATTCCGGAGATTCCTATATAAAACACATCGGATCAGCAGCAATTGCCGAAGCTGTCTCATCTAACCTTTTCCGCGCAACCACAAACTTTTCCGAAGTAAGCAAATGTGATGCTCTAATTGTTTGTGTCCCGACGCCCCTCACACCAAACAGAGAACCGGACTTATCTTTTGTTGAAAATACCACACGGGCAATCTCTCCATACTTACGAGCAGGCCAATTGTTTTGCCTGGAAAGTACAACATATCCGGGAACAACCAACGATGTGATACGCCCGATTTTGGAAGAAAGCAATTTGACGGCCGGTAAAGATTTTTTTCTAGCCTACTCGCCTGAACGTGAAGATCCGGGTAATAAGAATTTTTCTACTGATAACATCCCAAAATTAGTCGGAGGATTTTCTTCTGATTGTACAGAGATCGCCGTCGCTTTCTACAATCTCGCACTATCGCAGATTGTTCCCGTTCGATCTTGTGCAGTAGCAGAAGCAGCCAAGCTACTTGAGAATATTTATCGCTCAGTAAATATCGCGTTAGTCAATGAACTCAAAGTACTACTTACCCGCATGAATATAGACATCTGGGAAGTAATTGATGCTGCAAAAACAAAACCCTTTGGATTTTCAGCATTTTATCCCGGACCAGGGCTTGGCGGACATTGTATTCCTATTGATCCATTTTATTTAAGTTGGCGGGCACGCCAATTTGATCTAAGCACAAGATTTATAGAATTAGCAGGCGAAGTTAATACTTCAATGCCAGAATACGTAATTAGTCGCGTAGCCGAGGCCTTGAATGAAATAGAAAGACCTATTCGAAAATCGAATATTTTAGTTTTAGGGCTTTCCTACAAAAAAGACGTTGACGACCTTCGCGAATCACCATCGATAAGACTAATAGAGCAATTAATAGTGCGAGGCGCTGCCGTTTCCTTTAATGATCCATTCTTTCCGCAAATACCGCCCATGCGTAACCACCATGTGGACATAAAGAGTGAACCATTAACGAAAGAGGTCTTGAACAAAATGGACTTGGTGCTCATTGCAACTGATCATAGTCAGTATGACTATGAATTCATAGGCAAACATGCTCAAATAATAGTTGATACTAGGAATTGCATGGCCAAAGAAAAACGCTGCTCTGCCAGGATTTGGAAAGCATGAACTAAAAGGTTATGCTTCGGCTAATCTTTATTTGATTAAATAGTTTTTTGTTTAACTACACATCACAAGACGTTACAATACCATTTTTGAGCTTGTAATTCACAAGGGATTGCGAACATTGAGCAGAGCCATCACCGTCGAGAGGAAGATCTAAACGGGTACCAAAGGCACTCATCCATCCTACCTGTTTAGCCGGAACTCCAACTACAAGCGCATAGGCCTTGACGTTAAAACTTACGAGAGCGCCGGCCCCAACAAAGGCATATTCACCAATCGTGTTACCACAGACTATGGTGCAGTTAGCACCTAAAGTCGCACCTCGCCTCACTATCGTAGGCCTATATTCATCTTTTCTGGCAACTTCCGAACGAGGATTATGGACGTTGGTGAAAACCATACTCGGACCACAAAAAACATCATCCTCCAATGTAACTGCATCATAAACCGAAACATTGTTTTGAATTTTGCAGCCATCACCGATAGACACGTCGTTACCAACATAAACATTTTGTCCTAAAGAACAACGACTTCCTATCCGAGCTCCTCCACTGACATGACAAAAATGCCAGATACTGGTATCCCGTCCTATAACGGCCCCATTATCAACAATCGCAGAATCATGTGCCCAGAAACTCATAACACTGACTCAAAGAACATAACCCAATTAAGCCTCAATATCCGTCTACAATTAGATCGGGGCTTTGGTAGGTATTGCTTTGCTCTCGCTATCGTTACCATGTTTAAGACAACTCCGTTCTTTGGCGAAACCAATTAACTACTTCGTTTAATCCTTCTTGAACACTAATCTCCGGTCGGTATCCCATTAATTCCTCAGCCAAATGGATATCGGCCAAAGAATGGGATACATCCCCAGCTCGAACCTCCCCATATGACAGGTTTCCTTTTTGCCCCGTTGCCTCGCAAATATGGGCAACCACATCGTTTACACTTAGACTCACGCCACACGCGATATTAAATACGCGTCCGGCAATACCCTCCACCTTGGTAGCCAATAAATTAGCTTGAACTACATTCTTAATATAGGTGAAGTCGCGGGACTGAATACCATCTCCATCTATAACAAGTGGACTTCCATCCATTATGCCACGAACAAACTTAGGTATAAATGCCGCATAGGTAGACTGTGGATCCTGCCTTGGACCAAAAACATTAAAATATCTCAATGCCACAGTCTCTAATCCATAAGTCTTTGTAAATACATGACAATACCTCTCACCTGCTAACTTTGAAACGGCGTAGGGTGATATCGGTTGTGGCAACATATCTTCTTGCTTTGGTAACTTTGGACTTGATCCGTATACCGAAGAGGAAGATGCAAATACTACTCGACTAACACTAGCATCACGAGCCGCTTCCAAAATATTTAAAGTACCACCTACATTTACTTCATTGGTTGTTATTGGATCTTTCAAAGATCTAGGAACTGAGGGTAACGCTCCTTGATGTAAGACAAAATCAATACCTTTAACAGCTTCTCGAACAATTTGGTAACTACGGATATCACCCTCTATTATTTCCACATTACTACGAAATAGTTCAATGGTTTCTCGTTTACCGGTAGAAAAATTATCCAGTAATCTCACAATATCCCCGCGTTCTAATATTGCCTCTACTAAATGGGAACCAATAAAACCTGCTCCACCCGTTACCAAATACTTCGCCAATATATTACTCCTGTCGCAAGCTATCAAAAACACTCTGAACTACGAATAAAAACACTCAGTAATATAAGCCCATTCTAAATTTTTATGCAGAGTACTATCCAAAATTTGTTAAAATCATTTTTTTTAAAAGTCGTAAAATATCACTCTGGGAAAAATTGATACGGGAATTCTCTGGAGATGTTTTATCGTACAGTTAAAGACTTGACCATTTCACCGTTTCATGACAGTTTACCGCAAGCTCTAACTGGTTGCCAAGTTCACAGGAGATTGATAATGCCTCTCGTCCAGGACGTGATAGTACTTTTTCAAACAACTCCGGCCCTTGACTCACAAGTAGTGGCCTGGGCAAGATACGAAGCCTCCAAGGGAGATCGTATAACAGACCTAGTCGAAGAGCCGGACCCCCCTTATAATACAGCCGTGGAAGCAATGCGGGATGGTTGGCAAGTAATACAAATGTCTGAATTAAAACATCGCACACGAGAAGATGGATACGAACTAGGACCGTTACCATATCAAACTGTCATTTCAAAATTTAATCCACTACTGGAGAAAGAAACACATGAATGAACATCTACTAAATTCAAAACAGATGGCTTCATTCGTAGCTTCTGGATATCTGCGTCTGGATAACATGGTACCTAAAGACCTCTCCAATGCATGTCTTGATGAAATGAAACATCACGATGGTTACTTTGAAGTCGGTGCTCCTTTCGAAGAAATATGGCCAAAAAATACTGCATTAGGTGACACTTTTAGACTCCCGCAGGTTAAGGGTTTAATCCACTCTTTGGTTGGCCCAGATCCGCTTTATGATCATCATTTCCCTCATTTAACAAAAGCAAATAACACACGTGGTCCTGATATGCATCAGGATTCTGTCATAGATTTCCGTGAAAATTATTTTGATATCCAGTTATCATTCTTTGCAGCAGATACCCCAGACAAAATGGGAGGAACTTTTTTAATTCCAGGCACTCACTACAGAAATGTGCGAACGAGTGAAATTACGATCTATCAGCACATGAAAGGCAAGGTTTGGGCAGCATGCCCCGCAGGAACGATCTACGTTTGGAATACGCGCGTGTGGCACGGCGCACGTTCAAATAGATCTGATAAGGATAGATATATGTACAAATTGCGTTTAAATCCAACGCAACCTCAGATAGGTCTTTTTGACACTAGCGATTTAAACGATCCATCCATCGACAGCATTCTGAATACAAACCATGGCTGGGAAGGCAATGAACACCGCTACGAACTTATGCAACGTATTAAATTATGGCGGTATGTTAGCAATCAGCCTAATTATGATGTAGGCGAACGGTTCATGCGCCGTATTGAGTATAATCCACAAATCGAAACAGCATGACGAATCTAGAGATGTCAATCTAAACATCTTAAAATAAATCGCGGAGAATTTTCAAGAGGCTATAATATTTAGTCAACCAGTAAGTTTTTTAACAAATGTGGGTAGTTTGTGAGAATGCCATCTACCCCGCATTCAATAAGTCGCTGCATTTCAAGTTGTTCATCTGCATAAAAAGGATGAACCTCCAGACCTAATTCCTTAGCCGAACTGCAGAAATCTTTTGTAGTCAAAGAGTTTAATGGTTGGACACTAGTACATCCATAATCCCGTGCTTTTTGAGCATAACTATCAATACGCCCCTGACTACCCAATAAACACCTATTCACTCTTTCATCAATCCGAATTACGCTCTCAACAACTTCATCCGTCCCTGCAATAAAAGCTGATCCATAAAGATCTCGCGTTCGAATATCCGAACAAACAGCATTAACAATGTCATTGCTACCTTGAGGTCCAGGATAAACATGTACATTGAGTCTAATATTAGATGGAATCATATTTAAAACTTCATCCAATGTCGGTATATGAGTATCTGATAAAAACGCGTTTTCAAAATACACATTCAGATCAAGTACTTCAGAGTAAAGTAATTCCCATATTGGTCCATTTCCGTTAGTTGTTCGATCTACCAACGGATCATGAAGCAAGACCAAATGTTCATCCTTAGTCATCCTAACGTCGAATTCAATCATTTCACAACCCAACTTAATGGCCTCATTAAATGCTTCTAATGTATTTTCCGGTTGAGTACCTGAAGCACCGCGATGAGCACAAACAAAAGTTTTTGACATAAAAACCTCATTTACTTTTATGTTCTTGGCAATCTATGTACTTTCGAGTTATACTCAAAATATTTTAGCATTCATAATGCAGATTAAAAAAGAAAATTAACACAATCGAAATGATTAACCACCTGTTAACATCAACACAAATGGCGAGCTTTATTGCACATGGCTATCTCCGTTTTGACAATATCGTACCTCTCAGCCTGTGCAAAATGTGTTTGAAAGAAATTCCTCAATTCAATGGTTATTTATCCGTAGGCATGCCATTCGAAGAAACTTGGCCGAAAGATACCGCTCTCGGAGAAATTTTTCGGATACCTGTCTTGAAGGGCCTCATTTGGTCGCTGGTTGGACCTAATCCACTGTACGATCATCACGGCCCTCACCTGACTAATGCAGGCGAGCTCAAAGGTCCTGACACCCATCAAGACTCAGTTACCGATTTTCGAGAAAATTATTTTGACATACAATTGTCGTTTTTTTTTGAGGACACTCCTAATGAAAAAGGTGGAACATTTTTTATCCCCGGTACTCAGTTCCGCAACGTTCGTACTTCTGAAATTGACATTTATCAGCATATGCGAGGCAAAATTAGCGTTATATGTACAGCCGGAACAGTTTTTGTTTGGAATTCGCGAGTTTGGCACGGAGCTCGGTCCAACCGAACCAAAAGTCCAAGATGTATGTACAAATTAAGGCTCAATCCGTCACAACCACAGATAGGTCTATTCAATACATCCGATCTAAATAACCCAGCAGTTGAAAATATACTCAAAACAAAACACGGATGGGAGGATACTGACTATATTTATGAACTTTTGAAAAGATTTAAACTATGGTACTATGTGTCTGGACAAGAAGAGTCATCTATTAAATCGAAAGGGGCTTCAGGCATTTAATCGGCGCACCCATTCTCTTTGTTTCTCATACCATCTAATACACGTCTTGAGCCCGCTATCTAAATCGGTTCGCGGCGCCCATTCGATCTTACTATATGCCTTCTTTATGCATGCATGTGTTATTTTTACATCAGCCTGATCCGGGTTAGAATAGCAAACCTCGGCACTCTTCCCGGTAATAAATTCAATCCTACGAACAAGATTTTTCAAAGAAATAGGCCTTCCCGACCCTAAATTAATGATCTCATAGCCGAGAGGTTTTAAACCTTTTATAATTCCATTTACTATATCTTCGATATAAGTGAAATCACGCTGCTGCGTCCCATTCCCAAAAAATGTCAGGGGAACGCCCTCAATAACTGACTGAATAAACCTAAATGGGCTCATATCCGGTCGTCCCGCCGGCCCGTACACGGAAAAAAAACGAAAAACCGTAATATCCATCCCATGCAAGTAGTGATAACTAAAGCACAATTCTTCTGCTGCTTTTTTGCTGGCCGCGTAAGGTGAGATAGGTCGGTCAGTATTAACAGATTCGGAGAATGGCATTTCCCCAATACCGGAGTAAAGGCTGGAAGAAGAGGCAAACACAAACTTTTTTATACCATGTGCGTGACAAAATTCAAGCACGTTTAGCGTCCCCAAAACATTCGACTCATAGTAGTCAAGTGGATTACTTACGCTTTGCCGAATTCCGGCCCGACCCCCCAGATGAATCACGCCATCCAACACTCCTATAGAGTCTAAGGCCTTCGTGATCAGACTTGAAAAGTTATGCACATCACAAAAATTTATTCGACAAAAAATAAATCCATCACTGCCTTCGAGTTGCGAGAGGCGCCAGTCTTTTATGCAGAGATCTGGCGACTGATACATACTATCAACACCTAAGACTTTGCATCCATTATTTAACAGATCTTCAACTACATGGTATCCTATAAATCCAGCACAACCGGTCACTAAATATGCCTTCTGAGGGATATTACGCATTATTCATTCATTCTTTAATCTCAATTTATGTTGCTAATGGAGGTCCCTGTGGTATAAATACTTTTCTGGAAGCTTTTTCATGAGACATTTTGATAGCAACAAAATTAGCTTTTTGATACTCTCCAAGATAAATTTCTCCTGTAATCATACCATTCATTAATTCGCCGGAGAAAAGAAACGGTATCATGTTACCGGGCTGCCTAAAATAACTCTCTAAAGTTATTTTTTCTCCTTCAATTGAGCCTTTTATTGGTTGTATCGAAAAAGTGCTTCGGTGCTCACCACCCAACCAATTACCATCCTGTTCCAAAATCCACTGATGCTCTACAGTGCTAGCATAAAATTCTACCTGAACCTTCCAATGACCCGTGAGATCTAAAGAAGGAGACTCACATTGGGTGGAACGAGGGGAATTAACAGATAGGATTTCGGCAAGCCGAGAGGCTACTATCTCGGCTTCTCCTTCTTGCATCTGGCTAGGAGTGATACGTATGCCAGAATGATTGATTCCATCGGAAGCAGCAAGAGCAATTCTAGGCGTCGACCTCCCAACTATTTCCGCCAACTCTTCACCTATTATTCCACAAAAAGTATCATTCCATCTTATTTCTAATGAAGGAGATCGGTTCGATAAACCACTAGGTTTTATAATTTCAGTCTCTATATCTCCTAGTGATTTTATCTTATCAGAAATAATATCTAGACGCGACAACCAAACCTGCCACTCTGCTTGATGGTCTCGCTCTAACCATAATTCGACTGCAGTAAGCAAACCCATAATCTCTTCTTTTCCGACCTTATCGTCACGACCCGGACCATGATGAGGAGCACTGGCTTGCCAAGCAGCTAGTATTAAGTCCTTACGTCCGATAACAAGCCCAGTACATTGAGGACCGCAAAGCGCTTTTCCGCCGCTATAAGTAACCACATCTGCACCCTGCTGAAGATGAACGTTAGGCACCGTCAAATTTTCTGCTGCAGCATCTGCCAAAATAGGAATCCCTAACGGATTTGCAATTTCAGCCATTACCTCGAGAGATAACGTAGAGCCCGGTTCAGAAGCCCCTCCAGTCACCAAATATATCATGGCAGTACGGTCATTTATAGCAGCAGACATCTCTTCTGGAGAATCAACGGTAACAAATTCTATACCCACATTACGAAGAGCATGGTCATATGCATTCCGCGAATATGCTGGAACAATCACCTCCTTTTTTTCGAATCCTCGAAGATCGGGAATACGTATCAATTTTTCCGGATCTCCACCTGTAATACAAGCTGCAGTAATATGCTTCATTCCTGCAGCACATCCGGAAGAAATCATCCCCCACTCCGCCCCTGTCAATTCAGCCAACCTTCGCCCTACACCCTCAGCAAGCTCATCATACTGGACAAAGTTATGAGAGGCTCTTTCCATAGCTACAAGAACTTCCGGCAACTCAATCGAGCCTCCAATTATTGTAAAGGTACCTCTACAATTTATAATAGGCTCCACGCCTATTTCCTGATAAATAGAAGATTCTATTTCCGTCATAGTTGTTTTCCATCCTTCGGTATCATTTAAACTGAAAGGCCAAAATACATTCCCAGACGCACTCAAGCAATATTGGACTTGACGCAATGACAGCAACAAGAGATCATTTTATACAAAAAACCAAACCAAGGCTATACTTTAAAAATATGATAAAAGAAAATCCGCTTCTTAACGTTGATGGGTTACCAAGATATGGAGAAATACTCCCTGAACATGTTCGACCTGCGATTAATCAAACAGTAAAACTCGCTGAAAAACTGTTAAAAGATTTAGAAGACAATGGTGTACCAACATGGGATGGGATTATGGATAAGCTCGAAGAAATTGACTCATTATTCTCAAAATCATGGGCACCTGTCGAACATCTTATGAGTGTAAAAAATTCCGATGAACTACGTCAAGCACACGAAGCCGTGCAACCAGAAATCATCTCAATGGGTCTAAAAATAAGACAAAGTCAATGTCTTTTTGAACTACTATGTGCTTTAAGGGACGGACCTCAATCACAGCATCTAAATCCTGCGCAAAAAAGAGCTGTGATGCTTAGGATTCGTGACGCAGAACGAGGAGGTATAGGCATAGAGGGAGCGGCAAGAGTTCGGTTTAATGACATCGAACGCTCTCTCTCCAAACTAAAGACTGCCTTTTCAAATCGACTCCTAGATTCTACCAAAGACTTCGAATTGATAATTGATAATGAAGCAGAAACAGAAGGATGGCCGCAAAGTCTTCGAGCGATAACTGCCCAATCGCATAGCATGGCATACAAGAGTAATGCAAGCATTGATAATGGTCCTTGGCGAATAACGCTTGATATGCCAACATACATGCCGTTCATGCAACATCACCGGGATCGAAATTCTCGAGAGATAGTCTATATGGCTTATGTGAGTCGTGCTAGTACAGGAAAATTAGATAATAGCGAGTGCATTAACGAAATTCTTCTTCTTCGGAAAGAGCAGGCTCAATTATTAGGTTTCGACAATTTTGCCAATTGGAGCATCTCGGAAAAAATGGCGCCAAATGTGGTAGCAGTAGAACAAATGTTTGATGAATTACAAAACGCCGCAGAAGGCTCTATGAGAGATGAGTTTCAAGAAATAGAGCAATGGGCGAAGAAGAATGGATCGACCGATCCCCTTCTGCACTGGGACGTCGCATTTTGGTCAGAGCGCCTTCGAGAAGACTTATTCGATTACACGGATGATCAAATCAGACCCTATTTTCCATTGCCCAAAGTTCTAATTGGTTTGTTTGATCTTTGCGAACATCTATTCGATATAAAGATAGAAAAAACAAATATCAATCCATCCAACAGCTGGAACGATAGCTTGATGTTTTTCGCTGTAAAACGTGAGGGGATTTTAATTGCACATTTCTATTTGGATCCATACTCTCGCCCCGAAGAAAAACGGGGCGGAGCTTGGATGAATAGTTGTTTAGACCGATGCATCCGAAATGGACAATTGCAGACGCCCGTTGTCCACCTAATCTGTAACGGTACTCCTCCTATTGCAGATCAGCCGTCCTTGCTGAGTTTCAAGGAAGTCATCACGCTTTTTCACGAATTTGGACATGGACTCCAAGGAATGTTAACAACCATTGATCACGCTGATATTTCTGGGCTAAATGGAATAGAATGGGATGCCGTGGAAATAGCAAGCCAGTTCATGGAGAATTGGTGTTATCATAAGCCTACTCTTATTGGTATGACATCCCACGTCGAAACAGGTCAACCATTACCAGACGAACTGTTTGATAAAATAGTTAAGGCGCGAACATTTCAATCTGGGATGGCGATGATGCGTCAGTTATTGTTTGGGCGGATCGACATAGCTTTACACGAAAAATACGATCCCGATGGCACTGAAACTGCTTTTGATATAGAACAAAAAATATTGGAAAAAATGTCTCCGCTCAAACCATTGAAAGAGAGTCGTTTCCTCTGTTCCTTTAGCCATATTTTTGCCGGTGGATATGCCGCGGGCTATTACAGCTATAAGTGGTCTGAAGTCCTAAGCTCTGACGCTTTTGCGGCTTTCGAAGAAGTTGGACTGGATAATCGAAAAAATACACTTGACGTTGGCCTACGACTGCGTGACACTTTACTATCATTGGGAGGTAGTCAAGATCCAATGGAAACTTATCAAAACTTTCGTGGGCGCCAACCTACCACAGATGCCCTTCTCCGACATAGTGGCCTCAAAAAAGAAAAATAACTCATGCGCATCGCGATTGGATCTATTTTAACAGAATGCAACCAATTTGGTGGGGCACCGATAGACATAGATTGGTTTAAACGTTATGACCTTCTCTATGGCGAAGATCTAGTAAAAGTTAATGGAGGGGTGGTAGGAGGAGCACTTGATGTATTTCGGGAAACAGAAGTTGAAATAATCCCTCTAATTTATGCTAGCACCTGTCCTGGCGGATACATAACCAAAGAATGTTACGAGCACCTACGTGGGGAGCTCTTGGGTAAATTACAAGACTCCATGCCGGTGGACGGAGTTCTCCTTCCTTTACATGGTGCTTCAGTTGCTGAGGGTACGCCCGATCCCGAAGGAGACATTTTAGGCGCAGTGCGCCGAATCGTTGGAAACGATATACCGATAGTGGCTACATTAGATCTACACGCTCACGTTACACCGGAAATGGTACAAAACGCCAACGCATTGTTAGCCTGGGAGACATATCCACATCGCGATAGTATGAGTACTGGTATGCGAGGAGCAAAACTTCTCACAGATGTTATTGAAAATGATGTCCATCCCACCATGGCGATGGTTAAGGTTCCTGTCATAACGGGGGCAATTCTCGGCGGAACCGATGGAAACGGTGCCTTCGCAGAATTAATGCGGCAAACAAAAGCATTGGAAAATCGTAGCGGCGTACTTTCTACAAGCCTTTTCCTAACACACCCATATTTGGACCAACCGAATATGGGTAGCGGCGCTTTAGTAGTAACAAATAACGACCTAAAAAGCGCCAAAGACCTAGCCTATAAGATCTCCACAGACTATTGGAAACGGCGCTATGATATTGAGGCAATTGTTAAAACTCCCGAGGAAGCAATAGAATCAGGATTAAGATCCGATCCGGGAACAGTTGTTCTAGTTGAAACAGCTGATTGCTCAGGAGGTGGAGCTGCTGGAGACAGCGTGGCTACTTTGAGAGCTCTCCTCAACAACACAGAAGTTAACAACGCCATAGCCCCAGTAGTCGATCCAAAAGTAGCAGAAGCCTGTCACAACTTGGGAGTAGGCTCCAAAGTAGATTGTATGCTGGGGCATAGTATAGACAAAAGGTGGGGCAGCCCAATCAACGTTGAAGGTAAAATAGAGGCACTGTTTGACGGCTCCTTCGTATATGAGGGAGGAATATGGGACAGGGTCAAAGGTCAAATGGGGCCTAGCGCAGTGATTAAATCGAGGGGCGTGCGCATCCTCGTTACAAGCTATGCCACATATGATTGGGCAGATGAGCAATGGCGGGCTGTTGGTATAAACCCACGATTAACCCGTTTTGTTGTTGCAAAAAATCCCATGAATTTTCATAACGTGTTTAAAGACAATGCTTCACAAATACATATACTCGATACTCCTGGACCCACTCCTGCTTCCGTAAAAAACTTACCATTTGAAAATCTCAACCATCCATGCTTCCCAATAAACGAAGAAATCACCCAGATAGACCCGATCATATTAACATAAAAATCTCAACTCGGTTGTTACACTGTATCTACCCCATTTATTTCCAAAAGATACATTTGCCTTCCCCCTGAGTGAGCCGAATCAACCATAATCTTATTACCTTGAAGATTAGATCTAGGATGCAAATCGCATCTGCTGTCACCGCGATAAATTTCTAAGGCAGGAAAAGTAGCAAGCGTAATACGACGTTGATTACTTGGATTGAACAAATAAACTTCCTGCACTTTATCCTCCTCCCCATGTGGATAGGTATCATTTAGTATCCATTCATCCCCAATGTAAGTGGTGGGTAAATAAGTGCAATGTCCATTCAACTCCATATTTCCTATTCCAACCGGTTGAATGCTCCGGTTTTTTTCGTTAAAAAGGTAAAAAGCCTCTCCATTGGAAGGATGCCATGCCCAAGCCAGGATATTCTCCGAGTCCCGCCAAATAAAATGAGAGGTTTTCCCCCAATCATCGACCACACGAAGGTCGGTGCCATCGAGCCCTATTGTCATCATCCTTGTATGAAATGGACCACCAGAAAAACGCCACCGATGAAGAAAGATTGCCCGTGATCCATCAGGACTTACCAATAAATGATTGAAATAATGCTTTGCGTTGGATAAATCTCCGTGTGGGTATGGTAAAGATGCGACCTCCGCGATAGAAACGATCAGATGACTTTGCCCTGTATTCATATCTTGGTAAGAAACTCCTACGTCATCCGGGGCTAAAACATGTTTATTCGGATCAGAAAGTCCCGCATATCCATAACCAGGTCTCATATCCTGAATACGCCGAAAATCCGTACTAATTGATGCGTTACCATGGGGACTGAGAGCATAAATCGCACTTGGCAGCGTCGTAACCTTACCGGAATTCATATTTAAAATCCTACTAACGAATTCACTACCTTCTCGATCATTCCAAACTATTTCGTTCTCAGATTCCGGCCTCCATTGGAGCATACAGCCTTGCTGCCAACACCAAGCTGTAGTCGAACCGATCTCAATCCATTTATCTTGATCTTGTAAATCTATTATTCCTAAAATCAATTCATCTTTCTGTTTAGGGGCTCTGTGTTCAAAATCGACTTCCATTCCTAATGCATATCTGCCGGTAATATCAAATTGACACTTATCATAATAACCGAACCAATGGAACTTTGGCCCGCAGGTTACCGGACGTGTTACAACACTGATAGGCATTTTACCCCACTCCTTTATTTTTGCTCAACGGGGGTTACCCCTTTTTTAAGTAAAATATTTCCGTATTTGGTGGTATCTCCAGTCATAATCACAGCATAAGCCTTTGATGTGCGCTCATAAAATATAAACCTATCTATCTCACCCAACTTCGTTACATGGGCGGAATGCCGAGATATAACCATTTCGTAATTTTGACGAACTGAAGGATCAGCCTTATCACCGGAAACTGCTTTCATAATAATTGCGGGATAATCAACATAATCGTCCAAAACCATAAGCGGCAAAATCGCTTCAAGTAAGTCCGGTATCATTAAACCGTCAGCCCTTACTACGTTTTTATTACAAGAATGACCTGGAAAATGCGCATCGGCAAGTACGAGTTCGTCGCCGTGTCCCATACGGTACATAACAGCCAACAGCTCAGGGCTCATAAGAGGCGAAATTCCTACTAACATTTTTCTATTCCTTTCTTTAAAACATCACAGTTTATTATTGACACAAGTGCTATTAAGAAACTATAATGAGATCATCAGATCAGGTCCAAGTATTTGAGAGGCATGCAGATGAATGTTATAACTGTTGCACGCCAAATCGGCTGTCGCGGCGATTGGATAGCTGAACAAGTAGCCAAAAAATTGGGCTACGACTTAGTCGACCAGCGGCTAGTTGAAGAAATAGCAAAAATTACGGACACCTCTGTCGAAGAAGTCGAGCAATATGACGAAAAAGGCGAGAGGCCGATCAGGTATTTTCTTAAACGATTACTCCTACCGGATATAGCTCCAGGTACCTTCCCTCTATCTGCTTCAGCGTACGCGCCAGAATTCGGCCTTGAATTTTCCTATGCTCGGGAACACAACGTTGAAAATGCAACTTACTTGGATAGAGGTACCTACCAATTACTCATTACAACTTTAATTCAGGACTTCGGTCAGACAGGCCGCGCCGTAATTGTCGGACGAGCAAGTCAAATCATTTTGAGTGGTCGCCCAGACGTACGGCACGTCAAAATAATTGCCCCTTTCGAACAGCGCGTAGAGTATATAGCAAGCAACAGATCCATTAAGTTAACTTCAGCGCGAAAAATTGTGGAACAACATGACAATTGGCGTCAAGCATATTTACGCAATGCACACGGAGCGGATTGGGAAGACCCCCTTCTGTACGATTTAACTCTCAACATGACTAATATCAGCGCAGAAGAATCCGTAGAGATTATCATAAGTCACGTCCGAAACGAGTAATATTTCACAAGTTTTCTGTCTAGCTAATTAAGATTACAAATTTCATTTAATCTCAAATAACACTAGAAGCTATGACTACTTGTATAACCATTCGACGGTAGTTTTTGCAGCCTTCAAAGACATCCGCTCTCGTCCTAACCTACCGGGATGACCAGTCTCTAACATTCTAGATGTGAAATACGAAACGATCAATCTCTCACCCGAAAGATGAGTACAGGAAATATTACTAAATTCAAATGTTGGGTCATCCTCGATATCTTTTAGATTGCTCCATGTAAAACCCTCATCTCGTGAGATTGCTAACGACAAGGGTGTCCGTTTACCACTATGATCGTACGTGTGATCATACGTCGCGTTGTTCCAGACCAACAAAATATCTTCTGTACTGGGAATATTTGTCAGACTGAGCATCGACTCACTCGAACTTAGTCCACTTGACTGTGGATGTGTCCAATTCAGACCTCTGTCAATAGATCTAGAAAAAAATGCGCTGCCCAATTGATTACGCACAACCATCAATAAATTTCCCGTACTAGTCTCAGCAATATGGTTTTCCATTGTCCCGCGCAGCGGGAGCGTCACCATATTTTCCGAAATTTTCCATGACATACCGTCATCATCGCTTATAAAACAACCTGAACTTGATCTGCAATCTGGATAAGATCCCCAGACCGGTAAATATTCACAACTTTTTAATAGCCTGCCGTCTGACAAAAGGGTAAAAGTATCATTGGCACAACCATAAGGTTGATGATCCCAAATAGCCTCAGGGTCAGACCATGTCCATCCCCCATCCGAAGAGCGTTTAATGTAGCCCGAGGATTCAAGCGGCTGATTCCAGACCAAACGATGATACTTCAGATAAAAAAACAATAATGTCCCATCTGACAATAAGACCAAGCTCGGATTATAAATACTTCGATCTCCCCAAAGAGGTGATACCTCGATCCGGTAATCTCTCCAAGTCATACCGCCGTCGACAGAACGCATTGAAGCTATACTCGAAGGAGCTTCATCGTGACCTCCCCATTTACTCGTGTGCATTTCTATCCAGACAACAAATAATTCACCACCATCCAGTTCAACGATAGAAGCAGAATCGTTACGTGGATGTTCAGAAGTCGCTTTCGCGATAGAAAAGTAAGTGATTTCAGAGTGCTTTTTTCTTCCATCCATAGACAAACCTACATTTCAATTTGCAAAAAAACATAACTCTCATTGACAAACTTATAGACATCTTAAATCACCAACACCGCAGAACAAAAACCAAACTTAAAGATCTACTCCACGTTCAATCGGCTGCGACACTGATCCATGCAAATAATAATCTTCCGAATGCGGCCATCGCATGGAATAACGTTTCTGTTGTCCTCTTTTATATCCCGCATTGTAGTAGTTGCTAGTAGCTAACCACTCTAGCATCCGGCCTTTCAATTCAGATTGCAAAACTGAATACTCCTCGTTATCCCATAAATTTTCCATTTCATTTACATCTACTTCAAGATCATACAATTCACCCGCCTGTTGACCGATATAGTAAACCATTTTATATCGACGACTCCGCATCATTATCTGGTAATTATCTTCTGCAAATATCCATTCACGCGGCGACACATTTTCTTGTTTATCATCTAGGTAATGACAAAGAGACCTACCCTCAAAATAACTTGGTATTTCAATACCTGCCCTTCTGAGCACAGTGGGCCCTATATCCATCAAAGAGACTAAATCCTTTGTAGAATTTCCTGCAGATGATGGATTACAACTGTCACGAATAATTAGAGGTACATGTACAACAGATTCGTACATAAGCCACTTATAAGCCAAGCCATGATCCCCTAACATCTCACCATGATCCGAGCAAAAAATCAACATACTATCGTCAAGAAAATTGCAGACTTCTAAAGCATCCATAATCTGACCTACCTTTTCATCAACCGTTGAGATCTTGGCATAATAATGACGGCGCATATGGTCAATATCGCTCTCATCAGCTGAAAACATATCAATGGCAGACTCATGATCCGTAGATGCATGCATTTTTCTATGTGCTTTATGCTGAGGTGGTTTTTTATCCAATTCACCTTTCTCCATCACGCATCCGGGTAATTCAACACCTTCATAACGCGAAAGGTGACGTTCCAGTGGATCCCAGGGTTCATGAGGCCCTGTGAAACCAATTTGTAAAAAAAAGGGTGCTTCCCCCCTGTAATCACGTATCCAAGACAGGGCAGAATCACCAATAAAAACATCGCTGTGAAACCGTTCATCCAAGTGCCATGGCACACCTTGATACTTTTTCAACCAATCTCGATCTGTCCGATGCCGGTCGTTGGGCCTCTGAAGACCGTTAAGACGTAAATATCTGCCCCAATCGTCATCAGGCCCTCCTCGATCATGTGACTTACTAGTTGGATTTTCAACAATAACTCTTTCGTGGAACCCTCCCCGTATATTGTCGGGCTCAAAGTGCATCTTACCTATATTTGCACAATAGTACCCCGAATTATTGAGATCCTCTATCCAATTACGATGTTGACTCCATGAATCGAAACTATATGCTCCCGTATTGTGCGCATACATTCCCGTAAATATCGCTGCCCGCGAAGCCACACAAGTCGCACCAGGACAATATGCACTACGAAACGAAAAGCCTTCTTCCGTCAATCGATCCATGGACGGTGTGTACATGTGGTTGTAACCCCAAGCACCCAGGGTATCTGCCCTCTGCTGATCCGTCATTATGAGTATTATATTTGGACGAGACATAAAAATTCTCTCTTTCTTGGTGGAGCCTTTTTCTTCTCAAAAAAACCGTAACATCATCTGAGTGAGCTATAATTCGATAAAACATTGTTAAAGAATATTTTTTTATTGTCTGAATTTCTAACCAATAAATAGAGAGCGGGAAAATGCCTTTCCATCAAAGGGCTGAAGATCGTCAGCGCCCTCTCCAACACCGATCAATTTTACCGGTAAATTCATCTCTTTCCGCAATGCCACAACAATACCGCCTTTCGCTGTACCGTCTAGTTTAGTCAAAACTATGCCGGTGAGACTTGCGACATCATTAAACTCCTTGGCCTGCGATAGGGCATTCTGACCATTAGTTGCATCGAGTACTAATAGTGTTTCGTGAGGAGCCTGAGGGACTTGTTTCCCTATAGACCGCTGAATCTTTTTTAACTCCTCCATCAAATTGGTTTTATTTTGCAAACGACCTGCTGTATCAACGAGTAGCACATCCATTTCTCTATTCATAGAAGCCCTAACAGCATCATATGCAACCGAGGCAGGATCCGCCCCTTGCTGAGCCCGAACAATGTCAACACCAGCTCGATCAGCCCAAACATCGAGTTGAGCCACCGCTCCCGCACGAAATGTATCACATGCTGCTACCAGAACTTTATTACCCGCATCAGCATAATTCTTTGCTAATTTACCCACGGTAGTTGTCTTCCCAGCACCGTTGACACCTACTAACAACACAACAAATGGCTTACCAGGAAAAACTCCTTGCCCCTGAGGCAACAAAGCTTCTTCTTGGACATCAACAATTTCGACCACAAGCTCTTCCAAAATTTTCATCACGTCGTCAACACTCTCGATTTTCTTATCTTGGCCCCGCATAGATACCCGAAGATCTTCCACTAACTCCATTGAAAGATCTAAACCCATGTCGGCTTGTATAAGTGCGGCCTCTATCTCTTCTAACATTCCTTCATCTAAGCCTCCCCCAACAGAAATTACGGCTGCTATTTTCTTACGTATAATCTCACGCGTTTTTCCGAGCCCTTTGCTGAACTTGCCCAATACTTCCCCAAGCATATTTCTATTCCTCGATTATTTTTTGAATTAATAAAACTTAGCACCAAACCCTTCAGGAACAACTATACTATAGTCGGACCTTTTGCTGTCAAGGCTGAATAGGGACAAATCGTTTATTGTCATGTATTTACACAATTAGGCTTGTCATTGCATTTGCCTCACTTTAGAATTAAATTCTGCCTGTGTAGATTAACTAAGTATAAACGACCGGACACAACGAGGCTCATTCGGGAACAACAACCAGAATCGGTTTTGTCAGTTTGTTCGAAAAAGTGGGGTATCTATGTTTTTGTTGTTTCATCTATCTGACAATCTATAAGCTTTCTACGAATTTCATTTACTGTTTACCTCTTATTCAATAAAGATTCTATCACCAAAACCTGATACATACCATGAGTGATCCAACAAGTTTCATGCGGCACGCGGTTAGAATTGCTGGAAAGGCAAAGGGAAAAGCCAATCCAAACCCAACCGTAGGATCAGTCATTGTCAAAAATGGTAAAATTGTGGGCGAAGGCGTAACTAGTGCATTAGGTGGTCCCCACGCAGAAATAAACGCAATGAAACAAGCAGGATCCAGTGCTAAAAATGCCGAATTGTATGTCACACTTGAACCCTGTTCCTTTCATGGTCGGACCCCACCCTGCTGCGAAGCAATTGTCCAAGCTGGAATAACTAAAATCTATTGTGCCCTTCAGGACCCCGACAAACGTGTACGTGGAAAGGGTTTAAAATATTTAAGGCAACATGGGATTGAGGTTGAAGTAGGATTATTGAAAAAACAAGCAACCGATCTTCATGCTACGTATCTTACCCATCGTAAAAATGGACGACCTCATTTCGTATTAAAATTGGCACAATCGTTGGACGGACAAATAGCAACTCATTCGGGCGATTCAAAGTGGATCACCGGAATTAAGGCTCGCCGACACGTACATCGCTGGCGCTCTTTTGTAGATGCTGTAGTTATCGGCGCCAACACCCTGAATTTAGACAACCCGAAACTCACGGTCAGACACGTGAAGGGAAAAAATCCGAGGCCTATTGTTATCGATGGACGCCTTAATTCAAACCCTAAATCTTCCCTTTTTTCCCGCCCAGGTACTATTCTTGTCACAGGAAAAAATACATCTACACTAAAACGTCATGCCATTGCGCAGACAGGGACCGAAGTCTGGACATTCTCCACAAGAAACGGCGTCATTGATTTGAATGACTTTGCTCGGCGTGCCGGTGAAAACGAAATCGTTAGTGCAATAGTAGAGGGAGGGGGACAGTTAGCTACATCCTTTTTGAAAGCGCAACTAATTGACAATGTTCATATATACCAGGCTCCGCGAATCTTGGGTAACGGCATCGCAGGTATTGGAGAACTTAACATCAAAGTAATAACAGAAAGCCTAAAACTAAACGAAGTAAATACTCGGCGATTGGGAACAGACATCCTTTATTCTGCTAAAGTTGAATATCCGTGTTTACCGGGCTAGTACAAGAAATCGGCCACGTACGTGGTATCGAAAAACGAGGCACATTCCAGGTCTTGAATGTCGAAGCAAAAACCGTACTCAAAGATTTATCTATAGGCGATAGTATTGCAATAAATGGAGTATGCCAAACCATCGTAGGCTTTGACGGTCATAGGTTTTCCGTTGAATGCGTTGCAGAAACTCTCTCTCGGACAACCTTATCTAATATCGAAGTCGATCAACCCGTTAATTTAGAAACTGCTTTACGCCTATCTGATAGATTAGGTGGCCACATAGTCCAAGGCCACATCGATGAAATTGGACATGTGAAAAAGCTGACACAAAGGAACAATGAATGGTTGCTACAGATTTCGGCTCCAAAATCTCTGCACCCTTATATAGTCTTTAAAGGTTCAATTGCAATCGATGGCACTAGCTTAACAGTGTGTAATATTGATTCCGAGGGGTTTACGGTTTCGGTCATCCCTCATACATTTAAGAATACGGTACTTTGCTATCGCCAAGTGGGCGATTCTGTCAACCTTGAGGTTGACGTAATAGCTCGTTACATAGAGCAGCAAATTTCCTCAGAGAATCAATCTAACAGTGGATTAACCCTCGAAACTCTTCGCCAAATGGGATATTAAACGTGCCCGATTTCAATACTATCGAAGAAATAGTTTGCGATTTACAAAATGGGCGCTTGGTTGTCCTAGTAGACGAACGATCGAAAGAGGTCGACGGGGACGAGACTGTCGGCGAGGGCGAACTATTAATGCTCGGGCGATTAGCAACAGCTGAATCGGTGACCTTTATGATGCGGCAGGCAGGCAGTCCGCCCGCAGTAGCTATAGGTCCAGATCGTCTCGACCAATTGGGCATTCATGAAGGAAGAAGTGAACTTGGGCCCCGAGGCGCATCAATGATGGCTGCAGTAAATGCTCGAGATCTAGTCGGAACGGGCGTATCCTCTCAAGAAAGGGCACAAACCGTTCGTAAACTGGCTGATTCACAAAGTACTGTTGACGACTTTGTCCAACCCGGCCATGTAATACCGCTTTTAGCACAGAATGGCGGAGTGCTAAAACGAGCTGGGCATACTGAGGCCTCCGTAGACTTAGTTCAAATGGCTGACGGTCAGCAAGTCGCTCTCATGGCAGCCATTCTGGACAACTTTGGCCAAGTAGCCGACACTCCTTACTTACTCGCTTTTGCAAAAAAACACCAGTTTAAGATTGCAACTATCCACGACCTAATTGCCCATAGAAGAAAAACCGAAAAATTAGTAAAATGCGAAGCCGTCTCTCCCATGCCAACTCGTCATGGAGAATTCACAGCCTATGCTTATAGAAGTATAGTGGATGACAATCCCTATATTGCTCTCGTTTACGGTGATATAACATTGGGTAACGAAACACTGGTTCGAATGCATTCAGGTTGTCTCACGGGTGATGCTCTTGGCTCCTTACTCTGTGATTGTGGAGAACAGCTTGATCGATCAATAGAATTGATTGTAAAAGAGGGACGAGGTGTAATCGTTTACATTCAACATCACGAGGGACGAGGAATTGGAATCCTTCATAAACTCAAGGCTTACGAATTACAACAACGCAAAGGTTTAGATACCATTGAGGCAAATCATGCTCTCGGCCATCCAACCGATTCTCGTGATTACGGTATCGGTGCTCAGGTATTATACGACCTAGGGCTCCGTAGAGTACGATTTCTGACCAACAACCCCAAGAAGCGTGTTGGATTAGAAGCCTACGGAATAACTGTTGTAGAACAAGTCTCAATTGAGGCTACCCCCAACAAGCATAATGTGCGCTACCTTGAAACAAAGCGAGATAAAATGGGGCATATCACATTGCTATCAGCCGAAGAAAACCAGAAAGGATAGAGCTAATATGGGCGAAAAAACTCACGAGGGAACACTATCAGCGAAAGGCAAACGCTTCGCAATTGTTGTAAGTCGATTTAACGATCTCATTACTACTCGATTACGAGATGGCGCTATAGATTGCCTTGAGAGACACGGCTCAGACCAAGACGGGATCGAAACGGCCTGGGTTCCTGGTGCCTTCGAATTACCTATTGTAGCACAGAAACTAGCGAAAACTGGACGTTTCGACGTAGTCATCTGCCTCGGAGCAATTGTTCGAAGCGATACACCACATTTCGATTATGTAGCCGGGGAATCCTCAAAAGGTATCGCTCGCGTTAGTTTAGATACCGGTATACCTGTAACCTTTGGAGTTATTACGGCGGATTCTGTCGATCAAGCTATACAGCGTGCCGGTATCAAGGCTGGTAATAGAGGTTGGGACGCCGCAATGAATGCAATTGAAATGGCGAACCTAATGTCCTCAATTGAGTGAGATAGAGGAAGAAGGAGACGACTTCTTTGGCGACGGTTCCTCTGCCGATGAAGCACCACCGGACAATCGCAGTGGTGCGAGACAAATAGCTCTCCAGGCACTCTATTCACAAATAAGTAACACCGATACTGCTCGTGATCAAGTGCAGATGCTAAGTTTACAATATAAATCTTCCGCAGCGGTAGAAGATTTTGCCAATATGATCGTCGATCATGTGGATAACCGTATCTATGAACTTGATGCGTTGATTAAAAAAACGTCCACCCAATGGAGTCCGGAACGTATAGCACTCATAGACCGAATCATACTACGGATAGGTATCGTAGAGTTACTATTTTTAGAAGACGTACCGGCGAGGGTAGCCATTGACGAAGCTGTACATCTGGCCCGCGTCTACAGCACAGCTAAATCTTACGCATTCGTAAATGGCATTCTTGATGCAATTGCCAAAGGCAAAAAATTAGATTTAAAGCCGAGGGATTAGGGGAAAAGTATGTTTGATACATTAGTGAAAAAAATTTTGGGATCACAGTCAGACAGAGATTACAAGAAATCTTTACCTACTGTTGAGTTGGTAAATCAGCTGGCAGACCAAATGAATAACCTTAGCGACAACGAGTTACAGTTAAAAACAGCCGAATTCCGCCAACAACTGCGCGATCGAGTTCAAAAGCAAAATAGTCGCATCAGCGAGATAGAAGCAGAATTAGGTAATGATTTGGAACCTGAAATACGTGATCGCCTTAACGATGAATTGGATGAACTTGAACGTTCATCAAGAGAACATGAAGTCGAATTCCTAAACGAAATTATGCCCGAAGCATTCGCTATGGTTAAAGAAGCCTGTAGGCGCTTGCAAGGGAGGCAATGGGATAGAGCTGGAGAAATCGTCTCTTGGGAAATGATCCCTTACGATGTACAAATTTTCGGTGGCATAACTCTACATAGTGGTAAAATAGCCGAGATGGCTACCGGTGAGGGGAAAACGCTCGTAGCCACCATGCCACTTTTTCTAAACGCTATTCCCGGTAGAGGTACTCATTTAATCACTCACAATGAATATCTCGCTCGCCGCGACGGCATGTGGATGGGACCCTTATTCAATTTTCTGGGGCTCTCTGTCGGCATAATTCAGGATATACACCAGACCGGCCACGATGCATTTCTTCTCTCAAAGTTTGATGGCTCGCCAAACGAATTTCAATGGGAAACTGTGGGACACAAGGAAGCTTATGGGGCTGATATTGTTTATGCAACATGTTCTCAAGTAGGCTTCGATTATTTACGCGATAATATGTCAGTCCGTACAGAAGATGTTATGCAAAGAGCGTTTAATTATGCCATTGTAGATGAAGCAGATAGTATTCTGATTGATGATGCTAGGACTCCGCTGATCCTCTCAGGTCCTGTACCAGACTCTACAAATCAATATTCTCAGATGAAACCCTTGGTCCAAAAATTAATTCGAGCACAAACGTCACTTGTGAATAAAGTGGTAAGCGAGACTGAAAAACAAGCGCGTGCTGAAGGCGAATACGAATACGAATTAGGAATAGAACTACTGAAAACTACTAGAGGCGCACCAAAAAACCGTCGCCTAATGAAAGTGCTGCAAGAGGAAGGTGTAAAAAAGCTCATTAATCGTGTCGAAGCTGATTATATGAGAGACAAGAATATGAGCGAAATTGATGAACAACTCTATTTTGTTGTTGATGAACGGGCAAATACAATTGATTTAACAGAAAAAGGGCGAGATCTTCTATCTCCGGATGAACAAGCTTTATTCGTTCTACCCGACATTAGTTTAGAAATTAATGCAATTCGCACAGACGAAAATATCGATAATGAAAACAAGCAACTCAAAGAGGAAGAGTGCCACCGAGCATATGCAGAAAAAAGCGAAGCAGTACATAATATCAATCAATTAATGAAGGCCTATACTCTTTTCGAAAAAGATGTCCAATATATGGTGAGTGATGATGGCCGTGTTATCATTATTGACGAATCAACGGGACGTCCTCAGCCTGGTCGTCGTTTTTCAGATGGTCTGCACCAAGCTCTTGAAGCCAAAGAAGGCGTTAAATTACAACACGAAACGCAAACAATTGCTACGATAACTCTACAAAACCTTTTCCGGATGTATCATAAATTATCCGGTATGACTGGAACTGCTGAGACAGAGGCGGGTGAACTTTGGGAGATCTACAAACTCGACGTTACGGTAATACCGACTAATCGTCCGATTCGACGCGTTGACCATGAAGATTTAATATACCGAACGCGAAAAGAAAAATTTCAAGCTATTATCGATGAGGTGGCGCGCTTACACGAAAAAAAACTACCCGTGTTAGTCGGGACGGCTTCGGTCGAAGCATCCGAGCTATTAAGTCGTATGATGACACGAAGAGGGATCAAACACCAGTTACTCAACGCACGATATCATGAAAAAGAAGCCCAGATCGTCACAGATGCTGGCTTATCAGGAGCAGTAACGATAGCAACAAACATGGCAGGCCGCGGTACAGACATAAAGTTAGCCTCGGACGTAGTTCGCATTGAACGTGAGGTCGTCGAATCCAACAAGATCTTAGATGACAAATTAACCTCACAAAAAACGTTAAGGCAGCACCTGATAGAAGAGCCTAGTGGACTTCAGGTCATTGGAACAGAGCGCCATGAAGCACGCCGTATCGATCGCCAATTACGTGGACGTTCCGGAAGACAAGGTGACCCTGGCTCATCGCGTTTCTTTTTGTCCTTAGAAGACGACCTCATGCGCTTATTCGGTTCGGATAGGATCGCAAGCGTTATGGACCGCTTAGGAGCTGAAGAAGGAGAAGTAATCGAACATGCGATGGTAACAAGATCTATAGAGCGGGCACAGAAGAAGGTTGAAGCTCGAAACTTCGAGGTAAGAAAACACGTACTGGATTATGACGATGTAATGAACCAGCAACGACAGGTTATCTATAATCGACGCCACGATATTTTAGAACGCGAAAGTGTACATGAACTCATTCAAGAAATGATAAGTGAATGGATTGATTATCTAATTCAGAACCATGCCGACACCGACCAACACCCAGAAGAATGGGATTGGGAAGCAATGCAGATAGAATTTGGAAGCACATTTTATACTGGATTTGACCTTTCCTCAACGGAGCGTAGTGAGATTTCCTACCAGGAATTACGTGAGAATCTGGTTAATACTGCAGGAGAGGCTTACCAAAGACGTGTAAACACAGTAGGCGTTGAAACATTCCGTGAAATTGAAAAAGCTATCTCCCTACACACTATTGATGTCTGTTGGCAGGAACATCTACAGGAGATAGACGAACTTAAAGATGGAATCGGTTTTGTTGGTGTGGGAGGGAAAAATCCCTTGATCGAATACAAAAAGGGTGCTTTCAATATATTCGAACATCTCATCGACCGAATAAGTCAGGATACTCTAAAAAATCTTTTCCAACTTAGAATCGATTCAAATACCTCACACTTCGGTCAACAACATATTCCTCAAAATTACCGCGAAGAGCACAGAGACTCAACTAATATGGGCTTCCGTAGTATCGAAACTGATACACCTTCTGAAAACAAAACCCAAAGAGGTTTACCCCTCTCCAAGTCAAATAGAAATTCAGGGCAGGTAACTGCCTCTGGCCCAGGAGGCTCTACTGAAACTAGCCAAAAACAACCCATTCGTGTTGATCCCAAGGTAGGACGAAACGACCCTTGTCCCTGTGGAAGTGGTAAGAAATTTAAGCGATGCCATGGTATCAACGCTTGACAAAATTGATAGTTTGCATACCGGAACTTGTAATTAAATGGAACTCTGGCAGACACTGTCCTTATTCGTGTACTGTATCATCGTAGCGACACTAGGCTGCTACGGCATTCACCGGTACAACCTACTCAAACTGTATCACAAACATCATACAGATAAAACCGCACCTCTTACAAAATTCTCAGTATTACCTTCGGTAACCATACAAATTCCACTTTATAACGAACTGCATGTTGCTACAAGAGTAATAGAAGCAACCACCAAATTGGATTACCCGCGTGATCGCCTCCACATCCAAGTCCTTGACGATTCAACAGATCAGACACAGAAATATGCATCCGATTGCTGCGCACGTCTCACCCAAAAGGGATTCGACATAGTATATCAACATCGCAATCATCGATTAGGTTACAAGGCAGGAGCATTAGCATCTGCTCTGAAAACCGTAAATAGTCCGTTGATACTAGTACTAGATGCAGATTTTATTCCACCAGCTAATCTTTTGAAAAAAACGACACACTATTTTTCAGACCCCAAAGTAGGTATGGTTCAGACACGGTGGGGGCACCTAAACCGAACACATTCAATATTAACACGAATTCAGTCAATTTTTTTAGATGGACACTTTGTAATAGAGCATACGGCAAGAAGCTCTTCGGGTCGTTTTTTTAATTTTAATGGAACTGCCGGAATTTGGCGTAAAGAAGCTATCATTGATTCTGGCGGCTGGGAACATGATACGCTCACAGAAGACTTAGACCTCAGCTATAGAGCACAACTGGCAGGATGGAAGTTCATATATTTACCCGACATAGAAGTTCCAGGAGAAATACCTACGGAAATAAGCAGCTTCAAATCACAACAACAACGATGGACGAAGGGAGCTGTTCAAGTCTCAAAAAAAATACTACCGCGTGTTTGGCGGAGTAACTTCCAAAAAAAAGTCAAAATTGAGGCCACATTGCACCTCACCGCGAATATTTGTTATCCACTAATGTTAGCGATGGCTTTGTTATCTATTCCTATATTGGGGATCCGCCAGCAAATAGGTTGGATCCGAATCTTTATAATCGATCTCCCACTATTTGCTTTTTCAACAGTTGCAATATCAAGTTTCTATTTAAGTTCACAACGCGCACTTTATAGCGATTGGAAAAAACAAATAAAGCTTCTACCATTGCTTATGGCTATCGGAATGAGTCTTTGTATCAATAATACGCGAGCAGTTATCGAAGGCTGGCTAGGAATCCAAACCCCATTCGAACGCACTCCCAAATATGGCGTAACAGATAAAGAATCTGGACCTCTTAAGCGTTTATATACGAAAACGACCCAAGTAACAGCCCTCCTTGAATTAGCCATGGCCGGTTATTTCACCTTCGCAATATATTTAGCATGGAATAGCGGCCTGTACCTCGGCTTGCCTTTCTTCATATTGTTCCACATCGGCTTTCTATACACCGGATTACTCTCTATAAGAGGTAAGTAACGGCCTAAGACAAGACATCGTTTCAAATAGATGGACATAAAAATACCGGGCTTGCCTTATAGCAACCCCGGTATTTCTAATGTTTTATTTTCTTTTTTATTGAGGCCACTCAAGTGAAAAAGTATCAGCAATTTTTTGACGCGTCGACAACAAATCGATCGCTCCATAATGTAATTTCGTGAGTTTTTCTATATGGCGAACACCAATAGCAACATTCCCACGTTCACGCTTTAATACGCGACCTTGGTCCGCAGCAAGCCTTATTGCGTCCTGCATTTTTGTCAAATATAGATTATGCGTAACACGCAGTTCTCTGTATGACATCTGAGCTGGATCAATTTTCCCCAATTCCCCAACATATTCTGCAATGAGATCCCGAGCTTGTTGCAAATCCTCTGGCTGCATTTGAAAACTCGGATCATCTAACGTCTCAATCCATTTAACAACTTTACCATTAGACTCACCTAACACAGCCAGTTTTTCAACATAACTAACTAGCTCTTTTTTTTCCTCTTCATCCTTACCACATCCATAAATTCCTATGCCCATAACAACAATCAACAATATTATTTTATTCAGCATCTTACCCTCCCTCTGGGTATACCGTATAAAGTCGAGCTTATTAATCACGAGAGTATTACCACAGTTTTCCAAGATACACCGCTAAGGTTCGAAAATCAAGTTACACCGCTAGAGGTATTGACGAAGAAGCGCCCAATCCTAATATTTTCGGCTAATTAATAAAAATCCATGAGGAGCTGAAAAGAAAGTATGATTACTCATAACCAACTTCAAGAACAGCTAGATAACTGCCTAATCGAAGCTCATTTTAATGAATGGCAACACCTGTACAAAAAAGGCAAGGTGCGCGACATGTATCTCTTGCCCGGTAAACGTATTCTTATTACCACCGATCGACAAAGTGCTTTCGATCACGTGCTCGGAGCCATACCCTTGAAAGGACAAGTACTCAATCGTAT